>Ga0114129_10000476_pt1 | contig 48332 bp, 42 predicted proteins | sample RhiMetdeltSRZDD1_FD_80071 | JGI IMG/M metagenome (GOLD analysis project Ga0114129, IMG submission 80071) | Populus rhizosphere microbial communities from Tennessee, USA - Rhizosphere MetaG P. deltoides SRZDD1 (version 2) (version 2) | ecosystem: Host-associated > Plants > Roots > Rhizosphere >...
CAAGGGAGGCGAGCTGGCCGAGACCATCGTTGGCCTCCGCGCCAAGGAAGACATCGCGAAGATGATCGAACGCCACCTGGGAGACTGAGCATGGCCGATCGGAAGGTCGTCATCATCGGGTCAGGACCGGCCGGTCTCACCGCGGCGCTCTATACCGCGCGCGCGAACCTCTCGCCGCTGCTGGTTGAAGGACTCGAGGCCGGTGGTCAGCTGATGCTGACCACGATGGTCGACAACTGGCCAGGATTCCGTGACGGCATCATGGGGCCGGACCTGATGACCGAGATGCGCGCGCAGGCCGAGCGCTTCGGGACACAGATCGTCCAGGGGGATGTGACGCGCGTCGATCTCGAGCATCGCCCATTCACGATGACCTTCGCTGACGGCACCAGCGTGACGACGGAGTCGCTGATCATTGCCACAGGCGCTTCAGCGCGTTGGCTCGAGATCGGCTCGGATCGAAAGCTCTCCGGCCACGGCGTCTCCACCTGCGCGACCTGCGACGGTTATTTCTTCCGCGGCAAGCCGATTGCCGTCATTGGTGGCGGCGATTCCGCGATGGAAGAGGCCATCTATCTCACGCGCTTCGCCACCAAGGTCTCAGTGGTCCATCGGCGCGACACGCTGCGCGCATCGAAGATCATGCAGGACAAAGCGATGGCCAATCCGAAGATCGAGTTCATCTGGGATTCGGAAGTGGCTGATGTCAAGGATGGCGGCAAGGGTGAAGTCACCGGCATCGTCATCCGCAATTTGAAGACCGGTCATCTCAGCGATCTCCCGCTCGACGGTGTCTTCATCGCGATCGGGCACACGCCAAACACCTCGCTGTTCAGAGGCCAGCTAGAGCTCGATTCGAACGGGTACATCCAAACCTATTCGGGATCGAAGACGAGCGTGCCAGGCGTGTTCGCGGCTGGCGACGTGCAGGACCATGTGTATCGACAAGCCATCACGGCAGCGGGGTCGGGCTGCATGGCCGCGCTCGATGCCGAGCGCTACCTCGAAGGTCTGCACGATGCCGTCTCTACGACCGCGGCTGCGCACGCCAGTTGACTGGGGCCGCGGCCCATGGCATCAAGCCTCACGGAGCTTCTGTTCCTCATTGATACCGGCTACGACCGGGCGTCATGGCATGGCCCAAATCTGCGGGGCTCTCTCCGGGGTCTGACCCCTCGGCGGGCCGCGTGGCGACCGGGTAAGCAGCGTCACAGCATCTGGGAGTTAGTTGTGCACGCCGCGTACTGGAAGTACGTGGCGTGGCGGCGTCTCACCGGCGCTACACCAGGCTCGTTTCCGCTAAAGGGATCGAATTGGTTTGCGCGTCGACGGGATCTGAGCGCGGGACTGTGGCGCGACGACCTGGCCCTACTCGACGAGATGCATCGATCCTTGCGCGCCGCCGTCGCCGATCTTCATCCTGGGGATCTCGATCGCACAGGGGGGCGGAAGAGCAAGGTCACCACGCGCGCGCTCGTGGCCGGCATCGCCGCGCACGACGTGTATCACGCCGGTCAGATTCAACTCCTGAAAAAACTCGCGCCGCGATAGGTCGTTCCGTATGTCCCACTACGTCTCCTCACTCGAAGCCGAATACCGCCGCTATAAAGCGCTCGGAGAGGCGGCGATCGCACAGCTCGCGGATCGAGACCTGACGATCGTCGCGTCGAATGGCGGCAACTCGATCGCCACGATCGTCTGGCATGTGGCGGGCAACCTCGAGTCTCGATTCACCGATTTCCGCACGAGCGACGGCGAGAAGCCGTGGCGGAATAGAGACGATGAGTTTCTCGCACGAGTCGTGAAGAAATCCGAGCTCCTCGAGAAGTGGGAGCGCGGTTGGGCTGCGCTTCTCGGGTCGATGAGTCAGCTCACCGACGCCGATCTGACACAGACGGTGACGATCCGCCGGCAGTCCCTGGGCATCGACGAAGCGCTGCATCGCTCGCTCGCGCACACGGCGTATCACATCGGTCAGATCGTGTTTCTCGCGAAACAGATCCGGAGCGCTGACTGGCGGTGCTTGAGTATTCCTCTTGGTGGGTCAGCGGCTCACAACGCGCGCGGTGCTGACGAATCGGCCGCCGCGCATGCAAGGGTTTTGAAGGAGTCGATCTAACTAAAAACGAGTTCGTCATTTTGAGTTTTGAGTTTTGAGTCTTGAGTTACTCGATCCACCCGCCTCCGACAACCACGTCATCGTCGTAGAAGACGACAGCCTGGCCAGGGGTCACCGCGGCCTGAGGCTCGTCGAACTCGAGCTCGGCGCGGTGCTCCTCGATCGCGCGCATGCGGGCGCGCGCCGCGCGGTGTCGATGACGGATCTGCGCGGACACCGACATCCACTCGCGCGGTTCGGCGACCGACACCCAATTGACCCCTGAGGCAATGAGCGTCGACCGCTCGAGCGCCTCACGCCGACCAACCATCACGTCGCCCGAGCGAGCGTCGATCTTCAGGACGTACAGCGGGGTTCCCATGGCGATGCCGAGCCCCTTGCGCTGACCGATGGTGAATCGGTGCACGCCGTCGTGGGATCCAAGCTTCGTCCCGCGATCGTCGACGATGGCGCCGGAGCGCTGGACGTCAGGCGTGTGCGCCGCGATAAACGTCGCGTAGTCGCCATCAGGCACGAAACAGATCTCCTGGCTATCGGCCTTGTCCGCGACCGAGAGTCCGAGCCTGCGCGCCTCGGCTCGCACCTCGGGCTTCGAGAGTGAACCGACAGGGAACAGGGCTCCCGCGAGCTGATCCTGCGTCAATGAAAACAGGAAATACGACTGATCCTTCTCCGTATCGACACTCCGCTTGAGAAGCCATCGTCCGCTCGGTGTCTCGTCGACGCGTGCGTAGTGTCCGGTCGCGACGCGATCGGAGCCCAGCCCTCGCGCGCGCTCGAGCAATGTCGAGAACTTGAGATCGCTGTTGCAATGCGCGCAGGGCAGCGGCGTGCGACCGGAGGCGTACTCGTGGACGAAGTTGGAGATCACCGTCTCCTGAAACCGCGTTTCGAGGTTCAGGATGTAGTGTGGAAAGCCGAGCGCCGATGCCACTCGCCGGGCATCGTGGAGGTCGTCCAGCGTGCAGCAACTTCCAAACGCCTGGTCTCCCCGCTGATCGTAGAGCTGCATCGACAGACCGACAACCTCATGACCCTGCTCGGCGAGCAGGGCCGCGGCGACCGATGAATCGACGCCGCCGGACATCGCGACGACAATGCGCATAATTCGTTCGAGTCGTTCGTCTCGTTCGGGTCGTTTGTATCGTTCAGGTCTTACCGGATCGTTCGGATCGTTCGGAGCGATCTCGGGAACGATCTGAACGGCCCGAACGATCTAAGCTCTCACCGGGGTGCGCGTGAGGTTCCGAAGCTTCTCGACGATTCCAGGCAGCGCGGCTATCACCCGATCGATGTCGGCGTCCGTGTTGTGGGAGCCGAGGCTGAAGCGAATCGAGTTCTGTGTGCGATGCGCCGGAAACCCCATCGCCTTCAAGACATGTGAAGGCTCGAGCGTGCCCGACGAGCAGGCGGACCCGGTGGAGACCGCAATGCCCGCGAGGTCGAGCGCAATCAGCAGCGACTCTGCCTCGGTTCTGTCGAAGCTGATGTTCGTCGTGTTCGGGACGCGTGGCGCGCGCGCGCCGTTCACGGACGTGCCGGTCACATGTCGAAGCACGCCCTCTTCCAGCCGATCGCGCAGCGCGCTCAGTCGAGTCGCTTCGTCGCTCATTTTCGCGAGCGCCTCGCGCGCGGCGACACCCATGCCCACGATCCCCGCCACGTTCTCGGTACCTGCGCGACGATTCCGCTCCTGCTTCCCGCCCGTGATCGGCGCCTGCAGGCGCAGCCCCCGCCGAATCCACAACGCTCCGACGCCCTTCGGTCCGTAGAACTTGTGGGCGGAGATGGACAGCAAATCGACTCCGAGCGTCTTCACATCGATTGGAATCTTTCCCGCCGACTGAACCGCGTCTGTGTGAAAAACTGCGCGTCGCTCCCGGGCGATTCGGGCAAGCTCGGCGACGGGCTGGATCGTTCCAATCTCGTTGTTCGCGTGCATCACCGACACGAGCGCCGCATCCTGGTCGATGGCCGACGTCAGCGCGTCTGGCGAGACAATCCCGCTCTCATCAACCGGCAGCAGGGTCGTCTTCCAACCTCGGCGGCCGAGCGCTTTGAGGGTGTTCAGGACCGCTTCGTGCTCGATGGCACTGGCAATCAGGTGCTTCCGGCCTCCGCCCTCGAGGGCTTCGGCGACGCCGCGAATGGCCAGGTTGTCACCTTCTGTGCCGCTACCAGTAAAGACGATCTCGCCCGGATCCGCCCCGATGAGCGCCGCAACCGCCGTCCGCGCCTCGTCGATGGCGGCCTTGGCCCGCTGCCCGAAATAGTGGACGCTAGACGGGTTACCGAACTCCTCCCTGAGGATTGCCCCCATTCGATCGATAACGGCCTCCGATGGCGGCGTCGTGGCGTTGTGGTCCAGGTAGATGCGGGCCATAAGTGATGCGACGCATGCGTCGCCCCTACAACTGTAGCACCAGGCCTAACTCTCAGCCGCAAAACGACTAGACAGATATTTCCAGCGGCCGATATACTCTGTGGGCTCCCGCCCAGCCAGCCCGCCGTTGCGGGTGTGCATCGCGCGCCGGGCTTCCCCCACGTACGAGCCCAGGCAGCACGCCCTTCGACGAATGCTCAGGGCGAACTGAGCAAGGTCGAAGGACGGAGACACGAGGATCTAGTGGATGGTGGTTGGCGATCCTCGCAGTGCGGTCGACAAACTGGGTTGTCGTCGTAGGTCCAAGCACGGTGGCATTTCCAGATAACGCCCAGTGAGGCGGAGGACGCGACATGTGGAAGCGTGATGAAGCGGTGAAACCGACCAGCGGCCAGCCGGGCACCCCGGCACCGGTCGTCTCCAGCCAGCCGGTCAGTGCACCGGCGGCTCCGCAGCCGGAGAACCGGCGGATCGAGAGGGATATGGTGAATATCGGCAAGTCGGTTGTCATCAAGGGCGAGCTGAACGGCAGCGAAGATCTGACCGTCGAGGGGCACGTGGAAGGTCGCATCGAGTTGAAGGACCACGTGCTCACGATCGGACCAAACGGCAAGATCAAGGCGCAGGTCTTTGCGAAGGCCGTCATCGTGCTCGGCGAAGTCAACGGTAACGTGACGGCGTCGGAGAAAGTCGACATCCGTGACGGTGGCTCCGTCGACGGCGACATCATCGCGCCACGCGTGGCGATCGCCGAGGGCGCACACTTCCGCGGCAGTGTGGACATGCAGCGGAAGGGTGGGCAGCCGGCGGCCCAACCTCAAAAGGGCTCGTCGCAGCCGGCCGCGCAGGCGGCGCAGGCACAGCCTCAACCCGCCGCGCATTAGCGCGTAGGAGCGCAGTGATCTTTGGTTGGCCGTGTCCCACGACACAGCCGACCGAGATCACCGCATGACCACGTCGGTGGCGCTTTCCGATCTGTTCTCCCGTCGTCGCAAGGAACTCGCCGACTCGGACCTCGGCGCGTCCGACGCGCCAGTGCACCCGACCAAGGTACTCGCGCGCTTCGTCGCGAGTCTGAGCACGCGAGCGCAACCCGTGCTGCTCGATCTCGGACCGGTCGTCGGATCCAATGTCAGCTTCTTCGGTGAGCAGCTGGGCTGCAAGATCATCGTCGAGGACCTGTCGAAGGATATCGATCGGCACGTGCGCGAGGGCAAGCTGGACGATCTCCCTGCGTCGCTGTCGAAGCGCTTTCCGCAAGACGCTGAAAGTATCGACGGGATCCTCTGCTGGGACGTGTTCGATTACCTGGACAAGACGTCCGCGAAGAAGCTGGCCGAGCAGCTCACACGAATCCTGAAGCCAGAAGGCGTTCTCCTGGCGCTTTTCGCCACCGCCGAACCACGGCCTGGCGCGCGCGCGGAGTACACGCGTCACATCGTCGTCGATCAAGTCAGCCTGCAGCATCGGGCGTACGCCGCGGCGCGCGGCAAGCAGCGTCCCCTGCCGAATCGGGACATCCAGCGGATGTTCGAGCCGCTCCGCATTGCGGAGCAGTTTCTGCTCAAGAACAATCAGCGCGAGGTCCTGTTGAGAAAACACGCCGATACGACCAGCGCAGCCGCCAAGACATCCGACCGCTGATGTTGAACTTCGAGCTCACCGAGGAGCAGCGACTACTCGAGCAGTCGGTCCGAGAATGGGCGGGCCGTGAAGTGGCCCCCCGAATTCGGGAGTTGGATCGGGCGCATCGATTCGATCGCCAGATTCTTCCGCAGATGGCGGAGCTGGGCCTGCTCGGGATCTCGATCCCCGTGCAGTACGGCGGCGCGGGTATGGACTACATCTGCCTCGGGCTCGCCAGCGAGGAGCTCGAATACGTCGACACCTCACTGCGCGTGATCATGTCGGTGCATGCGGGCTTGAACTGCCTGACGCTGCTTTCGTGGGGCACCGAGGATCAGAAGCAGCGCTACCTCGTTCCGCAAGCGCAGGGCAAGAAGATCGCGACCTATGGATTGACCGAGCCTTCCGCCGGCAGCGACGCCAAAGGGATTCAGACCGTTGCGATCAAGAAGGGCGATCGGTATTTCCTGACCGGCGAGAAGATGTGGATCTCGCTCGCCGACGTCGCGGACAACTATCTCGTGTTTGCGTGGACGGACCTGGAGAAGAAAAGGCAGCGCGATCCGAGCGGCATGAGCGCGTTCATCGTCGAGCGCGCTTTCAAAGGGTTCTCGAGCGGCACGTTGACCGAAAAGTGGGGCATCCTTGCCGGCAACACGGGCTTCTTCAAGATGGAGGAGCTCGAGGTACCGGTGGAGAATCTCGTGGGTCGCGAAGGCGAGGGGTTCAAGATCGCGATGTTCGCGCTCGACCAGGGCCGTTATACGGTCGCGGCCGGCGCCACGGGACTGATTCGAGCCTGCCGCGACGCGAGCGTGAAATACGCGAAAGAGCGCAAGACGTTTGGCGTGGAGATCGGCTCGCATCAGCTCGTGAAAGAGCTCCTTGCGCAGATGGAGTCGGACTATCAGGCCTCGCGACTTCTCTGGATGCGTTCGGGCTGGCTGAAGAACCAGGGTCTGCGGAACACCCGCGAAACGGGGCTGGCGAAATGGTTCTCGACCGTCGCGTCCGAGCGCGCCGCCGGGGACGCCGTTCAGATACACGGGGCGAACGGGTATTCCGACGAATACCCGGTGGGTCGCTTCTATCGCAATTGCAAGGGCGCGGTCATCTACGAGGGCACACGGGAAATCCACAAGATCATGCAGGCCGACTACCTGCTTGGGTATCGCACTGATAGGCCCACGCGCTGTGAGCTGCCGGCTTGGGAGACATGATGGCCACCAAGAGTGTCGCTAATTCCGATCACGGCGCCTCGGCGTTTGCCGAGTCCGATCTGTCGCTGGATTTCCTGCGTGTCGTGGAGCGGGCGGCGATCGCCTGCGCACACACGATGGGGCAGGGAGACCGCCACAAGTCGGACCAGGTGGCGGTCGAGGCCATGCGGAGCGAGATGGATTCAATGCCGATCGACGGCACGATTGTCATCGGCGAAGGCGAGCGCGATGAGGCGCCGATGCTGTACATCGGCGAGAAGGTGGGAATGGCGGCGCGTCAAGGAGCCGCTCCGCACTTTCCGCAGGTCGACATCGCGGTGGATCCGCTCGAAGGCACTAATCTCTGCGCGACCGGTGCACCGAACGCGCTGGCCGTCCTCTCGGCCTCCGAGAAGGGCGGGCTGCTCCACGCTCCCGACATCTACATGGAGAAGCTCGTCGTCGGTCCCAGCTCGCGCGACGTCGTCGACCTCGACGCACCGGTGCGCTTCAACCTGCGCGCGATCGCGCAGGCACTGGGTCGCAAGGTACAAGATCTGGTCGTGATCGTGCTCGATCGGCCTCGTCACGAGAAGCTGATCGAGGAGATTCGCTCGAGCGGCGCACGCATTCGCCTGATCGGCGATGGCGATCTGTCCGCCGGCATCACCGCTGCCGTGCTCGGCAGCGGCGTCCACGCGGTGATGGGGATTGGCGGCGCGCCCGAGGGCGTCATCACGGCCGCCGCCATGCGGTGTCTGGGCGGTGAAATCTTCGCGAGGCTCGTGGTCAGCACGCCGGAGCACGAGCAGCGCTGTCGGGCGATGGGAATCACCGACGTGAAGAAGATCTACCGCTCGAAGGATCTGGCGTCAGGAAACAACATCGTGTTCGCGGCAACAGGCGTGACCGACGGCACGTTGATGAAAGGGGTCCGGTTCTTTGGCGGCGGCGTTCGTACGACGTCGCTCGTGATGCAGATGCATCCGCATCGGATTCGCTTTATCGACAGCATCCACGTCAAACCGGGCCAAGACGGAGCTATCGGAAACATTCGATTCTGACCCCAGAGAATCGAACCATGTTCAAAGGGTTCAGAGTTCGAACCCCTGAACCCATGAACCCCTCGAGTGACCCCTCGAATCCCATGAATTGGCGGCGCAATCAAATTGCCGTTATTGCGGCGACATTCGTAGGGTTCACCGGCTTCACGCTGGTGATGCCGTTTCTCGCCAGGTACATCCAAGAGCTCGGCGTCAGTGACACCGGAGAGGTCGCGCTGTGGACGGGACTCACGCTCGGAGTGACACCCGCCATTGTCGCGCTCTGTGCTCCGCTCTGGGGTCGTGTGGGGGATCGGTTCGGCAACAAGCTGCTCGTGCAGCGCGCTCTCTTCAGCTGCATTGTCGTCATGGCGTTGATGGCGCAGGCCAGCAAGGCTTGGCATCTCCTCGTGCTCCGCGCCGCTCAAGGCCTTCTCGCTGGCTACGGTCCTCTGACCTTGACGATGGCCGCGTTGTCGGCGCCGCGGGATCGGATGGCTGCTGCGATCGGCTCAGTGCAGACCGCGCAACGCGTGGGGCCGGCAATCGGTCCAGTGATCGGTGGTCTCCTGGCCTCGGCCGTCGGACTCCGGAATACCTTTCTGGTGTCGTCGCTCGTTTATGGCGTGGCATTTCTCATGCTGACCGTGATGTACACGGAGCCGAAGAAAGCCTCAGCAACGAAACACGCCGAGGAGCGCGTGAGTTTCAGCAATGTGCTGGCGTTCGAGAACTTCCTGCTGCTGATGCTGGTGATCTTCGCGTTGCAGGTCGTCGATCGCAGCTTCGGTCCGATCCTGCTTCTGCATGTCACGCAGATCGGCTATTCGTCCGCTCGTGCGGCGGTGCTCGTGGGTGTGCTTTTTTCGACGCTGGCGATCGCGGCCGTGATCGGCCATCAGCTCGCGGCGGTTTTGCTGAAGCGCACCACGGCCCGCGCGGTGATCGTGGTGGCTCTGCTTGCAGCCGCGTCATCGCTCGGAGTCTTCGCGCTCGTCGAATCCGCGGTATTGCTCTTGGTGTCGATCGCCTCGTTCGGCGTTGCCGCTGGTACCGCCTTGACGACCGCGTTTACGGCTGCGGGATCGGTCGTGCCTCGCCACGCACATGGCGTGGGGTTCGGTTTCCTGACCAGCGCATCGCTCACCGGCTCCGCCGTCAGCCCCGTGCTGAGCGGACTCCTCGCCGCACGCAGCATCCGCGTCGTCTTCCTGTCAGGCGCCGTCGTTCTCGCGCTGCTCGTGCTGCTCGTTCGTCAGGTGATGGTCGAGCGCAACCTCCCGGTCGAATCGGCGCCGTCGGTTGATGAAGCCTAGAGATCGTTCGGATCGTTCGGATCGTTCGGGTCGTTCGAAACGCTTGCCTCGCCGAAGCCCGCCTTCGCTCGTGTCGCGTCTCTTCGCGAGCTGTTGCGAGGCGAAGGCGGGTTCTCGTGGCAGAATCTGCTCGCGATATTTGACCCGCGAATTGACATGACGCTTGCGATCGGATCCCGCATCGGTGCGTTCGAGATTACCGGCACGCTTGGCGCCGGTGGCATGGGAGAGGTCTATCGTGCCCGCGATACGAAGCTCGATCGCGAAGTGGCGATCAAAGTTTTGCCCGAGGTCTCTGCGCAGGATCCGGAACGTCTGGCACGATTCGAGCGCGAAGCAAAGACACTTGCGTCGCTGAGCCATCCCAACATCGGAGCGATTCATGGCGTGGAAGAGAGTCCGGCTGAAGCCGGACACTACGTACGCGCGCTGGTACTCGAACTTGTCGAGGGACCCACGCTCGCAGATCGCATCGCAGAAGGACCGCTGCCATTCGATGAGACGGTGACAATTGCACGACAGCTGACCGACGCGCTTCAGGCCGCTCACGAGATCGGCGTCATCCATCGTGATCTGAAGCCGGCAAACATCAAGGTGCGGCCGGACGGTACGGTCAAGGTGCTGGACTTCGGCCTCGCGAAAATCCTCGAGCGAGAATCGGTCGCGCCCTCGCAGACGATGTCACCGACGTTGAGCGTGCAGGCGACGCTCGCGGGCGTGATTCTCGGCACTGCCGCGTACATGAGCCCGGAGCAGGCACGGGGAAAGGTCGTGGACCGGCGCGCGGACATCTGGTCGTTCGGTTGCGTGCTGTTCGAGATGTTCACCGGCAGACGAGCGTTCGAGGGCGAGGACCTGACGATTACGATCGCCGCCGTCGTTCGCGGAGATCCGGACTGGAGCGCGCTCCCGCGCGAGGTGCCGGCACCAATTCGGCTGCTGCTGAAACGTTGCCTCGAGAAGGATCCACGTGCGCGCGTCGCCGATATCGCCGTTGCGCGGTTCCTGATGACCGAGACGATGACGACGCAAGCGGATGTGGAGAACGCGACCAGGGAGGCCAGCGCTGCGCAGGCCGAAGCGGCGGCGTCCGCAGTTCGACGTGAAGTGACGGCGTCTATGCGGAGGCGTGCGTGGGTCGGCACGTCTCTCGGTGTGTTTGCCGGTGTCGTCCTTGCGCTTCTCGGAGCATGGGGTGTGATGCGCTCGAGGTCGCAGCCGCCCACTCAATCCGCGCGTTTTGCGATCGTCGCGTCATCGACGCAGCCTCTGTTCAATGTGGAGGGCCGCGACATTGCGGTCTCCCCCGACGGCCGCCACATTGTTTACCTCGTAAGAGATGGGCGGGCGCGGACTGTACTCGCTGTGAGGGCGATCGACAAGCTTGACGGACAGCTTCTCCCAGGCACTGACGGCGCCAGGTTCCCATTCGTCTCGCCCGACGGCCGCTGGATCGGTTTCTTCACAACCAACGGTGTCACCTCCGAGATCAAGAAGGTACCGATCACGGGTGGCACGGTCAGGGCGGTGATAAATCTTCAGGGGTTCCCCCGCGGCGCGAGTTGGGGTGACGACGACAGGATTGTGTTCGCGTCGAACGACGTGACGACGGGTCTGCTGGTCGTTCCAGCCTCGGGTGGCGAGCCGACCGTGCTAACGACACCCGATTCCAAGCTGGGCGAAGTCGATCACCAATTCCCAAATGTATTGCCGGGCGCGAAAGCCGTGCTCTACACAGTTCTCGGTGGCAAGGGGTCGCCAATGCGAAGGCAGGTCGCAGTCCTCGACATTGCGAAAGGCGAGCGGAGCTATCTCGTCGACGGTGGATACGGCGAGTACGTAGACTCCGGTGAACTGCTGTACGCCTCCTCCCAAGGCAGTGTGCTGTTCGCTACGAAGTTCGATATCCGCACGTTGCGGACGACGAGTGAGCCTGTTCCCGTGGTGGAACAGCACAGCGTCGGCGATTTCTCCGTTTCTCGAAACGGTACGCTCGTGTACATCCATGGAGACTCTGCCGGGGGATTCGTCCGGTCGCTTGTCTGGGTGTCGAGGCAGGGGCGCGAGCAATTGATCGCGGCAGCGCCCCGTGCCTACACGCTGCTGCGACTCTCGCCGGACGGCACGAAGGTCGCCCTCGACATTCGTGATCAGGGGAGTGACATCTGGACGTGGGACCTCGAGCGTCAGGTGCTCACGCAGATCACATTCGATCCGTCCGACGACAGGAACCCGGTCTGGGTCGACAATGACCGGCTCATCTTCGCGTCAGCCCGTACGGGTGTGCTGGATCTATATGCGCAGCGCGCCGACGGTACGGGTTCCGCCGAACCTGTGCTGTCGACCGGGCAATTTACCTTGCCGACGTCCGCTTCTTCGGACGGCACTCAACTCATATTCAATCAGAACGGAAATGTCGCTCTTCTCACGCTCGATCGTGCGTCGACTTCGCCTCGCTCGGCAGATCACCAAGCCGTGGTGACGCCGCCAGAGGGAGGCCAGCGCCGTCCACGACAGCTGACGAACACAACCTGGATCGAAGACAACGCGGAGATCTCCCCTGACGGACGTTGGGTCGCGTATCAATCGGTCGAGGAGGGCCGGGTAGAGATCTTCGTGCGCTCATTTCCAGACTGGGACCGCTTCAGACAGAAGGTCTCCGTGTCAGGTGGAAGCAAACCCCTCTGGTCGCGCAACGGCCGCGAGCTGTTCTACTTCGACGCGAACAACATGCTGACGTCAGTCCCGGTGCAGACCGGGGCCACGTTCATCGCGGGGAAACCCGTACGGATTCTGAGCAGCGCGTACTACGGGGCCGCAAACCGCACCTACGATGTCTCATCGGACGGCCAACGGTTCCTGATGATCAAGGAGAACGTGGCGACAGGTCCCACCCCAGCGCCACCGAGCATCGTCGTCGTGATCAACTGGTTCGAAGAACTGAAGAAACTCCTCCCAAGCAACTGAACCCGCCTTCGCCTGCGGCTTCGGCGAAGCAGGCTCAGATCTCTTCGTGCTTCTTGTGCTTCCGCCGTCTCCACGGCCGCTTGGTCTTGTCTTCGTGAACACCGCCCGTCTGCCGAGGTAGGGGCACTCGTGGTCTCGCGGGAGGTTTGGGACGCTTCGTGGACGTGCGCCTCATCGGGTCACGAAAATTGTACGATAGCAGTGTGTCCTTCGACTCTCGCTCAGGACACCCCGAGCAGCGTCGAGGGGTGGGAATGGAACGCGCGGCGCTGGTGGGCCTCATGACCGGATCCACGCGACGCGTGGACGCCGAGCAGTCGCTCGACGAGCTCGCCGGTCTCGCCGACGCTGCAGGTGCATCCGTCGTGCTCCGGATGTTGCAGGAGCGATCGAAGCCAGACCCCGCCACGTTCATCGGCAGTGGCAAGCTCGCGAGTCTGGCCGCGACGTGCGCCGAAGCGGACGTCGACGTGGTCGTCTTCGACAACGAGCTGTCACCCGCGCAGCTGCGTCAACTCGACGCGAAGCTCGAACGCAAGGTCATCGACCGCACACAGCTCATTCTGGACATTTTCGCGCGGCGCGCGCGAACACGCGAAGGCAAGTGGCAGGTGGAGCTCGCGCAGCTGAAGTATCTGCTTCCTCGGCTGGTCGGATCGTCGACGGCGCTGTCGCGGCTGGGCGGCGGCATCGGCACGAGAGGACCCGGCGAAACGAAGCTCGAGACGGACCGTCGTCGTATTCGCGTGCGGATCCAGTCGATTCAACGGGAGATTGACCAGGTGCGCCAGCGCCGCGCGCAATTGCGCGAGCGCCGCCACAAACGGTCGGTGCCGACGGTCGCGCTCGTCGGGTACACCAACGCCGGTAAGACGACGTTGTTCAATCGGCTCACGAACGCGGCGGCGCCGGCTTCTGATGCACTGTTCGTGACCCTCGATCCGCTCGTGCGCCAGGTGCGGTTGCCTGATCAACGGGAGCTGCTCGTCTCGGACACGGTGGGTTTCATCGAGCGACTGCCTCATGCGCTGGTTGCGGCCTTTCGCGCCACGCTCGAAGAGGTGGCCGAGGCCGATCTCGTCCTTCACATCATCGATGCCGCCAGCCCCGAGCGGGAACGGCACATCACAGCAGTCAAAAAAGTGTTGGAAGAGGTGGGCGCATCCGAGGTGGCGGCCATCGACGTCTACAACAAGATTGACGCTACGACCGCCGATGTGCAGCGTCGTCTTCGCGCCGCCGATCCTGCCTCGGTGCTTTTGTCTGCGAAGACCGGTGAAGGCGTCGATGAGCTGTTGCAGATGGTTGCCGCGCGTCTCGCGCTCGACACCAGACGTATCTCGGTCACGTTCGATAGCAGCAAAGAGTTCGATCGCCAGCAGATCGCGCGCATGTATCGTGTGGCCAGGGTCATCAGCCATGTCGCGATCAACGGCCGCGTGGTGATCGAGGCCGACGTGCCGCGCCGATTCATCGAGCGGTTGACGACGCCCGTCGTTGAAAGGGAAGTCGCCGATGCGACCTGAGACGACTCGGCGAGGTCGCGTGATGACGAGCAGGCCGGTGTGCGCGATGGCAGCGCTCGCCGTGTGTCTGTCGATCACGGCATGCGCGACGCGTGCGCCCGTCCCGCCGGTACCGACAACGATCGCGCACCCGGAATTCCTCTATCCCACGGTGCCGGCGGCAATGCGAAAGACGTTTGCCGCCGAGCACGTCGATCTCGGCTGGCGCTATCTGCAGATCGACGATGTGCGAGGCGCCGACCGTGAGTTCGCTGCGGCGCTGAAGAGCAATCCGGCCATGTATCCTGCGCATGTTGGGCACGGATACGTTGCGCTCACACGACGCGATTTCACTCGCGCGCTGACGTCCTTCGAGGCTGCCCTGAAGGCCGAGCAGAGGTACTTGCCCGCGCTGATCGGGCGCGGGCAATCGTTGCTCGCGCTGCGGCGGGAAGGGGAGGCGCTCGAGGCGTTCGAGGGCGCGTTGGCCGTCGATCCCTCCCTGGTCGATATTCGCGGTCGCGCCGACGTCCTGCGGTTCCGGCGGCTCCAGGACATGATCGAAGCCGCTCGGAAGGACGCGGCGTCCGGTCGGACTGCGGAGGCGCGCGCGGCCTACGGTCGTGCGATCGCCGTCTCGCCCGAAAGCGCGTTCCTCTACCGTGAGCTGGGCATGCTGGAGCGTCACGCGGGCGATGCGGATCGAGCGCTGGATCATCTTCGTCGTGCAGCTGACCTGGATCCGTTGGACGAAGCATCGCTGGTGCAACTGGGAGAGCTGCTCGAGGAGCGGCAGGATTTCCCAGGCGCCGAGGCCGCGTATCGCAAGGCGGTCGAGATCGATCCGTCGAGTGCACTGACGACCCGACTCGCTGCCGTCTCGAAGCGCGCGCGGGACGCGCGATTGCCGAATGAGTATAAAGCTGCGCTCGAGAACGCCCAGCTGACGCGCGGCGAGCTGGCGGCCATCATCGGCGTGCGATTCGATGAACTGCTGCACGCGGCGCCCACTCGGCAGGCGGTCGTGACCGATGTCCGCGGCCACTGGGCAGCGTCATGGATCGGGCTCGTCGTCGCCACAGGTGTCATGGAGCCGTTCGAGAACCATACGTTCCAGCCGCGTACTCGAGTCCGGCGTGGCGATTTGGCTGCCGCGGTCGCGCAATTGCTTCGCCTCATTGCGTCTGGCGACCTTGCGCTCCGTGCGCGCTTGACCGAGCGCCAGACGATTGCCGACATGAATCGACGCCACATCCAGTACGACGCCGCGGCAACCGCGGTGGCGTCCGGCGTGATGCCCTTGCTCGAGGGCGACCGGTTCCAGGTTGGCCGCCAGGTATCCGGCAGTGAAGCGGTAGAGGTCCTCGATCGCGTGCGGACGATGACGCCGCAGTCGACGAGCGGCGGCCTCTGATGCGCGACCAGACCTGACGCCGTGTGGAACCTGACTCTCGCCAATCAACTCACGATCCTTCGGATCGTCTTGATTCCGGCATTCGTGTTGCTGGTCGTGTACGGCCATCTCGGCGCCGCCCTGCTCGTCTTCATGACGGCCGGCATTACCGATGCGCTGGATGGCCTCATCGCTCGTCGCGCCCACCAGCGCACCAGCCTCGGCGCCTGGCTCGATCCGATGGCCGACAAGCTCCTGCTTCTCACCACCTTCATCGTGCTCACATTGCCGGGGATCCCGTTGACCAATCACTTGCCCCTCTGGCTGACGGTCGCGGTGATCAGCCGCGACGTGGTGATTGTCGGTGTGGTGGCTATCGTGAGCCTGGTGATGGGGCCGCGAACGTTCCGTCCGTCAATCTGGGGAAAGATGACGACCGCTGCGTTCATCCTGACGAGCGTGGCTGTGATGTACTTCAACTACCGCGCTGAGACGTCGCCGGTGGTCAGCGCGGGAATCTGGATCTCGCTGGCCCTGACGGTGATCTCGAGTGGCGACTATTTCGTGCGGCTGCGAAGGCTGATCAACGATTCGCAGCCGCCAGCTTCGCCTTGAAGTAGTCGACGGTCTTCAGCAGCCCCTCCTCGAGCCCCACCTTCGGCTCCCAACCGAGCAGCGTGCGCGCGCGCGTGATGTCAGGCCGGCGCTGTCGGGGGTCGTCGATCGGCAGCGGCCGGTAGACGACCGTGCTGGTCGCGCCGACGAGCGCGATGATCGTCCGCGCAATCTGCTCGATGGTGATTTCGTGCGGGTTGCCGATATTGACTGGCTCGTTGGTCGTCGAGTCCATCAACCGCAGAATGCCGTCCACCAGGTCCGTCACGTAGCAGAAGCTGCGCGTCTGGGAGCCGTCGCCGAAAACAGTCACGTCCTCATTCTGCAGCGCCTGCGACATGAAGGCTGGCACGGCGCGACCGTCACGCAGTCGCATCCTCGGGCCGTACGTGTTGAAGATGCGGGCGATCTTCGTATCGACCGCGTGGTATCGATGGTAGGCGAGCGTGATCGCCTCCGCGAAGCGTTTGGCTTCGTCGTACACACCGCGTGGACCAATGGGATTGACGTGCCCCCAGTAGGTCTCCCGCTGGGGATGCTCGAGGGGATCACCATAGATCTCGGACGTCGAGGCAAGGACGAAGCGAGCCTTCTTCGCCTTGGCCAGGCCGAGCGCGTTGTGCGTCCCAAGCGATCCGACCTTGAGGGTCTGAATCGGAAGCTCCAGGTAATCGATGGGGCTCGCGGGGCTCGCCCAGTGCAGCACAGCGTCGACGTGACCATCGACGTGGATGAACTGCGTCACATCGTGCCGGATGAACTGAAAGTCGCGATCGCGCAGGTGCGCGATGTTCGCCAGGTCTCCGGTCACGAGATTGTCGATGCCGACGATCGAGTCGCCGCGAGCCAGCAACGTCTCGCACAGATGTGATCCGATGAAGCCGGCGGCGCCGGTGACTACGATGCGAGCCATGAAGGTGAGGGGAACAGCAACGGTCAGTACGCAACACCGCGCTGGAACAGACCGCGAACGAGCGTGAGCCACATGATCTTCAGGTCGAGTGTCACCGACCAGTTCTCGATGTAATACAGGTCGTACTCGATCCGCTTCTCGAGCGAGGTATTGCCGCGCCACCCGTTGACTTGCGCCCAGCCCGTGATCCCCGCCTTGACCTTGTGACGCAGCATGTACTGCGGAATGCGATGCTTGAACTGCTCGACGAAGAAAGGCCGCTCCGGTCGCGGGCCGACAATCGACATTTCGCCTTTGAGGACGTTCCAGAACTGCGGGAGCTCATCGAGATCCAACCTGCGCAGCCACCGGCCCACGGCCGTGGCGCGCGGATCATCGTCGCGCGCCCAGACCGGGCCTGTTCCGTCCTCGGCGTCCTGATACATCGATCGAAACTTGAAGACCGTGAACCCCTTGCCGTCGAGCCCCATGCGTTCCTGTCGATAGAAGATCGGACCGGGCGAGCCCCACTTCACCAGTGCGGCGATGATCGCAAACGGAATGAAGAGGACGGCCATTGCCGCTAACGAGAGCACGATGTCGAAGCCGCGCTTCAGCCACGTGTTGAACCCCTGCAGCGGGACCTCGTTGATGTTGATGACCGGCAGGCCATCCAGATCTTCGAGCCGCGCGCGCAGCGCGATGAACTGCAGCAGGTCGGGCACGACCTTGACGTCGATGAATTCGCGGCTGGTGAGGTCCATGAGATCGAGCAGCTTTGCGTGCTCCTCGAGCGGCAGCGTGACGTAGAGATGGTCCACGCGCTCGCGTTTCGCGATCTCGGCCACTTCCGCGAGCGTGCCGAGCAGCGGCAAGCCTCGATAGCCAATGTGATCCCCGCCAGCGCGATCGTCGAGGAACCCGACGACCTGATACCCCAGCTCGCGGTGCTGCAGGATGCGGTCCGCGACGATGCGACCGAGATCGCCGGCGCCGGCAATGAGGATCCGCTTCAGGCCGATGCCCGCGCGCCAGCGGCGCTCGAGAAGCTCGCGCACGGTCTCGCGGGACGCGTACGTGAACATCAAGTTGAGTGGAAGAAAGAGGCCCCAGACGATCTGCGACACCTGATAGGAGCCTTGAGCTCTCGCGACCTCAGACGCGTAGTACGCGCCCACGTACAACGTGGACACGACGCCAAAGACCACGGCCAGGATGCTGCCGATCAGCACGGCGAAAAAGTCGTCGACGCGCGATCGGCCGCGCCGCAGACGATAGACGCCTTCCAGCCAGAATGCGAAAGGCGTCAGCACTGCGACAAACGGCAGCAGGTTCAGATACTGCTCGAGCGGAGGATAGCCCCGGTACACCGGGATGAGGCCGCTCTCGAAGCGGATGCCGTACGCGAGCACGAATGCCCACATGGCCAGCACGGCGTCGGTCACCACATACAGCGCAACGAGCAAACGGTTGTGACGCCTTACCACCGCGTGCCTGTGGGTGCGGCGATGGTTTCATCGATGACCGCCTGCATGGCGCGCGTATGGCGGTCGCGCGAGAATCGCTCGGCACTGGCCCGAATCCGTACCGAATCAAACCGTATGGCTGGCAAACGCCCGAGTGCGGCCGTCATCGATTCGACCGTCTGCTCGTCAAAGAGAAGGCCGGTCTCGCCGTCGGTCACTGACTCGGTCGCTCCGCCGCGCCCCAGCGCGACGACGGGACGACCGCACGCGTGCGCTTCAACCGGCACCAGGCCGAAATCCTCTTCTCCTGGCATCAGGATCGCGTGCGCACGGCGGTACTCATCGCGGACGCGCTCGTCGCTGAGAGCGCCGAGAAACGTCACATGCGATCCCGCAGACGGCTCGAGTCGTCCGCGATCCGGACCGTCGCCGACGATGCGGAGCGTCGCACCTGAGCGGCGGCAGGCCTCAATCGCCAGATCGATTCGCTTATACGGCACCAAGGCGGACACAATCAGAAAGTGGCTCTCCGGGGGAACGGCGGCGGGATGAAAGAAGACCGTGTCAACTGGCGGATGCACGATCGTAGCATCGCGATTATAGTATCGCCGGATCCTCCCGGCAACGTGTCTCGAGTTGGCGACGAAACGGTCGACACGGTGTGCCGTCGACGCGTCCCACCGCGCCAGCCGCGCCAGCATCGGCCGATAGAACCATCGGCTCGCCGCGCGTCCTACGCGCGCCGGACCAAAGTACGCATCGAACTGATCCCACGCGTATCGCATCGGTGAATGGCAGTAGCACACGTGTCGCGCGCGTCCGGTCGCAACGACGCCCTTGGCTGCGCAGTGGCTCGAGCTCACGACCAGGTCGTAGCGGTCGAGGTTGAATTGCTCGATCGCAAACGGAAACAGTGGCAGGTATCGCCGATACTGTGAGCGCGCGAGAGGCATGTGCTGCAGGAACGACGTCCTGACGTGGTGCCGCTCGATCGTGGGCGAGACCGATCCGCGATGATGGAAAAGCGTGTGAATGTCAGCGTCCGGATACAGCCCGCACAAGGCCTCCAGAACCTTTTCGCCGCCGCGCATGCCCGTCAGCCAGTCGTGGACGAGCGCGACTCTCATATGACGGCAGGCGCGAGCGAGACGCCGATACGCCGGTACACGTCGAGGGTCTTTGCGACCGATCGCTCCCAGGAGAATTCGCGCGCCCGCTCGAGACCCTTGCGACGCATCTCCGCCGCCCGCACGGGATCGGTCAACACACGCCGAAGGCCCTCGACGATCGAATCGACGTCGTACGGATCCACCAGCTCCGCCGCGTCGCCCACGACCTCGGGCATGGATGAGACATTCGAGGTCACCACCGGCGTCCCACTCGCCATCGCTTCGAGAGGCGGCAGTCCGAAGCCTTCGTACAGAGACGGAAAGGCAAACACGGACGCCAGCCGGTAGAGGACCGCCAACTGATCGTCGGGAAGATAGCCAAGGAAGCGCACATGCTTGTGCAGCTTGTGGCGATGCACCGCGCGGCGCAGCGCGGGCAGCCGCGAAATCTCGTCGCCGATGATGAGCAGCTTCAGGTCCTCGAGGTCGCCGGTCCGGATCTCGTCGAACGCCTCGATCAGCCGTACGAGGTTTTTGTGCGGCTTGATGTTGCCGACATACAGCACGAACTGGTGATCGAGTTGATACCGCTCGCGCACCCGCGCTACGGCCTCTTCCTGAGGCGTCACGGAAAAATGCGTATCGATCGCATTGTAGATGACGACGATCTTCTCCGGCGGTACGTTGAAGAGCTGAAGGATGTCGCGCTTGGAGGCGTCGGACACGGTCAGGATGCAATCCGAGCGTTTGGCGGCCGCCCACATCTGCGCACGCGCATACGCATACGCCATGCGGTTGGGGAGGTACTGCGGAAACATCAAGTGGATACAGTCGTGAATCGTGACGACGGACCGACAGCTCACGCCGGCGGGCAAGACGTAATGTGGTGCGTGATAGAGATCCGGACGCTCTCGACGCAGGACCCACGGGATGTGGAGCTGTTCCCTGAGGGAGTAGTTGGGGGACGGCTCGAGGACGCCCCTGAAGTTGGGTCCGAGCTGCGCGGCGACGCCAAGATCCGCTTCGCCACAGAGCAGCACGTACTCCGTATCGCGATCGATACGCGCCAGATGTCGAAGGAGATTCCGAATGTAGGTGCCGATGCCGAAGTCGTGGAGCTTCCGCGCGTCGATCGCGACTCGCATACCGCTCGCATTCTACCTTTGCCCTTTGTCCTTTGCCTTTTGACCTGTTACCGATCCCACCCGTCCCAGTTCATGCGGTGGCGCCGACGCAAGTCTCGCAACACGCCGGGATACACGCCGCTTTGTCGCGCCACCTCGCCTGCCTTGTCGATCTGGGCTTTGATCGGCTCTGCGTTCGACTGCAACGTCTCGAGCCAGCTCTGACAGTTGTAGGTGGATGCGAAGTTCAGTTTCACGCCGTTGGGCTCGAAAACCGCAAACCAGGCCCGGTCCCCTGAACGTGAAGAGGAGACGACGCACGAGCTCGCGTACTTGTCCCAATAGGCGTCGAGCTGCTGCCCGTTTTTCGATGCCCATTCCATTACTTGGCCGTAGGTCTGCTCTCCGCGTGCGCGGAGCTGATCGCCTTCACTCGGCGCGCCCATGGCCTTGGTCAACGCCGTGAGCGGCGTCTGCGCGGCCACGGCAGGGGCTTGACCCGCGAGAAGCTGTGTCGCGTGGTCGATGGCGACGGCGAAGGCGAGTCCCTGTCCCGCCTGCGCGGCCACGGCCATCGAGTTGATGCCGATGACGAGACCCGAACGATCCACGAGCGGCCCACCGCTGTTGCCAGGGTTGATGGCGGCATCGGTCTGGAGCAAGGTGATATTTCCCACTTGTCGAACCGCGCTGACAATGCCGCGAGTGACGGTATTGGACAGCACCCCGAGTGCGGAGCCGATCGCGATGACTTCCTGCCCGACCCGTGCGGTCGATGCCGACCCCAGCCTCAGCGTGGGCTGATTCGGATTCGGGTTGTAGACCTGCAGCAACGCGAGGTCGCTGCCGTTCGAGACTGTCGTGACGCGGGCCGTGTATGTGGCGTTGCCGACCTGCAGACTCACCGATGTCTGTCCTTGGACGACGTGTGCATTCGTGACGACTTGATCTGGGCGGACGAAGAATCCAGTACCGCGCGCAGAACCAGCCGTGATCGACGCGACCGCCGGCAGCACTCGGCTCACGATGTCTTCGAGCGATGCCGGCGTGGCCGGTACTGATGCTGCGACAGGGGTGGCGTTCGAGGCCGCGGGAGGCACAGGTACCAATGACATCCCGGCAGTCGTCTGGGACGACGCTCCTGATGCCTGTGGTGCGCTGGGCGCCTGTGGTCCCGATGTGTCTCGTGCGGCCGCTGCAACCGGCGCTATGGCCGGCGCAGGCGAATGCGCGGGCAACGCGAACCACAGCGCCCCGACCGCCAGGACGAGACCGCCGACCATCACGAACCCGCGTGAGCTCGAACGCGTCGGAGCCGTCCCGCTGACTGGAAGCGACGTCTCCGCCGTTGGCGCGTTGACCTGCTTGAAGCCGCATCTGCATTCGTCGACACGTCTCGGCACACGGCGTCCACAGAATGGACACGTCCATGCGAGATTCGACGAAGCAGGCTGTTCCATGTCGATCTGAGAACCGGCCTGTACGCACCGGTCTCTGTCTAGGAGTTATCGGGTCGTTCACCCCGAATCTGCAGGTAAACCCGCAGGACGGGAGCCCACGCCGGATGGTGTTTTTCGTAGAAGGCGAGCTGGCTTCGGCGATACGCGGCGCGCGTCGTGGCCGTGGCGGACCGTCCTCGAAAATGTTCGATCTGTACACCCGCAGCGAAGAGGACTTTTCGACCTCGCGCTCGCACCGACGCGCACAGGTCCACGTCCTCGGTATACATGAAGAAGCGCTCGTCGAGCAGGCCAACGGCCTCGAGGTCGGCGCGGCGGATCAGCAGACAGGCGCCGCTGACCCAGTCGACCTCCTGCGAGCGTCTCGTCATGCGATCGACGGCGCGCACGACGATCGGCAGCCCACGATCGTTGCCGCTCACGAGCACTTTCTGTCGCAGCTCCGCCAACGGACTGATCATCGAGCCGAATGAGAGCTCGGCTCGTCCACGGCCATCCACGATGCGAGGGCCGACGACGGCGACGTCAGGGCGCTCGTCCAGGTGTGCCACCAATCGATCGACCGCGCCGGGAGAAACACGAGTATCCGGGTTGAGCAGGAGAACGAGCTCGCCCGATGTCGCGCGAACGCCGCGATTGTTGGCTTTGGCGAACCCGAGGTTCGCGCCGGTATCGATGACGAAGATATCGGGCCACGTCGCACGCAGGACAGCCGGCGTCCCGTCGGTCGACGCATTGTCGACCACCAGGATCTCGTGTGACACGGTCGGTACCGGACGGGTGAGCGCCTCCAGCGCGACGTCGATGTCTCGCCCAGAGTTGTAGCTCACGATGATGATCGAGACGCGCGGCTTCGACATCAGGGCACCGGGTTGCCGCGTCTGATGTCGGTCATGGTTTCGACCCGCATGCGAGAAGCACTTGCAAGGTGCGATGCGCGCACTCGTGCCATGAATAGCGCTCGATCTGCGCCGTGCCGGCCTCGAGCAACCGTTCGCGCTCGACACCGCCGGCGAGCAGGTGCTCGAGTGCATGGGCGAGAAGCTCGGGGTCCGGCTGTGGCAAGTACACGGCCGCTGCTCCGTAGACCTCGCGCGCGACCTCAGTGTCGAGCACCACGACAGGAACGCCCGCAGCCATCGCCTCGAGCGGCGTCAGCCCGAAGCCTTCGTAGTCTGACAGGAACGCGAACGCCGAGGCCCTCGCATACAACCACGATAATTCAGCCGTCGACACGTATCGGCGCATCCGAATCCGTTCCCCCGCGCCACTGGTCGCGATCAGCGCCTCCACGTCGATGGCAGGCATCGTCCGGTTGTCGCCCACGATCTCCAATCGCACGTCTGGATGCCGCTGCGCGAGACGCGCAAAGCCTGCGATGAGTTCAGGAATATGGCGGCGAGTGAAGAGCGATCCGACGTACAGCACGAGCCGCTCTCGTGGACCGTTGTCGCCGCGCAGGGTCGTCGTGCCGAGATAAATCACATCGACGCGCGTCTGATCGAGGCCCAGGTATTTCACCACTTCGCGTTTCGAGAAGTCGGATTCGGTGACCACGCGTGCGGCGCGCCGAGCGCTCATCCGGGTCATGAGCCGGCGTCGCAGTCCTTCTCGCCAGGAGAACCACTCCGGGTGGGCCATGAAGGATACGTCGTGGATCGTCAGGACAAACGGGACCGGACATCGCAGTGGCGCCGTGTAGGCTGGCGCAAAGAGCACGTCCGCCCGCGCTTCTCGAACCAGGCGCGGCAAGACGATCTGCTCCCAGCGTGTGCCGTGCCCTGGCGCAGACACACTCGACACACGGAGCGAGGGGCTGGCGAGCGATACCGGTTCAGGCGCGCACAGGATGAAGTCGTGCGCCGACGCGCCGGGCAGCTGCCCCCATGCGGCGAGAATCTGAGACAGATATCGGCCGACGCCCGTTGGCTCGCCGATGATCTCGCGCGCGTCGATCGCTATGCGCATGCGGATCAACGTCGACTGCGTCGAGTCGCCGCGTCGACGTAGGCCTGTCTCAGGCGGATCGCGGCGTCGTTCCAAGTGAATGCCTTGGCTCGCTCGAGCCCTGCGCGTCCGAGCTCGGTGGCCCACGCGTCGTCGGTCGAGACGCGTTCGATGGCCGAGGCCCAAGGCCCCACCTCCGTCGGATCGAGCAAGACGCCCCCATCTGCGATGACTTCCGGGAGCGATCCGCGGTTCGACGCCAGCACCGGCACTCCGGCGGACATCGCCTCGAGCGCCGTCAGCCCGAAGCCTTCGTCGAGCGACGGAAGGGCAAGCGCACGGGCGCCGGCCAGCAGCGGCTCGCGATCCTGGCTGGCGATGTAGCCTTGGTACTCGACGTGCGGTTTGAGCGGATCACGTGACATTCGATCCAGCCATTCCGCCGCATCCGACGATGCGCCGCCGGCGACGACCAACCGAGGCGTACGAGAGCGTGTGGCGAGCTGCGCGAACACATCGAGCAGCATTCCAAGATTCTTCCTGGGCTCGAGCGTGCCGAGAAACAGAACGTAACCCGCAGACGGGACGTTGGGAGCCCGGCCAAGTCGCTGCCAGGTGGGAGCGCCGGGAGGGCAGTGATAGATGCGGTCCTGGGGCACGCCGAACCGCTCGCAGAGGGCACGCTTGGTGTGCAGAGACGAGGTGACGATTGCATCCGCGCGACGTGCATGATCGGCAGCCAACGACGGGTAATCGCGCCGAACTTCGGATCTCGTGCTTTCGGGGTGATCGAGAAAGAACAGATCGTGGATCGTGACGATTTGGGCCGCATGAGTCGTCGGGATGAGCAACGGATGGGCGGCGTGTACCACGTCGACGGCTCCGGCGAGCATCTCTGCGGATGGCCACCCTACACGATGCCAGAGGTAATTGAGCACCGCGACTGGCACCGTGCGATCGACGATTCGAACGCCAAGATCCGATGCAAGGGTCGGGTCGGGACGGTCCTTCCATGAGCTCGTGAAGATGGTGACGTCGTCGCGGTGCGCAGTCGTGTACGCCCGGACGAGTTGGCGGATGTACTCGCCGACACCCGTGCGCGCACGAAGGGCCGGGCGATAGTCGACGAGAATCCGCATCTCTCAGCCGGTATGATAGCCTCTGCAGTTTTCTTTGGGCCGCCGGGCCCTTCGCATCGGGAGCAGAATGAGAGTCGCTGTCATAGGAACAGGTTATGTGGGGCTGGTCGCCGGCGCATGCTTCGCGGAATCGGGCAACGACGTCATCTGCGTCGACAAGGACGCTGCCAAGGTCCGGACGCTCAAGCGGGGGAAGATTCCGATTTACGAGCCAGGCCTCGAGGAGCTCGTCCGGCGGAACACGGCCGAGGGGCGTTTGTCCTTTACGACCACGCTGCCCAAAGCGGTGCGCGATTCGACAGTGATCTTCATCGCCGTGGGAACGCCACAAGGCGAGGACGGAGCCGCGGATCTGAAGTACGTGTTGGATGTGGCCGGCGAGATCGCGAAGGCGATGAACGGCTACAAAGTCATCGTCGATAAGAGCACGGTGCCGGTCGGAACCAGCGAGAAGGTCCGTGAGGTGATTCGGCGGGGAACGACCCACCCTTTCAGCGTCGTCAGCAATCCTGAGTTCTTGAAGCAGGGCGCGGCGATCGACGATTTCATGAAGCCCGATCGTGTGGTCATTGGCGCCGAGGACGCCCGTGCGCAGGAGCTGATGCTCGAGCTGTATTCCCCGTTCACCCGCACCGGTGCGCCGATGATGGTGATGGACTGCGCCAGCGCCGAGCTCGCGAAATACGTCGCCAACGCGATGTTGGCCTCTCGAGTCTCCTTCATGAACGAGGTCGCCAATGTCTGCGAGCTCGTTGGCGCGGATGTCGATCACGTGCGCAAGGCGATTGGCGCCGACCGGCGCATTGGCGCGTCGTTCCTGTTTCCGGGCGTCGGGTACGGTGGGAGCTGCTTCCCGAAAGACGTGCAAGCCATGATTCGCTTTGCGGCCGATCGGAACTACGAGTTCAAGATTCTCGAGGCCGTCGAGTCGGTGAACACGTCGCAGAAGGGGCGGCTCTTCGCGAAAATCAAGAAACACTTTGGCGGACTGAAAGGCAAGACGATCGCCCTCTGGGGTCTGGCGTTCAAGCCCAGGACCGATGACATGCGGGAGGCTCCGTCGATTCCCCTGATTGAGGCGCTCATCTCAGCCGGTGCGACCGTGCAGGCGTACGATCCGGAAGCCATGAAGGCTGCGCGCGCCTTGTTCGGCTCGAAGATCACCTACGCCAGCAGCAACTACGATGCGCTCAAGGGGGCAGACTGCCTCGCCATTGTCACGGAATGGAATGAGTTCCGTCGCCCGGACTTCGAGCGGATGCGATCCCTCATGCGATCGCCTGTCATCTTTGATGGGCGCAACCTGTTCACACCCGACCAGATGAAGCAGAGCGGGTTCGCGTATTACTCCATTGGCCGCTCCTGAGAAGAGCGTGGTTCTGGTGACCGGAGGCGCCGGGTACATCGGGAGCCATGCCGTCAAAGCCCTTCGACAGGCCGGCTACGACGTCGTCATTTACGATGACTTGTCGGCCGGTCATCGGCGAGCCGCGCTCGGTGCGCCGATTGTCGAGGGCGATATCGGCGACGGAGGCGCGGTGCGCCGGGCGATCCGAGAGAGCGGCGCCTCGGCCGTGATGCACTTCGCCGCCTGGCTCTCGGTCCCCGATTCCGTTCGAGATCCGGCCGGCTACTACCGCAACAACGTGGCGGGCACACTGGCGACGCTCGACGCCATGGCTGCCGAAGGCTGCACACGGTTCGTGTTCTCCTCGACGTGCGCGGTTTACGGAGAGCCTGTGGAGACGCCGATTGGCGAGACGCACCCCACGGCGCCGATCAACCCGTACGGCCAGACCAAGCTGGCGATCGAGCACGCGTTGCCCCACTTCGAGCGCGCCTACGGCATCCGGTCGATTCGGTTGCGATACTTCAACGCGGCAGGCGCGGATCCGGAGGGTGAGCTCGGCGAAGACCACGCACCGGAAATCCACGTGATTCCGCGCGCCTTCGAAGCGGCGTTCGGCGGACCACCGCTGGACGTCTTTGGCGAGGACTATGCGACACCCGATGGCACGTGCCTGCGCGACTACATCCACGTGACCGATCTCGCCGACGCGCACCTTCGTGCGCTCGCGGCGCTGGAGAACGGGGGCGCGTCTGCGACCTATAACCTGGGCACCGAGCGTCCGTCTTCCGTGAAGGATGTGATTACGGCCGTGGAGCGTGTCACCGGCCGTCGAGTCGTACGCCGGTCGGCTCCGCGGCGCGCCGGAGATCCGGCTGTCCTCTATGCGTCGGCGCGGCGCGTCCGTGAAGACCTGGGCTGGGTTCCGGCACGGCCTGATCTCGAGACGATCGTGGCCGACGCGTGGCGTTGGCACTCGACCCACCCCGCAGGTTTTGGGGATCCCCCTCGCTGAGGATTCAACTAGGATGACCGCGTGAGCCAGGATCGAGTGAACGAGTTGTTTCGTTTGTTCGAGTACGCGCGGCCACATCGAGCGCGGCTCGTCGCGGCCCTCGCGGCGATGGTGGTGTACGCCGCGGCATCGGCTGCGCTCGCCGCGCTCATCAAACCGATCTTCGATAGCGTGCTGCCAACGCGGCAAGGGCTCCTGCCCATCATTGCCGCGATCCTGGCCGTCTACGTCCTCAAAGGGATCGGCGCGTATTTCTCGTCGTTTCTGATGGCCGACGTCGGCCAGCGCGTCGTACGGGATCTGCGCAACGTCCTGTTTCGCCACATCCTCGATCAGTCCGCAGCGTTCTTTACGGTCCAGACCAGTGGACGCCTGATGTCGCGCCTGACGAACGACGTCGGACAGGTGCAGCGCGTCGTCTCGGAAACGATTGGTGACCTCGCTCGCGAATCGTTGACGCTCATCGGATACGTGGGCGTGCTGTTCTACTACGACGCGCGGCTCGCGATCGTCTGTCTGACGAGTGCGCCGCTGATTGTCTATCCGCTCGTGCGCCTGGGGCAGCGCGTGCGCCGGACGGCGACGCGGACGCAGGAAGCGTTGGAGCAGATGTCGCACGTCGGCCACGAGGCGTTCACGGGACACCGGATCGTCAAGGCGTTCGGGGCCGAATCGCGCGAGGCGGCCAAGTTCCAACGGTCATCGCAGCGCTTCTACCGCACGAGCATGCGGGTGACGAGTGTGCTCTCGGCGCTGCCGCCGATCATGGAGATGATCGGCGGTGTCGCCTTTGCAACGGCCCTCTGGATCGGGAGTCAGGAAATCGCTGCAAAGCGATTGACCACTGGAGACTTCGTCTCATTCATCACCGCGCTGTTTCTGATGTACGGGCCGGCGAGGAAACTGAGTCGTGTCAACGCCGATCTGCAACAAGCCAGCGCCGCCGCCAAACGCATCTTCGAGATCCTCACGACGAACACCGAAGTCGAGGAACGTCCGGGGGCCTCTGCGATCACCCGTTTCTCGAGAGCGATCGAGTTTCGAGATGTGCGATTCGCCTATGGCGAGTCGCACGAGGCGACGCTCGGTGGAGTCACGTTCACGGTCACCGCGGGTCAGACGCTGGCAATCGTAGGCCGCAGCGGCGCGGGCAAGACGACGCTCGTGAACCTGCTCCCGCGGTTCTACGACGTGACCGGCGGTGCGATCGTGATCGACGGTCAGGACGTCCGCGACGTCACGCTTGCGTCTCTTCGAGCCCAGATCGGGATCGTGACGCAGGACACGGTCCTGTTCGATGACACCATCGCGGCCAACATCGCGTACGGCCGCCCCGATGCGACGGCCGAGCAGATCGAGGCGGCGGCACGCGCGGCGCACGCGCACGAGTTCATCGTGCAACTGGACGAAGGCTACTCGAGTCTCATCGGGGAACGAGGGCAGCGTCTGTCCGGAGGCCAGCGCCAGCGATTGGCCATTGCACGAGCGCTCTTCCGCGACTCACCGATCCTGATTCTGGACGAAGCGACGTCCTCGCTCGACACCGAATCGGAGACGCTGGTGCAGGACGCGCTGTCCGCACTCATGCGGAATCGGACGTCCTTTGTGATTGCGCACCGGCTGTCCACCGTGCGTCGGGCCGATGCCATCCTCGTTCTCGAGCGAGGCCGCATCGTCGAATCCGGCACGCACGATGAGTTGATGAGCCGCGGCGGCGCCTATGCGAAACTCTACGAGCTGCAATTCGAGGAAGAGCCGACGGAGATGGAGACGTCGTGATCAAATCCATGACCGGCTTCGCATCGCTCACTCACGAGGATGAGCACGCCACGATCGCGGTGACGGTGCGCGCGGTCAATCATCGGTTTCTCGACCTGCAGGTCCGGCTGCCCCAGGCATTTGCCGATGTCGAGCCGCGCGTGCGGGGCCTGCTTCAGAAGCGGCTCGCGCGCGGTCGAGTGGAGCTCGGGATCAGCGTGCAGGTGCGCAATGCCGGCGCGACGACCGTCGAGCTGAACGAGGACTTTGCCAGCGCACTCAGCGTGGCGATCGACGCCGCGAGGAGCCGGGGCCTTGTGTCCGGCACACTGTCCCCTGGCGACCTGTTGCGGCTGCCTCAGGCGATTACCGTGCGTGAGCGACCGCACGAATCGGATCCTGCTGTCGAAGCGCGACTGGCGGTGAGCATCGAGGCCGCCGTGGAGCAGGCGCTCGCGGATCTCGATGCGATGCGCATGCGCGAAGGCACGCATCTGCGGACTGACCTGGATGGCCGGCGAGACACGCTCGCGACGTTGATCGAGCATCTCCGCCTGCAGGCGGAAGAGGGTCGTGCGGAGCTCGAACGTCGTCTCCGAGAGCGCATCGAAGAGCTCTGCCTCGAGCTTCCGATCGATCAGGCCATGATCGCGCAGGAGATTGTCAGAGCCGCCCAGCGTTCCGACATCGCCGAAGAGATCACGCGTTTTCGCGCTCACCTCGCGCATTGGAGCGCGCTGACCGAGAGCGACGAACCGTGCGGGCGGAAGCTCGACTTCCTGCTGCAGGAGATGAATCGGGAGGTCAACACGATCGGATCGAAGGCCGACGGCCTCGGTGTGTCTCAACTCATCATCAACGCCAAAGCTGAACTCGAGCGGATGCGGGAGCAGGTGCAGAATGTCGAGTAGTCCGGCGCACCTGGACGCTGCTCCGGGAGGACGGCGTGGGCTCCTCTTCATCGTCTCGGCGCCGTCAGGCACGGGGAAAACGACGCTCGTCGAGCGCCTCGTGCAGCGCGTCCCCAATTTGCGCATGTCGCGCTCGTATACCTCGCGCAGCGCCCGGGTCGGAGAGCAGGACGGGGTCGACTATAATTTCATCACCCGGGATCGCTTCGAGTCGATGGCGCGCGAAGGGGCCTTCCTCGAGTGGGCCGACGTCTTCGGGAGCTATTACGGAACCTCGGCGGGCGATACGGACGCCGCACTCTCGCGCGGTGAGGACGTCGTGCTCGTGATCGACGTGCAGGGTGCGCGTCAGGTGCGCAGCCGGGGTATCGAGACCGTTGGGATATTCGTGCTCCCTCCTTCATCCGCGATCCTCGAACAGCGGCTGCGTGGTCGAAGCAAGGATAGTGCGGAGCAGATTGCGCGACGCCTCGCGGTTGCCTGCAGCGAGGTGGGAGAATATACGCAGTACGAGTACGTCGTGATCAACGACGAGCTGGACGCCGCGGTCGAGCGGCTGCAGTCGATCGTGATTGCCGAACGGGCGCGTGTAAAGCAGATGCGGGCAACAGCGGAAGCCGTCATAGGGACGTTTTCATGAGCGGAATGCCCAAAGACAATCGGTTCGAGTTCGTGGTGATTGCCAGCGCTCGTGCGCGGCAGCTCTTGCGCGGTGCGCAGCCGCGTGAGGGCGGCGCGAAGAAGGTCACGATCGCTCAACGCGAAGTGCTGCGGCGGAAGGTGAAGAAGGTCGACGAGAAAGCGTGACGACAACTCCCAACTCCCAATTGCCCAACTCCCAAGAGGCGTGGACCACAGATTGGGAGTTGGCAGTTGGAAGTTGGGATTTGGCATTTTGGGAGTTGATGTGGCCCTGATCGCATTGGGAGTGACCGGCGGAGTCGGCGCTTACAAAGCGGTCGAGGTGTGTCGCGGTCTACAGAAGCGCGGACACGACGTGGTCGCGGTCATGACACGTTCGGCGGCTCGCTTCGTTGGGCGCGTCACCTTCGAGGCGATCACGCGGCGTCCGGTCATCACCTCTCAATGGCGGCCGGGCATGAATGCCGACATCGAGCACATCGCCCTTGCCGACGGCATCAGCCTGCTGCTCGTGGCGCCGTGCACCGCGAATGTGATCGGCAAGTTCGCCAACGGGATTGCCGACGACTTCCTGACGTCGCTCTATCTCGCCACCAAGGCGCCGGTGCTCCTCGCGCCCGCGATGAACACCAACATGCTCGCGCACGACGCGGTGCAGCGGAACCTGCAGACGTTGGCGGCTCGCGGGGTGAAGTTTGTCGACCCGGGCGAGGGGTACCTGGCCTGCGGCTGGATCGGTAAAGGACGTCTTGCCGAGCCTGCCGAGATCGTGGACGCCGCCGCGAACGTGATCGATGTGCCAGCGTCGATGAAGAATCGCCGCGTCCTTGTCACGGCCGGCCCAACCTACGAGGACATCGATCCCGTACGGTACGTCGGCAATCGCTCCAGCGGCCGCATGGGGTTCGCGATCGCGGCGGAAGCGCGCCGACGTGGTGCATATGTGACATTGGTCGCGGGACCGACGACGGTTGAGCCGCCTGCTGTGGACGAGACGGTTCGCGTGCGCAGCGCCGCGGAGATGCACGAGGCCGTCATGCGCGCCGCCTCGAACGCGGACGTCGTGGTCATGGCCGCGGCCGTTGCCGACTACAGCCCAACGACGGCCTCGAAAGAGAAAGTGACCAAGACCAGCGCGCCTATGACGCTCAGCCTGCAGCGCACGAAAGACATTCTGGCGGACCTGGGCTCCATGCGATCGGGTCTGGGACCACACGCACCGGTGCTCGTCGGATTCGCGGCGGAGACGCACGACGTTGTCGCCAAGGCGCGCGAGAAGCGTGCGCGCAAGAAGGTCGATCTGATCGTCGCCAATGACGTCTCCCAACAGGATCGCGGATTCGAGGCCGTGACGAATGCGGTCACGATCGTGGCCGAGGACGGCGACCAGTACGTACCGCTCCAGAGTAAGGACCGCGTGGCCGGGATCATCCTCGACCGCGTCGAGCAACTGCTGCGCACACGCGCCGGCAAGCCCTTCGACGCCGCTCAGGGCAAGGCCGAGCGCTGATCGTGTCCCGCGAGCAGTGGCGAGCCCATCTCGAGTTCTTTGAGGAGCTCGGTGTCGACGGGTTCCGTCGGGACGCTGAGTGGCGCGGTCGCACGCAGGCCGACCCCGCTGAACCAGGGCCTTCTCAACCAGAACCTGTTGCACCTCTCGAACTCCAACCTTCGGAACCCTCTGAACCTTCCGAACCCCTTGAACCAACGGTTCCGGTTCGTGTGTTCGCGTCCCAGTCGGACGCGCTGGATGCCCTCCGCGTTGAGATCGGCCCCGACTGCAGCCGGTGCAAGCTCCACGGGCTCGGTCGACGCCAAGTCGTGTTCGGCGTCGGCAATCCCAACGCCGACTTGATGTTCGTCGGCGAGGGCCCCGGTGCCGACGAGGATATTCAAGGCGAGCCCTTCGTCGGCAAGGCCGGTCAGCTGCTGACGAAGATCATCGAGGCGATGGGGATGAAGCGCGAGGACGTCTACATCGCCAACGTGATCAAATGCCGGCCGCCGCAGAATCGCAACCCCGAGCCCGACGAAGTAGAGCAGTGCGAGCCGTTCCTCTTCCGTCAGATCGACATCGTGAAGCCGAAGGTCATCGTGGCGTTGGGGAAGTTTGCCGCGCAATCTCTGCTGAAGAGCACCGATCCGATCACCAGGATTCGCGGTCGTGAGTACAAGTACCGCGACGCCATTCTGATGCCGACGTATCACCCGGCCTACCTGCTGCGCACCCCGTCTGCCAAGCGCGAAGTCTGGGAGGACATGAAGAGAGTCCGCGCCATCCTGATGCAAAGCGCGGACGAGTAATGCAGAATGCAAAATGCAAAACGCAAAGCTCACAAGCGACCTTTGCGAGTTCCGTGCTTGCTTCTGCAGTGTGAATTCTGCATTCTGAATTGACTTGCGTCAGATCTCCGTAGCGGTCCCGATTCCCTTCCTTGATCTCCTGAGCTACCGAGTCCCCGATCGCTTTGAGCTGCCGCTTGTGGGCGCTCGCGTTCGCGTGCCGGTCGGCTCGCGCACGCTTACTGGCTGTGTCGTCGAGCATCAGCTCGGTGAGGCAGCCGTCGATGGACTGAAGGACATCGTCGATGTCCTCGATTGCGAGGCGTACTTACCGCCCGCGGTCGTGGAGCTGTGTCGGTGGGTCGCGGATTATTACCTCGCGGGAATTGGGGACGCGATTTCGGTCGCGATGCCCCCCGGGGCTGCCGCGAAAGGGTCGGCGTTCAAAATGCGTCGTGTCGCCGCCATCACGGCGCACGGGCTCGCCTGGGGTGAGATGCCAGGGTTGACGTCCAAGCAAAAGGGGGCGCTCGAGATTCTCGCGGGTGCTGGAAGTGCGCTCGCCCTGAACGATTTGCGTGAGCGCGGCATCACGCCGGATGTGCTGACTCGATTGTCCGCACGCGGTTTGGTGACGTTACGTGCGGAAGCCGAGGAGCGCGATCCCTTCGAGCGCGCCGCGATGCCCGAGCCGGTGCGCGACGAGAGACGGCAGCTCACCGACGAACAAACGGCCGCATTCGAGCAGCTCGCCGCACTCGTCGACGCTGCGGACTATCGTGTCGCGCTGCTGCACGGCGTCACAGGAAGCGGGAAGACCGAGATCTATCTTCGGCTTGGCCGTCGCGTGCGGGATGCGGGTCGGCAGATGCTGCTGATGGTGCCCGAGATAGCGCTGACCCCGTCTATGTCGGCGCTCTTCCGTGCCGCGTTCGGGAATCGGGTGGCGATTCAGCACAGTGCGCTGTCGAACGGTGAGCGGCACGATCAGTGGCATCGCATCCGGCGAGGCGACGTCGATGTCGTCGTCGGTACTCGCTCAGCGGTGTTCGCGCCGCTGCCGCGTCTCGGCCTCATCGTGGTCGACGAGGAGCACGACACGTCCTACAAGCAGGAAGAGGCGCCGCGGTATCACGGGCGGGATGTCGCGATCGTGCGTGCGACGCGCGAGAAGGCGCTCGTCGTCCTGGGGTCGGCGACGCCATCGATGGAGAGCTATCAGAACGCGTCTTCCGGAAAATACGCGCGCGCGACCCTCGAGCATCGCATTCTCGATCGACCGCTCGCGGCGGTGCGCATCGTCAACATGCGCAACGAATACGCCGACCAGGGGCCTGATGTCGTCATCAGCCGCGACCTGTCTGCGGCGATCGCCGACCGGCTCGCGAAGGGCGAGCAGGCGCTGATCCTGCTCAATCGACGCGGGTATGCCACGGCCGTGTTTTGTCGCCAATGCGGAGATACCTTCGACTGTCCGAACTGCACGATCTCGCTGACGGTACACAGCGCGAGGAATGGCTGGCGCGCCCGCTGTCATTACTGCAACCACTCGGTGATGGTGCCAAAGGCGTGTCGAAAGTGCGCGGCTCCCTACCTCGAACACGCCGGGTTCGGAACCGAGAAAGTCGAGGAGCACCTCCGACAGTTGTTTCCGGCGGCGCGAGCGGGACGTGTGGATCGCGACTCGATCCGCCGCAAAGGCGCGTTGACGTCGATTCTCTCTCGCTTTGCCGCAGGCGAGCTCGACGTCCTGGTCGGCACGCAGATGATCGCCAAGGGGCACGATTTCCCGCGCGTCACGCTGGTGGGCGTGATCTCAGCCGACGTCGGTCTCGGCCTGGCCGACTTTCGCGCCGCGGAGCGCACGTTCCAGTTGTTGACCCAAGTCGCGGGACGCGCCGGGCGCGGCGAGCGCAGTGGCGAAGCGATTGTCCAGACGATCTATCCCGAGCACTACAGCATTCAGCTCGCCTGCCGGCAGGACTATCCCGCGTTCTTCGATCGCGAGCTGGTCTACAGGCGGGGGATGCGCTATCCGCCCACCGTCGCGATGATCAATGCCGTCGTGCGAGGACGATCGTTCGACGAGGCCATGCAGACCGCCAGCGACATCGTCCGGAAGCTCGGGCCGGCTACGGCCTCAACAGGCATCAGCATCCTGGGACCGGCCCCCGCGCCTCTCGTGCGGCTTCGAGGCGAACACCGCGTGCAGTTCTTCGTGAAAGGGACGCGTCGCGCCGAGATGCGGAATGCGCTGAAGGCTGTGCTCGATGAGATGCCCGATATACGGCGCAGGGTCACGGTTGATGTCGACCCTCTCAGCGTCTTGTAACTGCTATCTCGTTCTCACCAAATCGAGCGGCTGCATGGGTGCCGGCGTGAAACAGAGGATGAACATCAGCATCGCGAACAGCGCCAACCACACGCGGCCGCGATCGAGCGGCTCGCCTTCGTCGTACGTCTGAGGGTGCTGCAGGCCAAACGCGAACAGCATTCCGACCGTCAGCACGGTCCACAGAATCCACGAGACTGAGATGAACGTCAGGGCGACGAGGCAGGCAATCGTTCCAATGGTGACCATCGTGCTCTTGCGGCCCAGCACGGCGTACGAAATGTGACCGCCATCGAGCTGTCCCATCGGAAACAGATTGAGGGCCGTCGCCAGCAGGCCGAACCACGCCGCAAATGCCATCGGGTGCATGTTCACGGTGTAGCCGTCCTGGATCGACCCGAACGTGAGCCACGTCGCTGCCTTGAAGAGGAGCGGCTCTCCGAGCTCGACACCCGTGAAGTCCTTCGGAATTTCGACGACGCTCGAGAGGTACATGCCGATCATCAATACCGGCACCGCCACGAGAAAGCCCGCGATCGGGCCAGCGATGCCGATGTCGAACAGGTGTCGCTTGCTTCGGATCGGTTGGCGAATGCGGATGAATGCACCGAGTGTCCCCGTGATGGTGATCGGCAGCGGTAAGAAATAGGGAAGCGAAGCGTTGACGCCGTAATAACGACAGGCAAAGTAGTGCCCGAACTCGTGCGCGCCGAGAATGGCGATGATTGATGCGCTGTACCAGAGTCCCCGCATCAACAGGCCGACGCTCGTGAAAGGCAGCTCGCCATCCTTGAAGGCGAGGAAAAAGCCTGCGTAGTGAGCCGTGCCGACGATGGTGGTGGTGGCCACCGTCATCAGGAATAGCACCACATAACGCAATCGAGGCTCGGGCCGCACCGGCGGCGACGAGGACGCCGGCATCACGTACGGAGGCGGCGGTGCGTCGTCGGGTAGACGAACTTCGGGAGTATCAGGTTGAAAAGAAGAGCCCATACGGGCCAACTAACCGATATTCTGGAGGTCCTTGCCGGGCTTGAACCGAATCGTGCGGCCCGGTGGAATGCGTACTTCTTTACCCGTTCGAGGGTTGCGGCCGATGCCGCGTTTGCGAGGCTTCACTTGAAAGACCCCAAACCCCCGCAGCTCAATGCGATCGCCCCGCTGCATGGACAACCGCATGGCGTCGAACACCGCATCAACGGCCACCTCAGCTTTTACCTTGGTGATGTCCGCGATCTTCGAAACCTCGTTGACAATGTCGACCTTGATCATGCGTGGGAAGTCCTCGAATGAAAACTCTGTAACTACTATAAAAATAATCACTTAGCCTGTCAACAGAGCCAATGGTGTCTGCACGGTCTTTCCCATCGGTCGTCCTGGTTGGTCGCCCCAACGTTGGGAAATCGACCCTTTTCAACCGTCTTACGCGCAGTCGGCGAGCGATCGTGACGCCCGTCCCTGGAACCACGCGCGACGCGATCGGTCAGTCCGTGGAATGGCAGGGCACGCATTTCGAGTTGATCGACACTGGCGGGATGTTCGGCGCGAGCGAAGACCCGCTGCACGCGCTCGTGCTCGAGCGCGGCCGTCGCGCAATCGGCGATGCGGATCTCCTTGTACTCGTGACGGATGGACGTGAAGGGCTCGTGCCGGGCGACCTGGAGATCGCAAAGGTCGTTCGCGAGGCCGGCAAGCCGGCACTGCTTGCGATCAACAAGATTGACGACCGTCGCGCGCGCACCGGATCGTTGGAGCTGTATCAACTCGGCCTCGATCCTGTGTTCGAGATTGCGGCCGAACACGGGGATGGAGTCGGTGATCTGCTGGACGCGATCGTTCAGCATTTGCCCGACGGCGGCTCGAAGGTTGCCGAAAAACCCGCCCAAGTATCCGTCGCGATCGTCGGACGCCCGAACGCGGGCAAGTCGTCGCTGGTCAATCGGTTGCTTCGCGAGGAGCGGATGCTCGTCAGCGAGACGCCGGGCACGACGCGCGATTCGGTCGACGCCGTCATGACCTGGCATCGTCGAACCTTTCGAATCGTCGACACCGCGGGTATTCGTCGAGCGGGTCGAGTGTCACGTGGCGGGCAGGTCGAGGTCGTCAGTGTGATGCTCGCTCGCCGCTCGATCGAGACGGCCGATATCGTCGTGCTCGTGGTGGATGCCGCCGCGGGCGTGACCGATCAGGACGCGGCCATTGCGGGTGAGGCCGATCGCCTTGGACGCGGCGTGATCATTGCCGCAAACAAGTGGGATCTGATGAAGAATAACGGTCCGGATTTCGTCAAGCTTTTCGACGAAAATCTTCGGCGCCAGCTGAAGTTCCTTGATTACGCGAAAGTGCTTCACATCTCCGCGGCGACCGGTGAGCGCACGCCTCGGCTGCTCGAGACGATCGATCAGGTGGCGGAGTCGCGACGAAAGCGGATCAAGACGAGCGAGCTGAATACGTTCGTCGAGCGCGTCTCTGCGGAACATCCGCCGGCCAGCCCAGGCCGACGCCATGTGCGTATTCTCTACGTCGCGCAAACTGGCGTTGCGCCACCCACGTTCGTGTTCTTCACCAACGTCGCCACCACATTCCATTTCTCCTATCAGCGTTATCTCGAGAATCGCTTGCGGGAGGAATTCGGGTTCGAGGGGACACCGATTCGTTTATACGTTCGCGCGAAACGCGCGCGTACCGAAGGTTCCAAGGGTTCCGAGCGTTCCAAGGGTCGACGTTCGGGAGGTTCGAAACGTTCGCGAACCGGTTAAATCCTCTGAACTTTTTGAACCTCACCGTTTTGATCCCTTGTTATACTGAGTCGCGAATGACCCAAAAGTGGTTCAAGGCGACGGATGTCTGCGAACTGGCGCAGCTTCAACCGTACGTCTTGCGCTCCTGGGAGAAGGAGTTTCCTGGAATAGGGGTCCAGAAGTCGGCCGACAGCCCGCGGCTGTACCGGCAGTCGGACGTCGACCAGGTGATGAAGATCAAGCAGCTCGTGTTTGGCGACGGGCTGACGCTGGCCGGCGCACGGCGCAGGATGGAGGAGACGGGTGGTCAGGCGCAGTCGGGCGCGGCCGATAAAGACGTGGCCGAGGTGCTCGAGGCGTTGGCCTCTGATGCGCGGACGCGGATCGCGCATGTGCGAGACGGACTCCGATCGATCCTCAAGCTGTTATCGAGCGCACCAGGTACTGTGGTCGTTGTGGACGACTTCCGGCTCGAGTCGCCGTCCCCCACGGTGGTGAAGGGCACGCACCGCGCGATGGCCGTACGTCCGAAGACGTCGGTCGCATCCAAGCGCACGAATGCGAGGAAGCCAACGCGTCCGCTGGCGAAGCGCAACAAACGCGCGACTGCTTGAACGTGTCAGTGTCGGGATGTAGCGCAGCCTGGTAGCGCACTTGACTGGGGGTCAAGGGGTCGCGGGTTCGAATCCCGCCATCCCGACCAAAACGCAAAGGGCCTGATCAACTGATGTTGGTCAGGCCCTTTTCTCGTAGGGATCCCGATCCCTACTCCCTTCTCGTACTAGTTGGCAATCAATACCGTCGTATAGCTGAAGTCGTTCGAGTTCCAGCTGCCCGCGTCCGACGATCGCCCGCAGAGGCCGACGTTGTACGTGCCGACTGCGAGGCCTTCTATGACCGCGCTCAGCGAGAACGTATGGCGGCTGCTCGAGGCCACGCTCAAGTCGTACAACCCTCCGCCCACTGGCACGACCGATCCCGCGACGCTCTCCTGATAACAAATGAAGATGTCGAGAGACTTGCCGCCGTCGACGGCCGAAGATCCCATCGCCTTGGTCGACGTGACTAGTAACCGCTCCGACGTCTCATCGACGTCCAGAGAGACCGGGGACGCGAGGAAATGAATCTGACCATCGGGATCAGGATCGCTCCCCAGTCCAGACTGCATGCGAACACCCACGTAGGTCGACGGCCCGACAGGTCCTTGCGGCCCTGCTGGTCCGATTTGTCCCATCGGCCCGGGCGCGCCGGTCGGTCCCGCAAGTCCCTGTGGTCCGGTGGCTCCTTGCGCGCCGGTCGCGCCGATCGCCCCAGAGGCGCCAGTCGGCCCCGCAGGTCCCTGAGGGCCCGTGGCCCCTGCGACGCCCTGCGGCCCTGCAGGTCCTTGAGCGCCCGCGGCCCCTGTGAGGCCCTGCGGTCCTGCCGGCCCGGCGGGTCCGGCTGGCCCGGCGGGTCCCGCAGGCCCCTGTCCACTCCCGCTGCCTCCGCCGATCGTCACGGCGAACGCCGCGTTCTGCGTGCTGCCCGCTCCGCGCGAGACCTGCACAAGGTAGGTCCCCGGTTGGAACGCGCCATTCAGCGCCGCGCTCAAATACCTCCCGTCCGGTGACACGCTGATGAGCGGTATTTGCGCACCAGCGAGATACACCTGGGGAGAAGCGCCGAAGTTTTCACCGGACAGGTACAACTCCTGCGGCGAGACAGCGGCAGCGTTGATCACAAGCTGAGTCGGGGGGGTCTTGCTCTGACTGTTTCCCTGCGCGGCAGCGGGGCCCGCCAGGAGGACAGCACCGAGCACTGCTCCGATGCAACGAGCCAATCCTGAGTTCTCACGCGACATGTGTCACCTTCCAGCTCATTTGAAAAATCGCCGTAAATCTAGGATAAGAGCGAGCTGGCGGCTCATCAATTATGAATTTGCGCGCAGTACAGTGCCGCTCGTCGAGGGCTCATTCACATCGTTGCCCTCGACGTGTTCCATCTCGATTCATGGCTCCGAGATTGGTAACGAGCGCTGCAAGCGTGTGCAGGTTGACGCGACCCATTCGATCGGTTCGAGCGACGCGAGAATGCATCTGATGCTGATCGCGATCGTCTCGAGAACCGTGTCACGCCCGCGTTGCGTGGGCGCTGACGTCGGTCGTGCGTGCGACCGCGGCGCGTGATCGCAGTAGTCGCCGAATTGGAAGACCGTTTGTCTTTCGATTGGATCCGAATCCGCGCGCGCTCGAGACGCGATCGAGTCAGAAACGTCGGGCCTCGAAGAAAATCGCGGAGATCGCGTCCAGGCCAGGGTTTTGCTGCGCCACACAGAGGCGCGTTGGCCTTATAGTACTGGCTTCTCTGTCGGACATCTGCTCCGACGCCCCCCGTTCGTTGGAGAGTTGATGTTCGAGCCGGGCACCCAGATAGGGCGATACGAGATTCAGCGCCGCCTTGGCCGTGGCGGCATGGGCACCGTGTATGTGGCGCATGATCCGGTGCTTGGCCGCATGGTGGCGATCAAGGTGTTCGCCGGTGATCTCGACGTCCCCGATGCGCGCGAGCGGTTCGCGCGCGAAGCGCGTGCCGCAGCCGCGCTGAGTCACTCGAACATCGTCACCGTCTACGACTTCGGCGAGTACGCCTCACAGCCGTACATCGTCATGGAGTACGTGCCTGGAGACACGATGGCGAATGTCATTCGCCGCAAGGTCCCAGTGTCGACGACCGAGAAGCTGCGTTGGATTGAGGAGCTCTGCGCGGGAGCTGCCTACGCGCACCAGATGTTGGTTGTCCATCGCGACATCAAGCCCGCGAACCTGATGATCGACCGATCGGGGCGCCTGAAGATTCTCGACTTCGGCATCGCACGGATCCTCGGCATCGCATCGAACACGGCTGTCACGATCGGCACGCCGGGCTACATGGCGCCGGAACAGATCACGGGCGACCAGGTTGATCATCGTGCGGACCAATTCTCCATTGGCGTCGTGTTCTACGAGCTCTTGGCCTATCAGGAAGCGTTCGCCGGCGACACGCTGCCGATGATCACGCACAAGATCCTGACGCAGGAACCGGCGCCTCTGGACACGCTGGTCCCGGACGTGAGCCAGGATGTCGTGGCGATCGTTCGGCAAGCTCTCAGAAAGAGTAGCGCCGATCGGTTCAAGGACACCGAGACGATGCGTCTCGCGATCGCACGTGTACGTCGCCAGTTCGAATCGGACGAGGATTGGAACAGGCCGACGATGCCGGTGAATAGGGACGGGATCCCGCCTGCCAATGGAACCAGAGGCACCGGATCCTCCAGGCGACGATCGGGTGAATCCGCCGGCGTGGCGCAGTTGACACCGCCACCCGATCCCCGTCGAACCGACAGGGAATCACTCGCTCGACGACGGATGATGCAGGTCGAAGCGGCGCTGGATCTGGCACGTACGTTCTTCGAGCAGCGCCAGCTCGATTCCGCACTCGACGCGTGTCAGCAGGCGCTCACGTTGGACGAAACGCACGCGGGTGCGATCGAGCTCGAACAGGAAATCCAGACTGCTTTGAGCATTGGGGAAGGCGTCGAGATCGCGGCGGACGATGCCGCGTTGACCGTCGCGAGCGAATCGTCTGGACTGGATCCTGGCATTGCCGCGTCGAGGCTTCTCGAATCGCAGGCGGTGACACGATTCGACGAGGACACGTACGCTCTCACTGGCGTGCCGACGTTTTCCGAGGACTGTCGACTGGCCGTGGCCCGCTCGGCAACCCCGCAACCCATCGTCGCTCCGATCGCCACACCAGTGCCGCCACGCGCCTCCGCATTGCCCTCCGCTGGCGCTGAGGTGGGCACTCTCAGCACTGTCAAGGACAGTTCGGTTGTCGCGCACAAGAAGAGGACGATGCGGTGGGTAGCGGTAGGCGTGCTCGCGCTGGCCGTCGTTGGCGTCGGCGTGTTCATGGCCACACGAGGCCCAGTGCCGACTGGCACCCTGGTCATCGATGCCGTGCCGTGGGCGAACATCACCGCCATCGCACGCGAGAGCGGCGCGCAAGAGCCCATTCCCATGCCGGCGTCGACGCCACTGTCGCTCGCATTGCCGGCGGGAACCTATCAGATTACGTTGACAGGACCCCCGCCGGAGTCGAAGGTGACACAGGTCAGCGTTCGCGTGGATGTCGGCGCCACCAGCGTTGTTCCGGTGACGCGCTTCATTTCGATGACGGCTGAAGAGTACTTCGAGGAATACCTCGATGGTCGCGATGCGCTTTCCTCTCCCGCATCCGCGCCTGCCGCCGCCGAGCCGACTCCCAGCCCGGCACCCGCGCCGATCAGAGCCAACCCATGACGCGAGGGCTTCGTATCGCATTGATCGCGGCGTGCGTCTGTGTGTTACCGAGATGGGTAATGGCACAAGACGATGCGTTCAAGCAAGGTCTTCAGGCGCGCGGCGACAAGAAGTGGACCGACGTCGTTCGGCAGATGCAGGTGGCTGTCAAAGCCGATTCGCAGGAGTCCACGCGAAAGGTCCGTTCTGGCTTCTTGAACGTGAACGGCATGGAGTACTTGCCGCACTTCTTCATGGGAGAAGCGCTGTTCAATCTCAAGGACTGCGCCGGCGCCGTAAATGAGTGGACGATCTCCGAGCAGCAGAGCGCCATCAAGAGTCGTCGAGAGTTCATCGATGTCATGCGCAGCGGATATCGGGAATGTGCGGCGAAGGGAGTGTTGCCGCCCAGCGAGTACAACCCTCTGTACGTCTCGACCCGAACGGCGTACGCCGAGGTGGCCGCACAATGGAAGCGCGTCTCGGATCTCAGCACGACGCATAAGGACATCTGGCGCAGTGACATGGCCGACCAGCTGGAGAAGGCGCGTCGCGAGCTCGAGACGTCGCAGACGCGACTCACGGCTGGAACTCGCACGCGATCGGCAAGCGACTTCGCCGAATCGAAGGCCGCCGCCGATCGGTCGGCGGCTATCCTGCGACCGCTCGAGCTGAGCCTGAATTCCGCGATCGAGACGCTGACCTCCGTACAAAAGCAGTCGACCGAAATCGAGCAGATCATCGACGGCGCGGATGCGACGGATCGCGAGATTGAGACGATCAAGGCCTCACTGACCGACGGGCTCACGGCGTCGCGAAGGAGCGGTCGCGAGCAGCTCGCGCAAGCGAGGGACCGTCTCACCGCTGCACAGAAGACGCCTAGTCCGTCCACCGTCGGCGACGCCCTGAAATTCGCGCAGACGGCATCGACGACGCTCTCGCAGGTTCTGGATCAAGCGAAGAAGCTCGCGCGTGGCGTCTTCGAGCAACAGTTCGGCGATGCGATCAAAGCCGCTGACGCAGCATTCTCGCGTGTGTCCGCGGCAATGGCGACGCTCGATCGGCGTGCCAAGCAGAAGCCGGAGCTCGTGCAGCCGCAGATGACCAGCGACCGCGCGGCGCTTCAAAAGCAGATCGACTCGCTGCGACGACGCTTCGAGCGGGCACGCAGAACCGAGGATCTGGCCGCCCTCACCGATACGACACGGCTGACGCTCGAGGCGCAGACCGGCTTGGACGGCCTGATCCGCGCATTTGGGCCGATGCCGCTGCGCGACCGCGGCATTCACGCTGCGCTCGAAGACGGCGCACGGCAGTTCCTCGACGGCGAGTATCAGAAAGCGGTAGATTCGCTCGCGACCATTGCCAACAGCCCGGATGTTCCGCTAAAACTGCACGTGCACTTGTTCAATGCCGCGTCGCTCTACGCGCTGTTCGTGCGCTCGGGTGAGACGAATCAGCAGCTCAAAGCGCAGGCGTTCGCGGAAATCCTACGGTGCAAGGAGCTCGACGCGAGCTTCCAGCCCGATCCTCGAGTCTTTGCGCCGCGCTTTCTCGCGGCGTACAGAGGCACAATAGCTGCGCCCGCTGCTGCCTCGCAGTAACCGTTTGGGCCACCTGAAGGTGGCCCCTACGTGCGAGACGAGGATCAGAAGCGAGTGCGTTGCGGAGTGTGATCTGTGCAAGAGGAGCTTCTCATCGACGTCGTCACGGCACCTCGGTTTCGATCGGCGGCCGCCACTGACATTGGTCGGGTGCGTGAAGTCAATCAGGATTCGTTCCTGGAACGGACCGACGTCGGGATCTGGGCCGTCGCTGATGGTCTCGGCGGGCACTCTCACGGTGAAGTCGCCAGCCGAATGGTGTGTGAGGCGCTCGCCGACGTCGTTCCTGGTGCCACCCTCGACGATGCTGTCAACGCCGCGCGTGAACGCGTCGGTGAGGTGAACGACCAGTTGGCGCAGGCGGCGTTACGTCCGGTGGACCCCGTCCAGAGCGGCAGCACGGTGGTCGCCTTGCTCGTGCGGGGGACACGCTGCGCGATCCTCTGGGCTGGCGACAGCCGCGCGTATCGGTGGCGGACGGGTCGACTCGAACAGCTGACGGTCGACCACAGCCTCGCCGAAGAAGAAGGCATCGCGTCGACCGCTATTACGCGAGCGGTTGGCGGCGAACCGCTGCTCCTGCTCGATCTGCATCGCGACCGCATTCAGGCCGGCGATCGATTTCTCTTGTGCTCAGACGGCCTCACGCGGATCGTGCCCGATCGGCAGATCCGCGAGTGGATGGAGTCCGACGACATTCGACACGCCGTCGATGGCCTGGTCACCGCGACGCTCGAGGCCGGAGCCCCGGACAACGTGACGGCGTTGATCGTCGAGGCGTTTGTCTGAGCGGACCCGACTAGCGGCCCTTCCTCCCTCGTCCGCGCTCTTTGCTGTGACCGTTCGATCCCTGGTCGTCATCGTCGTCATCGTCATGCTTGCGCCGGGATTCATGCACTCGCACGTCGGCATTGATGGCGACGAAGTCGCGGTCGCGCCCGCGCATCTCGATGATCCGCTCGGGCGCCACGTGATAATGCTCGCTGAGGAAGCGCAGCTCGACGAGGTTCACGATATCCGCATCATTCAGGACGATTACCTTCCACTGGTTGCGCGGGTGTTTCTTGTAGTGGCCGTATGCCCGCCCGTACGGTGGGCCAGGGGCCACCGCCACGGGGACGTAGTACACCTCGGGTCCGAGGCCGAACCGGACTGAGATGTCCCACCACGAGTCTCCACGCAGCCGTAAATCGATGATCCGCTGCGGCGATACCGAGGCGCGCTGTGCGATGAAGAGCACCACAGGGATCTCGTCATCGGGAATCCGTCGTTCGCGGATGACGATCACCTCGCGCTCCGGCACGCGGTAATAGTTGGCCACCGCCACATGGAAGTCTCCAATGCTGGCGGAAACGCTGAACGCCGTTTGTGCCTCCGCGCGATCGACACCGAATGCCGGAGTGAGCAACAGAGCGGGCAGCGCGAGTGTCCACAGTGTGTGACGCATATGACTCTCCACGTATCGAAGTAGCAAGGGCTCCGCCAGATCCGCATGTGTCGCGCCTGCCTCGCCAAATGCAAGAAGTCCGGTGATCATCACCGCCGATTCCGCAACAGAACTGTCAGCCCACGACGTCTTCGTAATCGAGCTGCGATGGCGCACAGGTGGGCGCTGTTGTTGTTTGAGTTTTGAGTTTTGAGTTTTGAGTTTGGCACCCCGACCGCTTCGCTCCAGGCACATGCAGGAGCAAAGCGATCAGGGCGGATGGAGGGAGCGCCCCTTTCAGGGAGGGGCAGCGCTGACGCGGCCATGGCGTGCGGCGTCGGTGTCTCCAGTCATCGCAATGGGGATGCCTGCATCCGGCTGCACGCAAACGCCCGCACTCGCATCGGCCGAGGGGTCGCAAGACCTCTGACAAGAAGACCTTTGGCCAAGGTTCCTTGACGGCGTCTGAACTCCTTCTTATGATGCGCGCGTCTATGGAGGCTGCATCGATGACGTATCGACATACGTGCCTCTCGCTCGCCGCTACCGTGATTGCCGCGCTTGCACTCGCAAGCCTCACGCTTCAGGCCGGTTCGATTGTCGCGGCCAAGCCCGAGGAGGTCGGCTTCGCCGCGGATCGACTCACTCGGATACACGAGGCGGTGCAGCGTCACATCGACGCAAAGGCAATTGCCGGAGCCGTCACCCTCGTCGTGCGCAACGGGCGGATCGCGCATTTCGAAGCGCATGGCCTCGTCGATGTCGAAGCCAATCGACCGATGCCGAAGGACGGCATCTTCCGACTCGCGTCCATGTCGAAGCCAATCACGGCCACGGCCGTGATGATGATGCTCGAAGAAGGAAAGCTGCGACTGAGCGATCCCGTGTCACGGTTCATTCCCGAGTTCAAGAACATGAAGGTGGCGGTGCCGAAGCCGGGATCCGACGCCGCTGCGGGTACTCAGGCGGGGCGAGGTGGACGGGGTGGTCCACCAGTTGAAGTCGATCTGGTTCCAGCGAGTCGCGAGATCACCGTTCGCGATCTCCTGACGCATGGCTCCGGGCTCATGAGCGGTGGACTCGGCCAGCGCGCATCCGCGTCAATCGGGCAACGAGCGCCCGAAGACACGCTCGCGACGTACATCCCGAAGCTTGGCGCGGCTGCGTTGGATTTTCAGCCGGGAACGCTCTGGCGTTACAGCGGCCTCGCCGGCTTCGACGTTCTCAGCCGGATCGTGGAGATCACTTCCGGACAGCCGTTCGATCGCTTTCTGAAGCAGCGCCTCTTCGACCCGCTCGGCATGAAGGACACCGGGTTTGCGCTGCTACCGGATCGCGCGTCACGCATCGTCCCACTGTATCGACGGACGCAGAGTGGTCTGGAGAAACTGCCCGATCAGAATGGCTTGAGCAGCTCCACGTATTTTTCCGGAGCAGGCGGGCTCGTCAGCACGGCCGAAGACTACGCGCAGTTCGCGACGATGCTCGTGAACGGTGGCGAGCTGAATGGCAGGCGCTACCTGAGCCCCAGGACGATCGAGTTGATGGCGTCGAACCATACGGGCGACATGGCGGGCGGTCAGATGGGAATGTCGCCGCGCGGCATTGGCTTTGGCCTTGGTGTGCAGGTCGTAGAGGATCCTGTCGCGGCCGATCGACGTGTGTCGAAGGGCGCGTGGGGCTGGGCTGGGGCCTACGGTACCAACGTGCACATAGAGCCGATGGAGAAGATGGTGACCATCATCTTGATGCAGACGTCTACCCCGGCGCTGCAGCGCGACTTCGAGAACGCCGTCTTCCAAGCCATGGTCAAGTAATCTCGATTCGGGATCTGTCCCGAACCCGGGATCTCATCGTTCACAAGCGGACGTTTCGGACGCTCGTGGAGATCTTTCTTGCCGGACGCGAACCGAATTGCGTCCGGTACCGTCAAAGACACCAAGTTTGCAAGAGGGACACGGAAGCGCGGGCACCGGCGCGCGGCAACGCGCCGATGCCCCTGATCGCAACCCGCAGGGATAAGCTGCGGGCCGGACCGCCTCCAGTATAGGAGAGGCCAGCCCGCATGTGGAGGCTGGCCATGTGGAGTGCCGCGTCAGTCCTCGTGTGCGCACTGAGCGTGCTCGGCCGCTCGCAGACGAGCATGCCCCCGATCGAGCTCATCGAGAGTGGGCCGCCGGGCGTCTCTGCGGGTGCCGAAGCCTTCGTCCTCCGCGGCACCGGGACGATCTACCTGATCACATCGTCGCTCGTCTTTCGCGACGCAGCCCATTCGCGCCAGACGTGCGCGGAATCAACGGCGATGAAAAAGCTCGCCAGCATTCTCGCCCACGAGGAGTGGCACGTCCTTCACGGGCCCGACGAGAGAGCCGCCTATGAGAGACAACTGATTACATTGATCAGGCTCGGTATCGATCCAGGCTCGTCGCTGTACCGCAACGTGCTCAACTCGATGCGCGTCGTGCTCAACGCGCGGAAGCGAGCGGCGCCGCAGCTGCTGGTCGCACGGCGAGAGTGACACGCTGCGTATTGTTGAAACGCTGCGTATTGTTGAAACGCAGCGATAGTGTCCCCTGATTAGCGAAATAGAAATGTCCCCCTAAGCTGGCGACCGGAGGTCGCAGATTGGGGCGGACAGCAATGAGTACGCGAGAGCTGACGCGGGCAGGCG
>Ga0114129_10000477_pt1 | contig 48281 bp, 37 predicted proteins | sample RhiMetdeltSRZDD1_FD_80071 | JGI IMG/M metagenome (GOLD analysis project Ga0114129, IMG submission 80071) | Populus rhizosphere microbial communities from Tennessee, USA - Rhizosphere MetaG P. deltoides SRZDD1 (version 2) (version 2) | ecosystem: Host-associated > Plants > Roots > Rhizosphere >...
GCCCTCCAAATTACCCTGCTTGGTAATCAGGTCGTAACCATAATTCCGTAGCGCAAAATAGTACATCCCATCTACCTGACCGGCCTTGTAGGCAGGGTCGAGCTTGCGGATCAAGTCCAGAGTGCCGATGGCCCCGGGCCAATCCTGCGCCGCGATCTGTTGTTGCGCCTGGGCAAAGGCTTGCTCCGCGCCTGTGAAATCAGGAGTGGGAGACAGCGAAGGCGTAACGGTCGGTGTGGGCTGGTTCATCAATACCAGAACCTGAGTCAATTTTTCTTGCACACCGGGGAAATTTGGGTCATGGGCAAGGATGAAATCCAGGCGCTGCCTGGCGTTCTCGTAACGCTTGAACTCGATATCGACCAGTGCATACTGAAACTGCTCGCCAAGCTGCTGCGCGATGGTGGATGATTCGTTATTTCTTCGGATCGAAATCCCCGAGCCATAACCTGCCAGGAGGGCAAGCACCAGGATGACGATCAATCCAAGAGCATTGAAAAGAAAGGCGCGTCCGCGCCAGGGTTTCCGAATAGGGATGCTGGGTTCTGTGTTTCCTAGTTTTTCAGACATGAGTTTTATTATATCCTAACGAAATATCTGCTCCTCAACCCGGGCTTAAGGCCGCCCTAGAGCTTGAGAAGCAGTTTAACCTCAGACCAGATGATTGGAATCGCGACCAGTCCACCAACGACCATGCCCAGCAATGCCGTCAGCACCGCGGACCCGGGCATGTATAGCGCGGTGAAGTAGGTTGCCACGCCTCCTACGAGGGCGGCAGCCAGGCCTTTGAACACGGCACTCCAGACCTGGAGCGGCGCATGAGTCCGTTTGCTGAGCCAGCTAAAGAGGACGATCGACTCGATCAACAGGGCGATCTCTGCAAAGGCGATCACCGGGGCGCCACTCTCTCGAAAATAAGTAATGCCCAGGATTCCAATCCCGATGAAGAATGCCAGCCGCAAAAGGACCGCGTACAAGGGCAGCATCGGCTCCTTACGCGCGTAAAATGCGCGTGCCGCGATCTCCTGGATGGAGAAACCGGTCAGCGTAAAGAGATAGGCGCGCGTCGTCCAGGTGACGAGGGTGGACGTCTCTGCGTCGAAGCCGAAGGCGGCGCGCACGAGCGGATTGATCCCCGCCGCCATGACCGCCGCGACCGGAATGGTCAGCGCGATCAAAACCCGAAGTGCTTTCTCGACTACGAGGTGGAACTCGCGCCAGTCCGCGCGTGCCGCAAATTCAGACAGGGTGGGGAGCATCGCTGTAGCGATTGCCGTCCCGAGCAGGGTTTCGGGCACCTGCATAATCATCCAGCCATAGGTGAGTGACGTCACCGCGCCGACCTGGTCCAGCCGCGAAGCGAGGTTATCCCGGGCGATGACGATCAACTGAATTCCGAACATCGTCAGCAAGCGAGGGGCGAGCAACTTCAGGGCTTCGATCAGTCCGCTGTGACGCAGGTCAAGCGCGGGAGTCCACTTGAATTCATAGCGGAACAATCCAGGGATTTGCGCCAGCAAATGCAGCGCCGCACCGACGATCACGCCATAGACCAACCCCTGAATCCCATAGCGCGGCACGAGAAAGATTGCGCCGAAGATCTGCCCGACGTTATACATCGTCGGCGCGAGGGCGGGCAGGAGAAAATGCTGGTTGGCTTGCAGGCTTGCCATGACCAGACCGCTGATCGAGAAGATGATCGTGCCGACGAGATTAAGCCGCATGAGGTCTGCGATCAATTGACGCTGTTCCGGGCCGAAACCGGGAGCAATACCGATCTCTGCGTTCACAATGGGTTCCGCAAAAACGGAAACAAGGATTGCAATAGAACCAGTCAGGAGAAACGCAAGGTTTGCCACGCGTGAGAATAGATCCCATGCAGCCGCGCGACCTTTTGTTGTAAGATATTCGCTCATCAAGGGGATGAACGCCATCGCCAGGGCGCCACCGGAAAGGAGGGCGAACAGCACATCGGGCAGGTTGTTCGCCGTGTTGAACGCATCCAGCAGTTCAACGGAATCGGCATACTGGCGCGAAATAATGCCCACACGCACGAACGCCAGGACTTTGTCGATGAAGAAGAAAAACGCGATCAGGAGCGATGTGCGCGCCAGGAAGGATAATTTATTCATTAGGTCGGAAGTTAATCAATCGTCGAGGCGGGAAGGATAATCAGCTGGTTGAAACCCGGGTATTTTATCCGCCAATTGATCGGGCTTGTGGATTAATATCGGCAGGCACTGTGGGCAAACATAATACTCCTGGCTCCGGAATTTGATCGTGATCAGCGGTCTTTCGTGTTCCGACGAGCCGCAAATGAGGCATGTTGAAGTCTGCATAAATATCCTTGGAAGATTGGAATTTGAAGCGTGGAACCATGGCAGCGCGCCGGCTTATGGCACATACGGTGGCGTGTTCAGTACCACAAATCTGCCATCTGCATTCCGGGTGACGGTGAATTCAAACTGAGAAACAGGTGGCATTTCTGTTTCCGTCGCACCGCAGCAGGGGCCCAGGACGAACAGGCTGCCGTCGGGGTTGCTGAATTCTACCTGGAAGATATGAGCGTCCCCGACCAGTTGCTGGAACGTTGCCGAGCGTACTTCCAGACACTGAAGCAGTTGATGATCACAGGCCCACATCCAGAGCGCCACGGAGTCTTCCGGGTCGATCTCAGGATTGAAGACCTGCAGTCCTTCGTAATCGCCTCCGTAAAGCGGAGCCGCCTCGGCGTAATTCTTTGTATGAAGCAGTGTCAGAAAATTAACCAGGACAGCCTGTGCTTCATTTACTGTCGAAGGCAGAGAGGTTGGTGCAGGCTGTGTCCAGGAAGGATTGACTGGCGGCGCGGCACAACTTACCAGGGCAATCGCTATGAATAGGATAAGACGTTTTATCAAAGAGTGGCCTTAATAATGCCGCCATCCACCGCCAGCATCACGCCGTGGATAAAAGAGGCAGCGGGGGAAACAAGGAAGACTGCCGCGTTGGCAAATTCCTGCGGCTCACCCATACGGCTTAATGGGATTTCGGCGGTTTGTTTTGCCGTTTCTTCCTCAACCGTGGTGTTATTGGTTTTGGCGCGAAATTCCATCAGTTCGATGACACGCTCAGTCTGGGTCCAGCCGGGCATGATGGAGTTAAAACGAATATTCTCCTTCCCAAGTTCCATTGCCAGGGACTTTGTCAGCCCAACTGTGGCGGCCCGGATGCTGTTGGAGAGAACGAGGTTCGGTATGGGCTGCTTGACGGTATAGGAGGTCATTGTCAGCACGCTCGGAGACGACGATTTGCGCAAATGGGGCAGGGCAGCCCGAATTAAGCGGACATGGCTCAGGAATGACGTATCCACGGCTTTTTGCCAGGTGGCATCATCGAAGATTTCAAAGGAGCCCGAGGGTGGCCCCCCCGCATTCGTGATCAAAATGTCCAGTCCACCCAGGGCATCGACCGCCGATGTGATCAACGCGTCTGCGGCCGACGGCTCGCTGACATCTCCGGCAAAACCGTAAGCCTGGATGCCCGTTTCACTGGTTATCTTATCCGCCGCGGCAGTCGCTTTCTCTTGCTCGCGACTGTTGACAGCAACTTTGCAGCCTTCGCGGGCGAGCGTCAGGGCGGTGGAAAACCCAAGTCCGCGTGAGGAACCGGCCACGAAAGCTCGTTTGTCTTTGAGGTGTAGGTCCATAATAGTCCTTCTAATCGATGTAATGGTAACAGATTTGCATCTGACCCAGCCTCTGAGGCACGGAGCCACTGAACCCGCTTTATGGCGGGTTCAGTGGCTCTGATTTTTTTGGAATTTTCTCGATTCCTTAAGGTATCAGCAGGATCTTTCCCTTTGATTGCCGACCTTCCAGATAGCGATGTGCCTCAGCAACGTCTGCGAGCGGAAAGGTCTTGTCAATCCGCATCCTTAATTCGCCAGCTGCCAGCCAGTTGAAAATATCGTTCGCCCTTTCCAGCAGCTCAGCCCGGTCCGCGGTGTAGTGGCCGATATATGGACGCGTAAGATATAACGATCCCTTTGCGTTCAGAACCTGGGGGTCAAGCGGTGGAACCGGGCCGGAAGATGCCCCATAAAGAACCATGTAGCCTCGTCTGCGGAGGCAATTGAGTCCCTTGTCGAACGTGTCCTTGCCAACCGAATCATAGACAACGTCCACGCCGGCGTTATTTGTCAGTCGCTTCACCTCGGCTTCAAAGTCCACCTGCGTATAGCGGATAACTTCATCCGCCCCCGCTTCGCGCGCCAGCATGCCTTTTTCTTCGGAGGATACCGTCCCGATGACTCGTGCACCACAACGTTTTGCGACCTGGACCAGCATTTGCCCGGTTCCCCCGCCTGCGGCGTGCACAAGCGCCGTCTCGCCTGCCTTGAGAGGATACGTGCTGAATGCCAGATAATGCGCTGTCATTCCCTGGACCATGGCGGCGGCGGCCTGTCCTGCATCTACAGCTGCCGGGATGGGAACGAGCCGCCAGGCTGGGATAATAGCATATTCAGCGTATGAGCCTTGCACGCTTGCGTAGGCAACGCGGTCGCCTGGCTTTATATCCGTAACATTTGATCCGATCGCATCGACAATGCCTGCCGCCTCCTGGCCCAGCGTGAACGGCGGTGAGCCCTGATAGCGGCCAATGCGCTGATAAATATCCAGGAAGTTGACGCCGATGGCTTCCGTCTTTACCCGGGCTTCTCCTTCTCCAGGGTCAGGGATGGGAATATCTTCCAAGTTCAATGCTTCCAGTCCCCCAAATTGATGCACACGGACAGCTTTCATTGTCATTCTCCCTTAGAAGATTGCATCCATCAAATCCTTCTCACGCAGCATGCGGCGCTTCCAGTTGTTAATCTCAGGGACGATGAACGGCAGCAGACGCAGGCTGTAATAAGGCGGCAGGACCGGGACACCCAGAAGATCTCCAAAACTGATCAGCACAAAGAGATGCTCCAGAGAGCCGCGCTGCTTTGCCAGTGTGCGCACCTGGTCATGGATCGCCATGCCGTACAGGATTTCGGCGAGTTTCCGGTTAATTCGCTGGGAAGGGGAGGGCATATTGTAAAAGAAAATGTGAGGTGCAAACTAAAATTACACCTCACATTTTACACTACGTGTCACGCAAACAGCGCGTCACCCATTCTTGACAGGGATGCAGTGCCGCGCACCTCCGTTTCGTACAGCGGCAGGGTAGAGCGCACCATCCCTTCGAATTTGTCCCAGATATCCTCCATGTAGCGCGCCTGCATGTCCACACGGTTGTGGACGAACTCCGGTGATTCAGCCGTCACCTGGGAGCGATCGATCAGCATATTGACGATCACCCCGCCGACGGGAATGCCGAAGTCGTGGAACCAGCCGATAAAGCGCGTAATGACTGCTATCGGCAGTGCCTCGGGCAGAGTCACGAAGAAGAATGCAGTCAGATCCGCGTCCGTGAGCAATTTTTGCGCCTTCCCCATCCGGTCGCGGAACGACACGAGATACTCCATCAGCGGGTCTGCCTCCTTCTTTTTCGTGAAGGAGAGCAGTTCACGCAGGGAACGCGCCTCCTCGCGGCTCTTGACCATCTTGTTAACCCAGAGCGAGTAGACCTTGGACATCCCCAGCAGGCGGCGGGCATTCGCAGTTGGCGCAGTGTCGAAGACGTATACATCATATTCATCGCGCAGCATCAGCTCGACCATATTCTCGAACATTGCCGACTCTTCGAAGGCGGGATTCATCGTTGCCGATTCGACGAAGTCCTCGGCTTTCGTCGAGATATCAGCAAATTTCAAGAACCACTGGATCTTGTCGCGGATCTCCTGCTTGGAGCGCTCGATAGTCTCCTTGGTATCGATCTCGTACGCCCAGAGATTGGGCGCACCGTCCACAGCGGTCGGCTTTCCGAACACGTTTTGACTGAGCAGACCGCTCAGGCTGTGGACCGGATTTGTGGAAGCCAACATCACCCGCTTGCCCTGCCTGGCAAGCCAAAGCGCAGTGGCACCCGCCATAACAGTTTTTCCCACCCCACCTTTGCCACCAAAAAAGATGTAGCGCAGCTTGTCATGTCCCCTAACAAAATCCTTCATGGGAGTCTCAATGACTTTTGTGGTCATAGCTTTTCTCCTACTCCCTCCCCGTACATGATCTCGGATAGTTTCTTGATCATTTCCAGACCGGTCACATCGCGTTCCAGCTCGGGAACGTGTGAGGCGACCTGTTTGCCGAAGGTTTCATCGATCTGTTTCAGGTACTTATCCTGCATCTCAATGCGATTTTTTAGATAAGGTGGGATGTTTTGATGGAGCAGCTCACGCGGCACCACACGGTTGACCACATACCCCATGATCGGCACATCGAATTTTGCAAACAATTCGGCAGCCTTGGCAGTGTCGATCAAAATCATTTCTTCCGGGATGACCACAAAGAAGAACCCGGTCTTTTCCTTATCTGTGAGAATCTGGGACGAGGCATTAATGCGCCCCCGGATGTATTGCAGCTCCTTAAGGATCTGGTCCTCCTCCGTTTCCTTTTCACGCTTCAATCGTGAGACCATTTCCTCGTATTCACGCATCTCCTCGCGTAGTTTCGTAATTTTGTTGATCCACTCATCATAGACCTTTGCCATACTCAGGTAGTAGAGCGCATGTCCCAGGGGGACAAGATCATAGATGTAGTAGTCGTAATCGCCCTGGACCACGATATCCACGACGGCGTCGAAGATGGCACTTTCTTCCATGGCCGGCTCGGCGGAGGCAGCCTGGATATACTGCTCGATCTCATCCGGCACCTGGTCGAACCCATACATGTCCAAAATCTTCTGCCGGATTTCGTTTTGATAGGCCTTGATGTGTTGGTCGGCGTCGATCTCCTGCGCCCAGAGATTCTCCATGATTTTTACAGGACCCTTGCCAAAGATATCCTGCTGGAAAATATCAGAAAGGCTCGCCTGCGGATCCACCGAAAAGACCAGCACCTTCTTTCCCTGTTGGGCAAGCCAGTAGGCGGTGGCAGCGGAAAAAGTCGTTTTTCCCAACCCACCCTTCCCCCCGAACATGATATAGCGTCGTTCAGGATGTTCTTCGAAAACGTGTTTGAGGGACATGATGTCTCCGGTTTACGATTTCTGATTTGCGATTTAGAACATGGCGTCTGAAACATCCTTCTCACGCAGCAGACGTCGCTTCCAGGTGGAGATCTGTGGCACCACATAAGGCAGCAGGCGCAGGCTATAATAGGGCGGCAGGATCGGCACGCCGATCATATCGCCCATCGTGATGAGGATGAACAGATGCTCCATGCTGGCGCGCGTCCGCAGGGCATAGCGACTCATATCGTGCGATGCCATGCCATACAGCACTTCCTTCATATTTTTCCAGAAACTTTTCTTTTCTTCTTCGCTCATATGTCTTTTCCTTTCTGTGGGATTTCAGGCGGCTCTAGACCGCGTCCTTCGTGAAGCAATCTCTTGAAACGCTGCCGCGCTCCTTCGAGAGTGCTACGCAAGGGACGGCGGCTGAGCAGTTCTTAGAGACCTTCCAGATGGTAATCATGTTCATCGCTAAACTCACGCTCGCGCAGAACGCGGCGTTTCCAGGTGGCGATGTTGGGAACAATGTAGGGTAGGAGGCGCAGGCTGTAATAGGGTGGCAGAATGGGCACGCCGATCATATCCCCGACTGTTCCCAGCATAAACAGACTTTCGAGGCTCCCGCGCATTTCCATGGCATGTTCGGCGATCTCCATGCCGAACATACCGTAGAAAAATTCACGGATCGTCTGCCAGCGGCTCAGCTTCTTGCTCGATTGAACTTGATCTTTTTTCATATTATACTGATATCAACCAACAAAACGTTCCTAACTGATTTGGTTTCGTGGGGCGGACACCTGCACCGCACACAGGTACGGTGTTGGGGATCCGCCATGCACTGGAACAAACGCTTGCAGGGCCTTTTCCATATGAAATGGCGGGATACCATCCCGCACAACGATATAACCGAGGTGCTTGGTGAATCCACAATACATTTTGGTCGCTGCCGTGATCGTGATCATGGCCTGGTTTGCCATTGGCGTTGTCTACAACCTCCGGCGCGGTGATGCGCTTTTGAAGTGGATGCAGAACGGACTGCCCGGCATTGGACAGAAGACCACGTTTCGCTGGCTTGGCACCTCGGTCGCAGAACTTGTGATCGCACACGCCAAAAAACCGTTCCGGCGCCTGGAAACTCTCCTGGTTCTCAAACCGCGCGATGTCTTTTGGATGACGATTCTGGCACATATGCAGGGACGTGAAGATATCGTCATTTTTCGAGGGCAGCTCACCTCGGCTCCGCTGACAGACCTCGAGCTGGTGGACCCAAAATCCTGGACCGGGCGCAGCGTCCTCAAAGAGTTCACTGACCGCAAGTGGGAAAGCGAGGGCTATCGAGATCTGCAATTGATGGCGCCGGCAGGATTGCTCGATCTTGCCAGGCAGACAGTGGACCGGCTGGCCCTGCCGATGCAAAAATTATCAGAGCACTACGTGCGCTTCAGCTTGCGCAGGGACACTTCACGGCCCAATCTTGAAGTGCACGTGCCATTCCCGGCATATCGAACGCTCGATGCAAACCAGTACTTCGAAGCGCTGCGGGGCGTGGCGCGCGCGGTCAGCGAACGAGACTAACAAGTTATACAAGTGAGTCAGGGAGACGCCAAGCGCGTCTCCCTTTTGCATTTTAATTAGTCGTCTGCTGCGGCAGGAGCTTGCGTCCGTTGACTGCCTTTGCCATAGCGTTGATAGGCCCGATAGCCATCCCAGCCGATAAGCAGGGCCGCGGCAAACAGCAGCACGGCAATGATGATCATCGCCCAGGCACCGCCGGCCGCGATGCCGCCTTTTGGCACAATGGTCACGAACAGGTTACGGGCGGTGACCAGCGTGGCGGCCAGTGTCGTCACGTACATGAAGATCGTGGGCCACAGGGCGTAGGCAGGATTCTTCTTCTGTTCCCTGAGCCACACAGTTACGATCAGCAGACTGAGCGCTGCCATCAATTGATTGGCGGCGCCGAACATCTGCCACAGGTATACCCAGGTGCCCGTCAGAACGAGCAGGATCGTCAACACCATCGAGACAATAGTGGAGACATGCATGTTTTTCAGCACTGGCATAGACTCGCCGACCCATTCCGAAAGCGTCACGCGCATGACGCGGAAGATCAGCTGCGTGACGGTGAGAACAATCACCATGAACGCACCGAAGCCCAAAGCTGTGCCGAGCAGCCGGAAGCCATCCCCGAACAGCACCGTGAGCAGACTGCCCACGCCTGCCGCGAAACGGCCCGCCCCGCCGCCTGTCCCCGCAATGGAAACAGCGACCAGTGAAAGGAGGGCAAGCGTGTTTTCGGTGAACATCGCGCCGCCGCCCACGGGTAGCGCGTCGGTCTCATACTCCAACTGGCGCGCAGTGCCAATGGAGCCAAACAGGGCATGCCAGCCGGAGATCGCGCCACAGGCAATGGTCACAAAGAGCATGGGCCACAGGGGCTGCCAGGCTTTGCCTGCTTCTGGCGCCCAGGCAAGCGGCTTGACAGCGTCCAGGGCAAACGCTCCGATGTTCGGTTTGAGGAACGGAGCCAGGATCGCGCCGATCGTGCTCAGACCAATGGTGAGCAGCGTGATCCAGAACCCGATATAGTTGACCGGTTGGGCGAACCTCCAGATCGGCAGGGTCGCGGAAAGATAGGCGAATGCCAGCAGGAAGATTGCCCAGAACAGGTAGGATGGCAGTGTGCTGATCTCGCCAGTATCCGCGTTGTAGACCGGGGTGCTTGCCCGGACTCCCTCTGCATTCGGCGCAGGGATGCGCGGATCGGCGTTGGTGGGATCCGTCACGGTCATGATGGCGTTGCCGCCTGTGATCTTATTGATCGCGCCGTTAAAGGCGACTGTCGCGCTGTTCACCGGACCTTTCCAGTCGATGCCTCCGTTCGGATTCGCGACGGCACCGACCGGTCCAAGGATCATGGCTCCCACAGTTGCCAGGACGACGATCGCCGTGACGACGATCAGATCCATCTTCCAGCGGTAGAGCATCTGCCCTGCCAGGAATCCCATCAAGGCGAGCATAATGATTCCAAGCGGCACATCCGGGCGGGCTGCCATCAGTGCAGCCATGATGCCCATGAAGGCACCGGCGATCAACAGCAGGTAGAAGAAAATGAAGGTAAAGAGGATCGTGCGGGTGCGTGGCGCGATGAGTCTGTGGCTGATGGCGCTCAGGCTGTTTCCGTCATTGCGGACTGCCACTACGATGGCGCTGTAGTCGCTTGCCCAACCGATGAACGAGACGCCGATCATCAGCCAGAGCAGGGCGGGCAGCCAGCCCCAGAGATTCGCGGCCGTGATCACGCCGACGATGGGTCCCGCCGCGGCAATCGACTTGAAATGGTATCCGTACAATACATTGCGATTGGTGGGCATGAAGTCCACACCGTCCATGTACATTTTCGCCGGTGTGGCTTTTTTGGCATCGGTCATGATCACATTCCTGTCAATCTGCTTGGCATAGTAGTTATATGCCACGTAGATGATGACCGCTGCGATGACAACAATCCAAAGAGTATTCATAACATAGACCTCCGTTGGCAAGTTGTGCTAGCCAGGATTGAAACAGTTATGGGCGTATGACCCGGTTTGATGGGTTGCCGATTCCAACACCGGCTCGCTGAGGTGACCTCTCTTCTCTCATCGACCTCCTCTCACGCGGTCCGGCAGGCTCCTCAAGAGCCAGCTGGCTCCCTCGCTACCTGGTGAGCAATCTCCTCGCTCGCAGCTGACAGCATTTCGCTCCCGATAAAACGGGCTTTGCGATTCACAATGACGGCCGGGTAACGACGGGCGTTATACCGCAGTGATTTATAGAAACCTTCCACCGACGCAGCATCAATGACCTTGAGCAGGATGGCATCACAGTGTACCCGGAACATTTCCTGAACCCAGTCAGACACTTTCTCATATTCCCGGATCAGGTCCGGCGGCAGGCTGCTCTCCATCTGCTCTTCATGGATGCGGTTGGTCGCGCCCATTTCGCGCCAGGCGACCTCGCAGTGCGTGCAGTGATAGTAGGCGGTCGGCGCGTAGGCGATGATCTCAACCAGTAACGGCTTATCATGAAGGGCGCCATCGAAGGTCTTCGTCATATGGAACTCCGTTAAAACAAAACGCCATTAAGCATAAAAATGCTTAATGGCGCAATTTTCCCTTAACCACGGCCTTCGCAACTTGCCTGGTCAAGACCGAAATCCAAATTGGGTGGACCCCAGACGAAAGTGACATGCAGCAACCTCCAACAAGAAAACTGAGTGCAATGCAGGCTGGCAGCAGTTCGTCGCTAAAATTATGGATGAAGGATTATAGAATTATTTTACAAATCTATCCTGCGAAAGTCAAATGATTTTTGTAATATATCGCAAAGTTCTACGGAGGAGGCACCTATTCGTTTCGTGCCTTCAGCTCAACTGGCAGTAAAGAGCTGTAGACGAAATCTGCCACCGGCGTGGGAACACCCAACTCGTGTCCTTTACGGCCAATCACACCGACCATCGACTCAAGCTCTGTCCTGCGCCCGGACTCCACATCCAACTGCATGGACGGTTTGATATGCGGGGCAGCGTTATCCATGAACGCGAGCGATTTCTGGACGACGTCCGGATCGAGGGCGATGTTCTGGGCACGCGCCACCGCCTCGACCTCCTGCATGACGCCGGCGATCAAGCGGCGGGTCTCGGGTATAGCCCGGTACTCTCCCATAGGTAGCCGTGTTAATGAACCGAAGGCGCTGGCTGCTGAAATAAACACGAACTTCGTCCAGAGGATTTCCTGGATATTTTCCGAAATTTCTACATCAATACCTGTAGGATGCAACACCTCGAAAATCGATTGGATACGTTCCGACCGCCCTCCGGCCAGTTCCCCGAAAACGATCCGTCGGAACTGGGAGATCTGCTTGATTACCCCCGGCGCCTCCACCGCCGAGGAGAGCCAGGTCGCGCCCCCGATGACATGCTCCGCGCCGAGGACCTGCCCGATCCGCTCTGCCGCGTCGACCCCGTTTTGCAGGCTCAGGATCGCGGTTTGTGGACCCACCGCCGGGCGGATCGCCTCTGCAGCTTCATCCGTGTTATAGGTCTTTACGCAGAACAAAATCAGGTCAACAGGTTCTACCTTGGCGGGGTCTTCCGTGGCGTTGGCTGGGAAGACTGTGAAAGCGCCATGGATGCTCTTCACCTTCAAGCCCTCGTGCCGGATCGCGTACAGATGCGCGCCGCGCGCAATGAACGTCACTTCGTTGCCCTGCTGTGCCAGCAAGCCGCCGTAGTAGCCACCCACGCCACCTGTACCCATGATGAGGATTTTCATATATGCCTCCTGTGTAACTGTCTACACAATCTCCACCCTCTGCTCGATCACATCGCCGTCCGTCCAATTCCCTTCCACCCATTTTGCCACAGTTTGCAGGGCAGACTCAAGGTGCCCACGCTCATTCCCTACCATCCCGCAGACGATGACCGCCTCCTGCCACTTGTCCTGCAGCCCCATCTCGGCGACAGAAACGTTGAACTCACGGTGCAAGCGCGCGATCAGCGGCTTGATGCGCCCGCGCTTTTCCTTCAGGGAACCACAGCCAGGGAGGTGAAGGTGAATGGTGAGAGTGGCAAGCATGGTAGACAGGTTTACATGTGTACAGGTTTGTTGCTTCTGATGATCTCAACGCGTAACGGAGTTTCTCAGCTACCAGGAATTTCACTCCATTCAGCTTGGGCTCCATGCCTTGAAATGCTCTCCGATTTCCTCCAGGATTTTCCTGGCACTATTAATATTCGTTTCAGGCTTCTTGACAAGAATACTGATTCCGAGAAAGTGTTCCAGGTGCAGCGATAGGGTAAGCCCTTTATATTCAAAGTCCCAATATCTTTGGTCGAAACCGTCAAGTTTCGCTTTCCACCGAATATCAAATTCCTCAGATAATTCATCCGCAATTAGCTGGAAAACAGATCCGCTGGAATCTCTCAGCAACTCAGCACTAAAAGATCGTCCCTCTTCGTAATATCTGACATCCATGGAAAACCTTCTCTCGATTTCTGTGAGTTCCTGTTTCAGGCTTTTAGTGCTCCCGATTTACGAATTACCAATTACGTCTTACAATCCCTTGCATGACTGACATTGAATCTCGATACAATCAGGCCCTCGATTACCTCTACTCTTATGTAGATTATAGCCTCAAACACATCTCCGAGCTCGCAAAGGCCGAGTTCAACCTGGACCGGATGTTCGCCTTGATGGAGGAAGTGGGGAATCCGCAGAAGAAATATCCCATCATTCACGTAGCGGGGACGAAGGGCAAAGGCTCGGTGGCGGCGCTTTGTGCCGCAGCTTTGCAGGCAGCGGGATACAGAACTGGTTTGTATACCTCTCCGCATTTGTGGGATTACGTGGAGCGGATCCAGATCAATGGTGCACCGATTTCACACGAGCAGCTGATCGAATTGGTGGAAGCGATCAAACCAGCGGTTGCGAAGGTCCCCAGACTGACAACGTTTGAGATTACCACAGCGATAGGTCTGCTGGCTTTTGCCAGGAATGATGTAAATGCCGCGGTGATCGAAGTGGGTCTCGGTGGGCGGTTGGATGCGACGAATATCGTCACGCCGCGAGTGTCGGTCATTACTTCATTATCGTATGACCACATGGCAGTTCTGGGCAATACACTTGCGGCAATCGCCGGGGAGAAGGCTGGAATCATTAAAGAAGGGGTTCCGGTCGTCTCGGCTCCGCAAGTCGAGGAGGCTCTGCAGGTCTTGGAGCGTGTAGCCAAGGAAAAGAATTGCCTGTTTTTCCTGGTGGGGAAACATGTACAGTTTGAGCGCCGGGCGTCCTCGCTCGATGGTCAGTCTCTTCGTGTTTCATCGCTTGCCCTGAGGAAGTTCGAAGATCCCGGCTTTCCTCTTGCCACACAGCCCGAAGTCGTGGATCTCAGGATACCTCTCCTGGCAGCTTATCAAATCGAAAATGCGGCCATTGCTTACACGGCGCTCAAAACCAGTGGCATCCCTATTTCAGAGCAAAGCATTCAGGAGGGGTTTGCCCGGGTCAGATGGCCGGCTCGCTTCGAGCTTCTCAGGCGCGAGCCGCCTGTTGTCATCGATTCAGCGCACAACCGGGATTCCGCACATCGTTTACGTGAAACACTGGATGAGTATTTTCCAGACATCCCGGTGATCCTCATCTTCTGTGCATTAGAGGATAAGGACATTTCCGGGATGCTGGAAGAGCTCAAGCCGCGTCTGGAGTGTGTGGTGGCGACCCGCGCCGATCATCCGCGCGCGCCCGCCGCTGAATGGATCGCGGAACAGGTCCGGAAAGCTGGCATCCCTGTCGAGTCTGCCACACCGGTTTCAACTGCACTCGAGCGAGCCCTGGAGCTGGCAGGGGAACGAAAGCTTGTTTTATCGGCTGGAAGTGTCGCATTTGCAGGCGAGGTCGGCGCGGCCTGGCGTAAACGGCTGGAATGAAGTGTAAGAACTTTATCGGCAGTGCTTCGATTCGGCCAAAAAGATGGTAGCATTGTCGTATCCACAGCTTGAATCCTGTTCAATTCATCGAAAAATGAGTAAGGGCGGATACTGCACGTAAGTGCGGTCCACCCCTACATGGAATGACAAATGGCACCCATAAAAGACTGGAATGAAGAAGAAGATAATTTTGACTTAACCCTCTCGCAACGCACAGAGGAGCTGTATCGTATTCCGAATCGCGAGCCGGATGAAGAAGGCATGATCGAAGCCGCCGTCCTGCCGCTGCGCGACCTGGTCGTGTTCCCACGCATGGTCTCGCCGATCTTTGTCGGGCGCGAGGGATCGCTGCTGGCGGTGCAGGAAGCGCAGAACAAAGAGCAGACCGTGATCGGCCTCACTCAACATGACCCGGACCTGGATAATCCCGGTCCGGATGATTTCCTGTTGATCGGCGTGGAAATGGCAGTGGGGCGGCTGCTGCAAATGCCGGATGGCTCGCACTCCGCCCTGGTACAGGGACGCCGCCGTGTGGAGATCGTGGAGTTTATTCGTACGACGCCATACCTGATGGTGCGGGCTCGCGTCATCCTCGAGCCGCAGGCGGCGGACCGCCAGGCGCAGGCCCTCATGCGTTCTGTTCTGGACTTGTTCGAGCGCTGCGTGCAGCTCGATCGATCCATCCCCGAGGAAGCGCATTTGTTTGCGCTGAACATCTCCGAACCGGGCTGGCTGGCCGATATGGTTGCCACCTCCCTGGCGTTGAACGTCGAAGCCAAACAGAGCCTGTTGATGCTGCCCGACCCGCGCGGACGATTGCAGGCCTTGAACAAGATCCTGGCCCAGGAAGTGGATGTGCTGGAGCTGGAAGATGAGATTCACTCGCGCGTACAAAGCGAGGTGGATAAGAGTCAGCGTGAGTATTACCTGCGCGAGCAGCTGCGCCAGATCCAGAATGAATTAGGCGAAGGCGACATCTTCACGCGCGACGCGACGGAACTGAAGAAAAAACTGGAGGCCGCCAATCTGCCCGATGAACCGAAGCTGGTTGCCCTCAAGGAACTCGACCGGCTGAACCAGATGCCTCCCATGGCGCCTGAAGTTGGAATCATTCGCACGTACATCGATTGGATCGTCGAACTGCCATGGACAAGCACGACGCCGGATAACCTGGACGTGAGGAACGCGGCGAAGATCCTGGACCGCGATCATTATGGGTTGAAGAAAGCCAAGGAACGCATTCTGGAATATATTGCGGTGCGCTCTCTGAAGCCGAAAAAGGAACGACAGCCTATCCTCTGTTTTGTGGGCCCACCGGGAGTTGGCAAGACTTCACTGGGACGCTCGATTGCCGAGTCATTGGGGCGTAAGTTCGTGCGCGTCTCATTAGGCGGCGTGCGCGACGAAGCCGAGATCCGCGGTCACCGCCGCACGTACATCGGCGCGCTTCCAGGACGCATTATCCAGACGATGAAGCGCGGCGGGACGTCCAATCCCCTGTTCATGCTGGACGAGATCGACAAGCTCTATTCCGATTTTCGCGGCGACCCCGCCTCCGCGATGCTCGAGGTACTCGACCCCGAACAGAACAATGCCTTCAGTGATCATTATCTGGAACTGCCCTTCGACCTTTCCAAGGTCATGTTCGTGACCACGGCGAACACGCTTGGCACGATTCCGCCGGCTCTGCTCGACCGCATGGAAGTGATCGAGTTCCCTGGTTATATCGAAGAGGAAAAACTCGAGATCGCCAACCGCTACTTGATCCCGCGCCAGATGTTCGAGAATGGCGTGGATGAGCTCCATATCACTTTCGAGCCAAATGCCGTGCGACGGATTATCCGTGAATATACCTATGAGGCTGGCGTCCGCAACCTGGAGCGGGAGATCGGGCGCGTCTGCCGTAAGATCGCACGGATGAAAGCGGAGGGGAGAAAGTTCCCCACCATTGTGACGATGGAATCGATCGAAAAATTCCTCGGTCCCCAGCAGGTCTTTCAGACGGAAGCCGAGCGCAGTGACGAAGTGGGTGTGGTGACCAGCCTGGCGTGGACCGAGAACGGCGGCGAGATCATGCCGGTGGAGGTCGCGATTCTGGAAGGCAAAGGCGGTCTGCAAATGACGGGTCAGATGGGGGAGGTGATGCAGGAATCCGGACAGGCTGCGCTGACATATATCAAATCGCGCGCACCCGCGCTCGGCATCGATCTGGATGTGTTCGAGCGCATGGACATTCACGTTCACATGCCGGAAGGCGGCATTCCAAAGGACGGACCGTCGGCGGGGATCACGATGGCGACGGCTATCGTCTCGGCACTGACGGGTCGCCCGGTCTTCAAGCACGTGGGTATGACGGGCGAGATCACCCTGCGCGGACGCGTCCTGCCGATTGGCGGGGTGCGCGAAAAGGTGCTGGCGGCTCATCGCGCCGGGTTAAAGACGGTTGTGCTGCCTGAAAAGAATATGAAAGATCTGATCGATCTGCCAAAGACTGCCCGGTCGGAACTGAAGATCCTGCCTGTGAAGCACATGGATGAAGTGCTCCAGATTGCCCTCGCTTCGAGAGCTGTCATTGAGCCGCCTCGGCCCAGACGGCAGCCGAAGGATGATGTGCAGGACGAGAGTGATTAACCCTGAACGTGAGGAAACAGCCGCGGGTGAAATGGATCGTCGCGGAGGTTAACGGAGTTGACCTGAGAATGAACGTGAAGCCGGCCCGGTCCCGAGGCCGGCTTCTTTCTTCGGTAGCTGGCAAATGCCTGGCATCGTCCGTGGCGAAGGGTTTGCAGGGGGAGGTCCGGGCACAGGCATGTTTTCTTTCGGGGGCTTCTACTGCGCTTCAAGGGTTCATTTTGGACACGGATATCTGACTCCAGGCAGCGCAATGAAAAGTTCGCAGGATTCACCTGCGGGCGAGTCAGGTTCTCATGATATTATCCGAGCAGAACCTATGTCGAACTCTCTGCAGGGAAAAGTGGTTTTGATCACGGGCGCCTCCTCCGGATTTGGCGAGGATGCGGCGCGTTTATTTGCGAGGGAAGGCTGTCGTGTGGTTCTGGCCGCGCGGCGTGGGGAGAAATTGCAGTCGATTGCGGGGGAGATCCGGGCGGCAGGTGGGGAAGCATTGGCAATCCCGGTCGATGTGAATGAACGCGCTGAAATCGACGTCATGGTGCAAACCGTGCTGGATCGTTATGGCAGGATTGATATCCTCTTCAACAATGCGGGCTTTGGCGGCGTGGACTGGTTCGAAAACCTCAAGCCGGAGCGTCATATTGAAACAATGATGAGTGTGAATCTGGTGGGCACGATGCTTGTGACTCACTCTGTCCTCCCGGGTATGCTCAAGCGTCGTACTGGGCACATCATCAACATGTCCTCCGTCGCCGGGTTGATCGCTTCGCCGTTGTTCACAACCTATGCTGCCAGCAAGCATGGCGTGCGTGCTTTTACCGATGCGCTTCGCCGTGAAGTCTCTGTCTTTGGCATTAAAGTCTCTGGGATTTATCCGGGACCTGCAGCCACAGAATTTGGTAAACAACTGGAACGGACCAAAGCCCGCGAACGGCTGCACGGATCCATTGACCTGCATATGACATCGGAATACGTAGCGCGGCGGATCGTGGCGATTGCCAAACGACCCCAGCGCAGTCTGGTCATTCCCTGGTGGTTCCGGGTCGTCACGACATTTGATACCCTGTTCCCTGTGGCCGTCGATTGGATCTTGTATTTCTTTGCGAGAAAGAACCATCATTTGGATTAAGTTTCTTATGCTCCAGCCGCCGGCCCCGGCGGCGCGTCAAAAGAAAATTCAGCGCCAGGGACGGCGCTCTAAGCAGACCAAATATAGGAGACTCCCATGACTGAATCCCGCCTGGATAAACTCAACGCTTCCCTCCGGACCTCTGATCTCGATGCTGTGATCCTGAACCCTGGTTCTACGCTGACGCATCTTACTGGCTTGCACTTCCACTTGATGGAACGCCCGGTCGTGTTGATGTTCGCAAAGGATCAGGAACCTGCCCTCGTCTTGCCTGAGCTTGAATTGCAGAAAGTCGCGTCGCTGCCGTATAAACTTCAGGTTTTTGCGTACCCGGAGAATCCCGCGGAGTGGGAGGGTGTGTTTCGCCGGGCTGCGCAGTCGCTGGGCCTGGATGGGAAACGGATCGGGGTTGAGCCGCGCCAGCTGCGTCTGCTGGAATTCCGATATGTCAAAGGCGGCGCGCCGGAAGCGGAGTATCCGGATGCCAGTGAAGTCTTATCTTCGCTGCGGTTGAGAAAGGACCAGGCAGAGATCGAGGCAATGCGCCGCGCGGTGAAGATCGCGCAGGATGCCCTCGAAGCGACCATCCCTCTGATCAAGACCGGGATGACCGAGAAAGAGTTATCTTCCGAGCTGGTGGTGCAACTGCTCAGGCAAGGATCGGAGCCCGAAATGCCGTTCGCGCCGATCGTTTCCGGCGGACCAAATTCGGCGAACCCGCACGCTTCGCCGACCGATCGGAAACTGCAGTCTGGCGATCTGCTGGTTGTCGATTGGGGCGCGACGTATGACGGTTATATCTCCGATCTGACGCGCACCTTCGCTGTGGGGGAGGTGGATGAGGAATATCAAAAGATACACGAGATCGTACAAGCAGCGAATGCCGCGGGCCGCGCCGCCGCTCAGCCTGGCGTCCCGTGCGCAAACGTTGACAAGGCTGCGCGTGCCGTGATCGAGGAATCGGGATACGCTGTGTACTTCACACATCGGACCGGACATGGCATTGGCATGGAAGGACATGAAGAACCCTACATGCGCGGCGACAACATGCAGCTGCTCGAACCGGGTATGGCGTTCACAGTTGAGCCAGGCATCTATCTACCAGGTCGCAACGGTGTGCGTATCGAAGACAACGTGGTCATCACCGAAACCGGCGCAGATGTATTATCCGACATGGCGCGCCAGATCAGGTTTGTTGGCTAGATTTGATTGCCGCGTCGTTAAGTCAGAAAACATATCTTCTGGTTGAGTGATGCATCTTCAAATCAAGCGCGCCAGGCCTGAACAAGCGGAGACGCTGACGCAAATCGCCCGGGCTGCGAAGGCTCATTGGGGCTATCCCGAGCGTTGGATGGAACTATGGAAGCCTCAATTAACGTTCAGCTCGGATTATTTTGAGGAAAATGAAAGCTGGGTGGCTGAGATGGATCAGGGGCTCATTGGTTTTTACACGTTGCTGGAAAGGGAAGGAAATGCCTGGCTCGAAAATTTGTGGGTGTCCCCCGACATGATAGGCCAAGGAGTAGGGAAACGGTTATTCTTACATGCCCTGGAACTATCCCGCCAGCGAGGCTTCGTAACCCTGAGGCTGGAAGCCGATCCGAACGCTAGGGGCTTTTATGAAAAAATGGGTATGAAAAAGATCGGGGAACGGGAATCCGAAATCGAAGGCCAGCCGCGTATTCTGCCGATCATGGAAATACGGCTTTAAAAACCAGGTCTAGCTGCCCAAGATGGGTCAAATCCATGGACTTGCTTTCATGAGTGAAAACCGCGCGCCCCGATTCTGCGTATCTATTGTTATGTAACCAAATTAAACTTAAACCGTCCTGTTTCCTAGAAGCTTTGTATCTACAGCCTATGCAGCCGCCCAACTCAAACCGAGGAGAATCGCCCCATGTAGGTATTTACTTTTTCCCTATCAGGATTAGAATATAACTTGTCAACTGGTTGTATAGTCATCTGCAGCCATTTTCGTACAAAGTCTTTCGCTGTTCCTTTCTTTATTAATTTACTTGGTAGAGATCAATATGGATCAAACGGTTTTGATCGTCGACGACGATACCGATCTCCTGCAACTTGCAAGCCTGCTCTTCAAGAAAGCCGGCGCCCAGGTTATCACCGCCAATGACGGCCTTGAGGGGATCAGCAAATTTTTTACACACCATCCTGACCTGATCGTTATGGATGTGATGATGCCCGGGAATAGCGGGTTCGATATCTGCGCTAGAATACGGCAGGTCTCGGAGACGCCTTTGATCTTCCTGACGGCTCTGAACGAGGAAAAAGCAATGCTCCAGGGATTGGCAGTGGGGGCGGATGATTTCCTGACAAAGCCCTTTAACCCCGAAATCTTATTAGCCCGCGCCCGTACCATCCTGCGACGTACCCAGCGTGCCAGGGGAACGAATGGGGACAACGGCCGCAATGGAAGGAATGGCAACAACGCCAGTCACGGCGAGAACGAGAACGCGCGGACAGGGTCCTTTTCCTATAACGATGGGTATTTGAGCATCGATATTGAACGGCACGAAGTCCTCATCCGGGGGAAGCGCGTCAAGTTGACGCCGATCGAGTTTCGTTTGCTGGTCTATCTGGCGCGCAATGCCGGAAAGCTATTGACGTTTGAGAAAATTCTGATCAATGTCTGGGGGAGTGAATATCTGGGAACCATGGAACACGTCCATGTTTATATTTCCCACCTGCGCAGGAAAGTGGAAGAGGATCCCAAACATCCCTGTTACATCATAACCATTCACGGGATGGGGTACCTCTTTGAAAAGCAGGGTGTTGCATTCAAAACCTGACAGTCCTCACAATGAATTTGCTTCATCAACCAGGAAAGACAGTAGTCTTTCCTGGTTTTTCTTAAGAATATATTAAGAATAGATGCAGAACTTAAACACTATTTATACCTACAATGTTAATTAACCAACACTGATGTGAATTAGATATTTTTGAACTCTTGATTCCATCGCAATACTTCCGATACCAGTGAATCGCCCATGGTCTTCATAGGGTTACTTGGTTATGGTGGAATTGAAAATTTGGATCTCTGCTTACTTGGGAAGGCTGTCCTCCGCGGGTGTTTTGTTGTTTTCTATGTAGATTCTATCTGAAATGATTTCATAAGGAGTATTAAGCCATGTTACGTTCAATGATCGAATCAAGTCTGAACTTACGGTTCCTGGTCATCATTCTTGCCGTGGTGGCGATGCTGGCTGGCGCTGCACAATTACAACAGATGCCGGTTGATATCCTGCCTGAATTCTCCCTTCCTTATGTTGAAATTCGGACGGAGGCACTTGGTCTTTCCGCGGAGGAAGTGGAGCAACTGATCACGACTCCAATGGAACAGGATTTGCTAGCCGGCGTGCCATGGCTGGATTCGATCCATTCCAAGTCGGTTGAGGGATTATCGTCGATTGTCCTGGTCTTTGAGCCTGATATTGATGTGATTCGGGCGCGGCAGATGGTGGGAGAACGTCTTGCGCAGGCTTTTGCTCTGCCTCACGTCTCCAAACCACCAACGATGATCCAGCCATTATCCTCCACAGGGCGTTTTATGATTGTTGGACTTTCATCGAAGGAACTCTCCTTGATCCAACTGTCTGTCCTGGCGCGTTGGACCATTGGGCCACGATTAATGGGCGTTCCCGGTGTTGCCAATGTTGCCATCTGGGGCAACCGGGATCGACAGCTTCAGGTGCTGGTGGATCCGACGCGGCTCAGCGAGAATGGTATCTCGTTGGAGAAAATTCTTGAAACAACCGGAAATGCCTTGTGGGTTTCCTCTTTGAGCTTTTTGGAAGCCTCCACACCCGGCACGGGCGGATTCATCGATACGCCGCAACAAAGACTTGGCGTTTGGCATCTTTCCCCTCTTGTATCTGCTGCGGACCTGGCGGGCGTGCCCATCGAAGGCGCTGAAAATATGCGTTTGGGCCAAGTCACGACAGTCGTTGAAGATCATCAGCCCCTGATCGGCGATGCAGTCCTTGACGAAAGCCCTGGCTTGCTGCTTGTGGTGGAAAAATTCCCGGGCACGAATACATTGGAGGTGACCCGCGGAGTGGAGGATGTGCTTCGGGCAATGCTGCCCGGACTTCCGGGAATTCGAATTGATTCTTCTATCTTTCGCCCGGCCGGCTTCATCGAAAGTTCGATCGCAAATATGGGCAATGCGTTGATCATCGGTTTCCTGCTTCTGATTTTACTGCTGGGCTTCTTTGCCGGATGGCGCGCAGCAATTATTGGTGCAGTCTCCATCCTTCTGTCCCTGATTGCCGCCGCCTGGGTTTTATATCAGCGTGGGGCGACCATGAATATCATCGTGCTGGCAGGCTTGCTCGCAGCGCTTGGTGTAGTGATTGATGATGTCATCATGGACATGGGTCACATCCTGAGGCGTGTTCGTGAACAAGGCAATGTACAGAATAGGGAGGCTACGCTGAAGATCGTCGCTGAGGCGGCAGCCGAATCACGCAGCGCCATGATCTATGCCACCCTGATCATCATCGTTTCCGCGGCCCCCATCTTTTTCCTCAGCGGTTTGTCGGCCTCGTTTTTCCAATCGCTGGGATTTACCTACGTGTTGACAGTGTTGGTTTCCATGATCGTTGCTCTACTGGTAACGCCGGCGCTGTGCTTTTTCACGACTAACACCAAGAACAATCGTGTTTCCTCCTTTGCTGAACGACAGCAACAGGTGTATCGACGAACACTGGGACAGGTCATTCAACATACGCGTCCGCTTATGCTGGCGCTGGTCGTAGCTGCGTTGGTTAGCGTTGCAGGTCTTGCTTTCTTGAATCGATCCATGATTCCAACCTTCAAGGATCGCAACCTGCTGATTCAATTGAGCGGCGTACCCGGGATGTCACACCCGGAAATGAGCCGGATCGATACCCGCCTGAGTGCTGAATTGAAAGCTTTGCCCGGTGTTGTCAATGTTGACTCGCATATGGGCCGTGCAGTCCTGGGAGATCAGGTGGTCAATGTCAATTCCAGTGAAGTATGGGTCACGATTGATCGCCAGGCTGACTATGATACGACGATCGCTGACATTCAGGACGTCGTCGATGGTTACCCCGGCCTCAATGGAAAAGTATTGACCTACATGCAGGATCGAACCAATGAATTAACAGCAGCCGGGGAGAATGTCGTCAACGTTCGCATCTTTGGTGACAGGCAGGATATTCTCCAGAGCGAGGCGGACAAGGTCAAGAAGGCGCTGACCGGGCTGAACGGAATCTCAGACCTTAAAGTAGATCTTCCAGTGCAGGAGCCAACTTTCCAGATCGAGGTGGATATTGCCAAGGCACAGCAATATGGAATTAAACCTGGAGATGTCCGTAGAACGGCGGCTATTCTTTTATCAGGTGTCATGGTTGGTAACCTTTTTGAAGAACAGAAAGTATTCGATGTGGTTGTGTGGGGCACGCCGGAAACGCGCAGCAGTATGAGCAGCATCAACGAGATGTTGATCGAGACACCCGGTGGCGAGCAGGTGCGCCTGGGCGATATTGCCGAGGTGCGCATTGTATCTGTTCCAGCAGTGATCGAGCATGACGCGGTCAAACGATATCTCGATATCAAAGCGACGGTGAAAGGCCGCGACCTTCGATCCGTGGCTGCGGATATTCGAGGTCGCCTTGCAACAATGCAATTCCCGCTCGAGTATCATGCGGAAGTTCTTACGAGCTTTTCCGGGCAACAGGTTGCTTCTCCCCGCTTCTATACCTTCACCGCGGCGGCTGTCCTCATTATTTTCCTCCTCCTGCAGGCCGCTTATCGAAGCTGGCGCCTTGCGTTCCTGTCCTTCATCACGGTGCCCTCTGCATTGGCTGGTGGTGTTCTCACAATATTTGCCACACGTGGGAGCCTCTCACTTGGATCGCTGATTGGTTTTCTCGTGCTATTCGGAATTGCGGTTCGCAACAGCATTGTGATGCTCGAGCAGTTCAATCGTCTTGAGCGGAATGAGGGTCTCTCCTTAAATGCAGAGCTGATTGTGCGAGGAGCCACGGAACGCCTTGGTTCCGTTATGATAACCGCACTGGCTGTTGCCCTGGTATTGATACCCTCTCTGATTTTTGGAGACATTCCCGGTCTCGAAACACTTCGTCCGATGGCTCTAGTCGTACTGGGAGGTCTGGCTACAACGACGTTGCTCAACTTGTTTGTCATGCCAGCTCTCTATTTGCGCTACGGTGCCGGCCGCGAGCGGGATCTTGAGATCCTGCCACCCACGACCGCTGAGGTTCCGGCTTCAGCGGATTAGTAGAAGTCAGATCGCTGTCTTCCACCAAGAGATGCTGTACCACTATGACCAAGAAAAATAATTCCAAAGCGATAAATTCGCTGACCGAAATCTTGCTGGTGGAAGACGTGCGCAAATCCTACGGTCCCAGACCAGCCCTGCGCGGTCTCTCCTTCTCGCTCAAAGCTGGCCGTGTAATGGGTTTCCTCGGTCCAAATGGAGCCGGAAAGACCACGGCGATCCGAATCCTGACGACAATTCTGGAACCAGACTCCGGTTCTTTCTTGGTAGACGGTATCAGCTCTGACTACCCTGAAAAGATACGTCAAAGGATTGGAGTACTGCCGGAAAGTCTGGGGTTTCCCAAACAGATGACGGCATACGAATTCCTGGTCCATTTTGGCGAACTCTATGGGCAAGCCCAAAATGAAGCGAAAGCATACGCAATGGAATTGCTAGAAGAAGTCGGATTACAACAAAGAGGAAACTCCCTGATTGGAACCTATAGCCGCGGCATGCGACAAAGGCTTGGGATTGCGCGAGCTTTGATCAATCGTCCAGTCGTCGTCTTCCTGGATGAGCCTACTCTGGGGCTTGATCCACACGGTCAACAGGAGTTACTTGCGCTGGTGCGCCGGATTGCAGAGGAGCGCAACGCGGGTGTCGTATTGTGTAGTCACCTTTTGCCTGAGATAGAAGGAAGTTGCGATGACGTGGTCATTTTAAATGCAGGGCAGGTTGTTGCCGCAGGTTCCGTCGCTGAGGTGATCGGACGAGTTCAACGAAACGTCATTTTGCATAATAGCTTCAGAATCCAGACTGCACCTCAATTTGTGGCGGAGGTTCGCCGCATAGTAAAAGAGCTGCCGGAAATCCTGGAAGCAACCTCCCAGGGCGAGGGGGATGGATGGTTGCGGATTGAACTCATGGATATCGCGGATGGAAATTTGTCTCACAGGAGTCAAATCAACAACAGAGTCCTCGGGGCTCTGATCCGTAGAAAGATCCCGATCATCAATTTTGAGACCCAAAGTGGCAGGCTGCAGGATGTATTCCTCCGACTTACCGAGGAAACAATCCAATGAATGGGAAACAAACCGCAAGGCGTAAACGGAAAGAAAGCTCAGGCGCAAGCCGGCCAGCGTGGCGAGTGATACTTTCCTGGGAATTGAAAGAGCTCTGGATCGGGGGCAAAGCCTTAATTCTGATTATCCTGTTTAGCATCCTGCTCAGTATTATGTCCTGGTTGCTGGCAACAAACAGTGAACTGAATCTAATCCCTCGGAAGGAAATGATCTTTCTGACCTTGCAGGCTACTATTGCCGTGGGATTGTTCATCAGCCTCATTATCGGGGCAGACAGCATCAGTGGTGAACGGGAGCGGGTAACCTTCGAAGGACTCCTTCTAACCCCGGCAAGTCACAGACAAATTATTCTGGGCAAGTTTTTCGCCGCGATTTCAGGGTGGCCTGTTGCGTTTGCCATTACTATTCCGTATTTGATTCTGCTTTCTCAGAGTAATGCAAAAATAGTCCTGAATTCTCTGTTATGGAGCTTCACAGTGGGGAGCATTTTGATCCTGGGTTTCACAGGCTTTGCAATGCTTGTGAGCACTGGGACGAATTCAAATCGGACAAGTCTGTTTGTCAGCCTGGCAATCTACATTCTTTGTCTGCTCCCAACACAATTCCCAGGGTCTGCTCAGGCCGGCTTGGCAGGGCAATTCATTAAAAAAATAAACCCGATGGAGGCTACCAACCAGTTTCTGGAGAAGGTTATTGTCAATAATCGCACGCCTCAAGAAATGGCGATTTGGCTCTGGGCGCCCATTTTGTTTTTTGGATTTACTTTCCTTATCCTCTTCTGGTATGCGGGTCGGGTGCTTCCTTTCGATGCAGGAAGACTCTGGATGCAACGAGTACCTCGACGTCGAGTCACTATTTTGGCGCTGTTGATCTGTCTGGTGGTTATTTTAGGGTCGGCTCCTGTTAGGGCGTTGGGGATGCGCGCCTTAGATGCTGGAACTTCCTTGCGTATTTCCACCGATATTGCCTACAAGACTATTAAGACGGGTGATACGGTTGTTTTCAATACGACTGTGACAAATAATAGCAAAGAGGATTCCCCTCAGATGTTCGTGGCAATGAACATTATCGATCTGGCAAAAAATGGGGATCCGGTTGACCCGGAGGATTGGTCACCAGTGCGGACTCGAGCGGTTGGGCCTTTAGTCGTTGGGCAATCCAGCACGCAATCCTGGACTATCCATGCGATTCTCGATGGCGATTACATGGTGTATCTGGTCCTAATCCCTGAACCTAATGATCCGCAAAGTACCAGCCAGCCCGTTGTTAGTAGCGGTATTCATATGACCGTTATGCCCTTTACCAGCCTTAATCCGGGAGACGTTTTGCCACTTGCCCTCGGAATGCCAATTGGATTGACAGTGCTCATGTTTGTTTTACTGTGGACTCGAAATCGTAGCATCAACATCGGTCGTCCACCATCAACTGTGGAAAATCTTTCAACCTAAAAGGAGATGAGCAAATGAAATATATCAATACATTCATGGTTTTAGTACTTCTAGGTATCAGTCTGCTGCTCTCGGCTTGCGCGCCCGCTGCGACACCAGAGGAAGAAATCAAGCCTGTCACTCTTGAGCCAATTGCGGGAACCGATCTCAACCGTATCACCCTGACCGAAAAGGCAGCGGAACGGCTTGGATTGGAGACCGAACCGGTCCTTGCTCAACAGGTGGATGGCGCTGACCAGCTTGTCGCGCCCTACGCGGCCCTCCTTTACGATACAAGCGGACAAGCCTGGGTGTATGTGAATGTAGAGCCTCTGGTCTTTGTACGACAAGCCATCGTTGTCGATTCCATTCAAGGTGATCAGATGATTATTTCTGAAGGGCCGGAGGCCGGGGCTAAGGTAGTTACCCTGGGCGCGACTGAATTATACGGCTCCGAAGCTGAGTTCGAAGAAGAATAAAGGGACCAGGAGGTCACCTATGTTGCGCTCAATCGTTGCAGCAAGTCTAAAATTTCGTTACCTGGTGGTCGCCATCGCCGCGGTCATGATGGTCTTTGGCATTGTCCAACTCTCTGACAATCCGGTGGATGTCTTCCCTGAGTTTGCGCCACCGCGCGTGGAGATTCAAACCCCCTCTCTCGGACTGACCGCGCAGGAGGTGGAGTCTCTGATCAGTGTGCCTCTGGAGCAGGCATTCAATGGCATCGATGGGCTTGAAACTATGCGCTCGAAGTCACTCCCTGACCTGTCCTCCATTGAGCTGCTTTTCAAACCCGGAACCGACGTTCTGTACGCAAGGCAATTAGTACAGGAACGCCTCGCCACAGTCATTGGAACACTTCCCACCTGGGCGGCCCCGCCGGTCATCATCCCGCCGGTGTCAACCACCGGGCGATTCATGAAGATCGGGGTCTCCTCGGACACCGTATCTCTGATGGATTTGTCGATGATCTCCTATTGGACGATCCGTTCCCGTATCTTGAATGTGCCCGGCGTTGCGAATGTAGCCATCTGGGGTGAGCGGATCAAGATTATGCAGGTACGCGTTGATCCTGATCGAATGCTGGCTAACAACGTCACACTTGACGAGGTGATGGAAGGTACTGCAGATGCCCTGGATGTCGGGATATTGTATTTCTCCCGCGGAGCCTTAATCGGGACCGGTGGGTTCGTCGAAACCCCTAATCAGCGCCTTGCTGTCCGCTCTGTGCAGCCCATCAAGTCAGCAGCGGATATGGCGCTGGTGCCGATCGGCGATAAGAAGAAAAGCGATGGCACGCCATTGCGCCTGACGGATGTGGCCGTTGTGGTCGAGGATACCTGGCCGCTCTTCGGGGATGCCGTGATCAATGGCGGTCCGGGGTTGATGCTGGTTTTGGAAAAGTATCCGTGGGCGAACACACTTGATGTAACGAAGGGTGTCGAGGCCGCGCTGGATGAACTGCGACCGGGCTTGCCGGGCATTACGCTGGACCCATCCATCTTTCGACCCGCTGACTTTATCAAGGTAGCAATTAAAAACCTCACGGATTCACTCCTGATCGGTGGATTTCTGGTCGTGCTGGTGCTTTTGCTTTTCCTTTACGAGTGGCGTGTTGCTCTGATCAGCGCAACCATCATTCCGGTCTCTCTGATGATCGCACTTCTGGCTCTGCACGTGCAGGGAGCAACGCTTAATGTAATGGTTTTGGCTGGTCTCTCCATTGCCATTGGAGCGGTCGTAGACGATGCCATTGTCGATGTGGAAAACATCGTCAGACGCGTCCGTCAATTGCGCAAGGAAGGTAGTACCATGCCGATCGCGAACATTATCCTGGATGCTTCGATCGAGGTGCGCGGTGCTATTGTCTATGCTTCGCTGATTGAAATCTCAGCATTGCTGCCTGTGTTTTTTGTCAAGGGCGTTTCCGGCGCGTTTTTCCAGCCGCTGGCGACCGCGTATGTGGTGGCGGGGCTTGTGTCGCCCCTGGTCGCGCTGACGGTTACGCCAGCCATGGTCTTGATCTTTATCTCCAATGCACCCCTTGAGCACCGCCAATCCCCGATCATACCTGTGCTGCACCGAGGATATAACTGGGTCCTTGCGCGTATTATCCCCAGACCGTGGGTTTCCTATGCAACCATCACGGTCATGGTAGTAGGCGCCTTAAGCGTCATGCCTTTTCTCGGACAGTCCTTGTTCCCTGAGTTCAAGGAACGAGACTTCCTGGCGCATTGGATCACCAAGCCGGGCAGCTCTGTGATTGAAGAGGAGCGGATTGCAGCGCAAGTGGGTCGTGAGTTACGAGCCATTCCCGGCGTGCGAAACATCGGAATTCACATCGGGCAGGCCCTCCTGGCAGATGAAACCGTTGGCGTCAATTTCGGCGAGAATTGGATGAGCATCGATCCCAATGCAGACTACGAAGAAACTCTATCGGCCATCGAAGAAGTTGTTTACGGCTATCCCGGACTCTTTCGCAATGTGGAGACCTACCTGAATGAACGGATCGAGGAAGTTCTTTCGGGAGCCAGTGAGAGTATCGTCATCCGGATTTATGGCCCTGATCTGGCGGGGATCCATCAAAAGGCGGAAGAGGTGGAGCAGGCACTTTCAGAGGTTGACGGGCTGGTTGATTTGCATGTGCAATTGCAGTCTGAGATCCCTCAAATCCAGGTGAAGGTTGATCTGGCAGCCGCGGAACGCTATGGCGTTAAGCCGGGAGATGTACGCCGGGCAGCAGCCACTCTCGTATCCGGCGAAGAAGTGGGAGATATCTTCAGAGATAGCAAAGCCTACGATGTGAACGTGTGGAGTATCCCGGAAACTCGCAGTAGCCTGCTCAGTATAAGCAATCTGCTCATCGACACACCGGATGGCGGTCACGTGCGTCTGGGTGAGGTAGCCGATGTACAGATTGCACCGGCCCAGAGCGTTATTTATCGAGATAACGCCTCACGCCGCATCGATGTCAGCACAAATTTCGAAGGACGTGACCTGGGCTCCGTGGCAGCCGATGTAAATGCGGTCCTGGATACAATAGATTTCCCATTGGGATATCATGCCGAAGTGTTGGGTGAGTACGCGGAGCGGCAGGCAGCCTCACGCCAAATCTTAATTGCCGGGATCATCGTTATCATAGGGATTTTCTTTCTCCTCTACACCTCTCTGGAGAACTGGCGCCTGGCACGACTTACATTCTTTACGTTACCCTGGGCTCTCGCAGGTGGTTTGTTGGCAGCCTTCTTCACGAGCGACGGCGTGATCTCTCTGGGCTCACTGATAGGTTTTCTCACAATTCTGGGAATTGCGACACGCAACGGGATCATGATGATCAGCCACTTCAAGCATTTGGAGGAGGAAGAAGGCGTTGCCTTCGGTCCCGAGCTTGTGGCCCGCGGCGCGCGTGAACGACTTGCCCCGATCTTAATGACCGCGCTGACGACCGGACTGGCACTCGTCCCTCTCGTCATGGCCGGTGATATCCCCGGACAGGAAATTGAATATCCGATGGCGATTGTGATTTTAGGTGGCTTGGCCACCTCCACCCTGCTCAACCTGCTCGTTGTGCCGACGCTGTATCTGCGGTTTGGCAAGGACCCAAAGAGTGCTCCTCAAGCAGCATGATGGAACGCAGTAGACCGTAAGCATGTTTGTGCGACTTACGGTCTACAGATGTACAGATCAAGTCTATTGTTCAGAAAGGAGATCGAAATGTGGCGCTTTCACAATATTATTAGAGCGATTATCTTGTTTTTGATGATTTTGGTCTCAGCATGTGCACCGAAATCGGAGCCCGTGATCAGTGAGGGTCCCCCTCTGCTGGCTACCAGTGAAGAGACCGCTGCGCCAGTCATCACAGAGGAGGCCATTGAACCAGCTGCCGGTCCTGAAACCCTTGTGCCGCAGTTTCCAGACTTTGATCCCAATAACTTCAAGAATCCGACCACAATTAACAATGAGTGGATGCCTATGCAGCCAGGCATGAGGTGGGTGTATGAAGGGACGGCAATTGATGATGAGGGAAATAGTTTGAGACGTCGTATAGAATTTACTGTGACGAATCTGACCAAGGAAATTGCCGGTGTACGTACTGTCGTCGGTTGGATTGAGGATTTTACAGACGGAGAACTGACAGAGAAAGAGATCGCCTTCTACGCGCAAGACAACTCTGGGAATGTCTGGTACTTTGGTGAGCATCCCGAGGATTACGATACCGGGCAGTTCGTTGAGGCCCCAACCTGGATCGCAGGCTTTCAAGATGCCAAACCTGGAATCGTCATGATGGGCCAGCCACAACTGGATAAGCCCAATGTCTATCAGGGCTGGGGACCTGCAGTGGAGTGGTCGGATTACGCCCGGGTGGAGCAGATTGGACTGGAAACCTGTGTTCCCGTCGATTGTTTCACAGATGTGCTGGTGAATGCGGAGGCAAATCTGGATGAAGAGGGTGCATTCCAACTCAAGTATTACGCACGCGGTGTGGGCGAAGTTCGTATCGGCTGGAGAGGAGCGGATCCAACCCAGGAAGAACTGCAGCTGGTTGAGTATGAGCAACTCAGCCTGGGAGAATTGGAGGAGGTCCGTAGCTCGGCGCTGGCGCTGGAGAGACATGCTTATGAGGTGAGCCAGGATGTCTACGGGCAGACCTTGCCTTCGGAATAGTATCCTGTAGAGTCATTCCCCATGATTGGCTTGCAGGTGATAAAAAAGCAGCCTGGCATCGATTCATCGATGCCAGGCTGTTCCAGGAGCCATAGAAACAATCGCTGCTGGAAATCCAAATTTCGTCTTCTTAAGAAAATCTTAAGAATTTTTCTAGAGTCCCTTAAGAGCAAATTGCTATCCTTAGAAAAGAACAAAGACATTAATTGTCTTTCGTACTTATTCTTGCCGTATTGATCGGGTTATTTCATCGAATATCATGAACCTGAAGAACCTGAATATCGCTTTCTTAGTCTGTTTGATTATATCGATAATCTTGCTGCCCATCTTAATGGGAGCGAGCATTATTGGTTTAACAGAGGAGGACACTTTTGCAGATGAGGATGATTTCTTAGTTATTCACAATTTCTCGGTTACCTGGATGACAATACCCGTTACTCAAATGCCGGTCTTATTGGGTTTAGGGTTATCCATGTTCACCTTGTTCGTTGTCTATCTGGGTGGGCGCTCCAAGCATCGACGATTCAACGATCGCACAATCGATGCTGTTAACGCTGTTAACATCTTAAAAGCTGATTTTTTAAAGACGGCTCGACTCCGAGCCGTCTTTAATTTTCTATTCTTCAACATACATCCACAGGAGGTTAGGAGCAACGCATGCAAATAATCAGAGCCCTAATATCGTTTTTCACCCTCTTCATGGGTACACCTGTGCATGGCATTTCCCTTTTGGCGCCAGCTAAATTGCCCTGCCCAGTTCATTCTCGACCAATTTTTATAAGGAGAGTAAAGCTATGATGAGTTCAATTGTTAGATCGAGTCTGAAGTTCCAGTTTCTGGTGCTGACGATCGCCATCACACTGATCGCGTTCGGAGTCACCCAATTCCGCGGGATGCCCGTGGATGTGCTGCCGGAATTCTCACCGCCCTTTGTCGAAATCCAGACCGAGGCGCTGGGACTTTCCGCAGAGGAAGTGGAACAGATGATCACTGTTCCGATGGAGCAGGATCTGCTGGCAGGCGTTGCCTGGCTCGACGTCATCGAGTCCAAGTCAGTGCCCGGTCTGTCATCGATCCTGGTCTATTTCGAGCCTGGGACCGATCTCTACCGTGCCCGTCAGATGGTAGCAGAGCGCCTCTCACAGGCCGCGGTCGCGATCCCGAATGTGTCGCAGCCGCCCACCATGATCCAGCCCTTGTCTTCCCAGAGCCGTTTCATGATCGTGTCCCTTTCGTCCGAGCAAATGTCGCTGATCGAGCTCTCGGTGCTTGCACGCTGGACGGTCACGCCGCAGCTGATGGGCGTGCCTGGTGTGGCTCACGTGGCCATCTGGGGCAACCGCGACCGCCAACTCCAGGTCTTGGTCGATCCGGCGAAACTGCATGAGCAGGGTGTTGCGCTCGACCAGGTGGTCGAGACCGCAGGCAACTCGCTCTGGGTCTCTTCTTTGAGCTTCCTGGAAGCGTCTTCCCCCGGTACCGCCGGTTTTATCGAGACGCCCAATCAGCGCTTGAACGTCTGGCACGTGCTGCCGATTTCTTCCCCCGAGGAACTGGCGCAAGTGCCTGTGGTCGATACAGAAGGTCTACGCCTGCAAGATATAGCCAGCGTAGTGGAAGATCATCCTCTGTTGATCGGCGATGCTGTCGTTAACGAGAGCCCCAACCTTCTGCTGGTAATCGAAAAATTGCCGGGGATGAACACCCTTGAGGTGACCCGCGGCATTGAAGAGGAACTGGCTGCTATCCAGCCCGGTCTGCCCGGCGTTAAATTTGATGCCACCCTCTTCCGCCCGGCAAGCTTCCTTGAAATGGCGATGGCGAACCTAAGCCGGACCTTGATCGTTTCCGCACTGCTCGTCGTTTTGGTCCTGGGCATCTTCCTGTACGGCTGGCGTACTGCCTTGATCAGCCTTGTAGCTATCGTGATGTCCCTCTTCGCGGCTCTGTTCGTGCTCTACATGCGGGGCGCCACCCTCAATGCGATGGTGCTGGCGGGTCTGGCAGTCGCGCTGGGCATTGTGATCGACGATGCTGTCGTTGATGTTCAACGTGTGATGCAGCGCCTGCGCGAGAATCGCCAGCAGGGTGGATTGAAGTCAGCTGCCGCTATCATCCTGGAGACCGCAAGCGAAACCCGTGGTGCGATCTTCTTCGCGACTTTAATGACCCTGCTGGTTGCCGTGCCGGTTTTCTTCATACAGGGTGTTTACGGTTCCCTCTTCCAGCCAATGGCTCTCACCTATGTGCTGGCTGTCATTGGGTCCATGGTCGTGGCTCTCACTGTCACCCCGGCTCTGACCATGCTGTTGCTTTCCAAGCCTGATCTGGAAATCCAGCAGTCTCCGGTTGCTTCACGTCTGCAAAGCAGCTACGAGCGCAACCTGTCCCGCACCGCGAAAACCCCGGGGCTCGCCAATATCGCTGTCATCGTCCTGATTGTGGCCGCGATTGTCGCCATTCCATTCCTGAAACAGGGCCAAGCAATCCCCACCTTCCAGGAACCCTACTTAGGCGTAAAGTTTGAAGGTGCGCCGGGCACTTCGCATCCCGAAATGGCCCGTATCGTTACCCGCGCCAGCGCGGAACTGCGATCCATCCCTGGCGTGAGCAATGTAGGCGCCCATGTCGGTCGTGCCATCTTTGGTGACCAGACCGTGAACGTTAATTCCGCTGAGCTGTGGCTAACCATCGACCCGAGAGCCAATTACGAAGCCACGGTTGCTGCGGTGGAAGATGTGGTCAACGGCTATGCCGGGTTAAACCGCGAGGTGCGGACCTATGTCCAGCAGACACTCACCAACCAGGCATCACGCAATACCACCGATATCACGGTGCGTGTCTTTGGTGAAGATCACGCAACGCTTCAGGCAGAGGCCGCCAAGGTGCGGGATGCCATCGCGAAGGTGAGCGGTGTCGCTGACCCGCGCGTCATCCTGCCCAGTGAAGAACCATCCCTGGAGATCGAGGTCGATCTTGCCTCTGCGCAAAAGTATGGCATTCGCCCGGGTGATGTGCGCCGTGCCGCCGCGATCCTGGTATCGGGAATTCATGTTGGCAGCATTTTCGAAGAACAAAAGATCTTCGATGTGGTCGTTTGGAGCCAACCTGAACTACGCCAGAACGTGTCTAACATCGAGAACCTGCTGATCGACCTGCCCAACGGCGAACAGATCCGTCTGGGCGAGGTGGCAGATGTACGTATGGTGTCCTCACCGACGGTGATCCGCCGTCTCGGAGTCTCTCCCTATCTTGACATCGTCTTCAACGCGGAAGGACGCAGTGCCACCGCGGTGGCCGTTGATGTGGATAAAGCCGTCAAGGGCTTTGCCTTCCCGCTGGAATACCATGCCGAAGTCTTGAACAACGATGCCCAGCAGCGCGGTGCCTCACAAGGCGTTATGGTTGCCGGTGTCGTGGCACTCCTTGGGATCTACCTGCTCCTGCAGGCATCCTTCCGAAGCTGGAAGCTGGCTCTGGCTACCATCATTACGTTGCCGGCGGCTCTGGCTGGTGGCGTGATGGCAAACCTGCTCGGGAATGGTGGAGAAATCTCTCTTGGCCTGGTCGCCGGCTGCATTGTCGTTGCCGGCATTGCCCTGCGCAACAGCATTATGCTGTTCAGCCACTACCAGTACCTGGAGGATAAAGGCGGGGAGGAATTCGGGCCCGGGCTGGTGCTGCGCGGCTCACGCGAGCGCTTATCTGCGACCCTGATGACCGCCCTGGCTACCGGTTTAGCCTTCCTGCCCTTTGTGTTATTTGGCAACATCGCCGGTCATGAAATTGTCCGCCCGATCGCCATTGTCGTGATTGGCGGCCTGGTCACATCCACCTGGCTCAACCTCTTTGCCCTGCCTGCCCTCTACCTGCGTTTCGGTGCCAACCGTGAGGCCGAGCTTGTTCTTCAACCGGTCGCCGGCAGTGCCGTAGCGACCGATTAGGAAAGAACCTGATCCTTCCATAGGAAGTTATCCAATGATAACCAATGGTGACCCTGTTAAATCAATTTCTCAGCCTGAAATTCTGGTGGCCGAGGGCTTGCGAAAGTCCTACGGCCCCAGAAAGGCCCTCAAGGAATTGACATTCTCTCTGAAGGCGGGACGCATATTGGGATTCCTCGGCCCTAACGGCGCCGGGAAGACCACATCCATCCGCATCCTGACCACGATGATGGAGCCTGAAGCGGGGCACTTTGTAATCGATGGCATCGGCTCTGAATATCCGGAGCAGATTCGCAACAGGATCGGTGTTCTACCGGAAGGCCTTGGCTTCCCCAAGCAGATGACAGGGCTTGAATATCTTCTTTACTACGGACAGTTGTACGGGCGCACAGCGCGCGAGGCCTCACAAAAGGCCCACTCCCTGCTTGAAGGGGTGGGCCTCCAACAACGGGCGAAATCGTTGATTGGATCTTATAGCCGGGGGATGAAGCAAAGGCTGGGAATCGCGCGTGCCCTCATAAATGACCCGGTCGTCGTTTTCCTCGACGAACCCACCCTGGGACTGGACCCACGCGGGCAGCAGGAGTTGCTGGAGCTTGTGCTGCGGATCGCACGCGAGCGCAATGCTGCGGTTGTTCTCTCCACGCACCTGCTCTCAGAGATCGAGAACATCTGTGATGATGTGCTCATCCTGGATCTGGGTCAGATCGTTGCCCGGGGCTCGGTTTCGCAAGTGATCGGCCGGGTTCAGAAAAATATCATTTTGAAGAGCGTGTTGCGGATCCATGTCCCTCCGCTTTCAGTCACCAAGGCACGAGAAGTTCTGGAAACGATGCCAAATATCTTAAGGATCAGCCAGATCGGCGAGCTCGAGGGTTCGCTGCGCCTGGAGTTGATGGCATCAGATGACGGAGATATGGCGGTTGCCTACGAGATCAACAACAAAATCCTCAGCGCTCTCCTACGTGCCAAGATTCCAATCTTGCGTTTTGAGGTTGAGGGTGGACGGTTGCAGGATATCTTCATGCACTTAACCGAGGATGTGATCCAATGAGCAACCTGCAAAACATTCAGGATGTATCTCTGCCCAAGGTGCAAGCGGCCGACTCGGTCCTGCCAACCTGGAAGCTGGTGCTTAAGCGGGAACTCACCGACCTGTGGATTGGCGGCAGGGCCTTCACCCTGCTCCTGATCTACAGCACTCTGCTGGGGATCATCTCCTATACCTATGCCTTTACCCCCAACCTGAGTCTGGTCTCCGCGCAGGAAGCAGTCTTTGAGATGCTCAAGAATGCTACCTCCTTCAGTATATTTATCGGCCTGATTATTGGGGCTGACAGCATCAGTGGTGAACGGGATCGCTCTACGCTTGAGTCGCTTCTTTTGACACCGGTCAATCGGCGCCATATCATTGTTGCAAAACTGCTTGCCGGGATTTCACCCTGGCCGGCAGCCTACCTGATCGCCATTCCCTTCCTCTACGTCCTGGCACAGGGCAATGCGGTTCTGGGCCCTGCCATGCTTTGGGGCGCACTTACGGGAACGACACTTGTGCTGGGCTATACCGGTTTGGGAATGCTTGTCAGTTTCTGGTCTAGCACGAACAAGATCAGCTATTTCGTCAGCCTCAGCATTTACGCGCTGCTTCTGGTCCCTGTGGAATTGAGCGGGGATGGTGTTGACATCACAGCAGAGATTCTGCAATGGATCAACCCCGTATCGGCTGTCAATTATTTTCTTTCGAAACACCTGCTGTACCATCGCACTCTGGGTGAATATTGGCCGTGGCTGGTTTCCTCTGTTCTGTTGGCGGTTATGACCGTAGCTCTGCTTCTGAACTTTGCAGGGTCAAGACTCCGCCTCGAGCCGGGGCTGCGTAGAAAGATCCGCGCGGCCTTGAGGAAAGTTGCAGGTTTGACAGCGCTGTTTGGGCTGTTTGCCGTTTCTCTCACGATATCTCCTGCCTATGCTGTTCAATCAGATCAGCCACAGGGTGATGAACTTAAGATCTCCATCGACACTAAATTCAAGCAGGTCAAGATGGGAGAGGTGGTGAAGTTCAATACCGATATCATAAACCGAGGCGTACAAACATCCTCTCCTTTTATCGTTGCCCTGAATGTCGTCAATCTCCAGGAGAGAGGTGAGGTGGTCGACCTGGAGGAATGGTCACCACAAAGGACGCAGTACATTGAAGCTCTGGCACCGGATGAATCGATCAATCTCGACTGGATTGTTACCACCGGATTGCATGGAGAGTATATCGTGTACATTGTCCTGATCCCTGAGCCCGAGAGCGCGGAAGATACAACCTTCCCGGTTGACAGCTCCAGTCTCTACCTGACTGTGACTCCTTCTGCACGGCTCAACCCTGGTGGCGTCCTGCCATTCGTACTCGGAGTTCCGTTCCTTTTGTTAGCAATCACATTCGTTGTATATCGCCGTCGACGCCAGCAGATCGACGTGGGCGATCCTTTATGAGCTGCTGGAAATCATTTCTATCTGTATCTATGGAGGCATCTAATGAAACACATTAATCGCTGGATTTTGGTTACCCTGGTCTTCGCCGGACTCTTGCTTTCTGCCTGCGGTGCAAAAACGGCCGCTCCGGAGAAGGTCGTGCCGTCGAAACTCGAGCCCATCGAAGGGACAGACCTCAGCAAAGTTATCCTGACGGAGAAGGCGGCTGAGCGCATTGGCGTCGAGACGGCCCCTGCCAGTGGGACGGCAGTCCCTTACGCGGCCGTCATTTACGACATTGAAGGCAACACCTGGATCTACACCAACCCCGAGCCACTGACCTTCGTCCGCGAGGCGATCGTGATCGACCATATCGAAGGCGATACCGCCTTCCTGGCGGAAAGCCTGCCCGGTGAGCTTAACGTTGTGACTGTGGGCGTGGCCGAGATCTATGGAACCGAGACCGGGGTTTCCAAATAACGCACCAGGAGGTGCACTATGCGCTGGATTGTTGCAACTAGTTTACGTTTCCGCTACCTGGTGATTTTCCTGGCGGTGGTGCTGATGGTCGCTGGCATCAGCCGCTTGCGAAACTCCGCGGTAGATGTTTTTCCTGAGTTCGCGCCGCCCAAGGTGGAGGTTCAGACCCTCTCTATGGGACTTTCGGCGACGGACGTAGAGGAACTGGTGACGGTTCCTCTCGAGCAGGCACTCAACGGCGTGCCCGGACTGGACATTATGCGCTCCCGGTCAGTGACAGATCTGTCGGATATCGTCATGATCTTCAAGCCTGGCACGGACCTCATCTATGCCCGGCAGCTGGTGACCGAGCGCGTCGCGGCCGTGTATCCCACCCTGCCCACCTGGGCAGCGCCGCCTGTCATTATCCAACCGCTCTCGTCCACGAGCCGCGCCATGAAAATCGGCATTTCCTCCGATAAGTATAATGAGATGGATCTGTCGATGATCACCTTCTGGAAGATCCGCGCTCGCCTGTTGGATGTGCCCGGTGTGGCCAATGTACCGATCTGGGGCGAAAAGATCAAGATGCCGCAGGTGCATGTGGACCCAGACCGGATGCTACAGTATAACGTGACACTCGATGAGGTGATGGACACTACCTCCGATGCCCTGGATGTCAGCCTGCTGATGTTCTCGGAAGGCTCGTTCATCGGTACCGGTGGCTTTATCGACACGCCCAACCAAAGAATCGGTGTCCGCTCTGTGCTGCCTATCATCTCTCCTGAGCAAATCGGCGAAGTGCCGATCAAAGAACGAACCAAGGAAGACGGCTCCCCCGTGCTCATCAAGGATGTGGCAGATGTCGTCTGGGGCACCTGGCCGCTCTTCGGTGATGCCGTCATCAACCAGGGCGAGGGTTTGATGCTGATCGTCGAAAAACTGCCGTGGGCGAATACGCTGGATGTGACCCGCGGCGTGGAAGCAGCCATCGCTGAAATGCGACCCGGCTTGAAAGATATCAACATCGACACCACGATCTTCCGCCCTGCGACCTTCATCGAGAACTCGATCGATAACCTGACCGAGTCCCTGTTGGTGGGTGCTGTTCTGGTGGTGATCGTCCTGTTGTTCTTCCTCTATGAATGGCGAGTTGCGTTGATCAGCGCTACGATCATCCCGCTCTCGCTCATGGCTTCCCTGCTTGTGCTCAACCTGCAAGGCGTGGCCATCAACGTGATGACGCTGGCAGGTCTGGCAATCGCGATCGGTGCCGTGGTCGATGATGCCATCGTGGATGTCGAGAACGTCGTCCGCCGCCTGCGCCGCCTTCGCAAGGAAGGCAGCACCCAATCGACTGCCAGCATTGTGCTGGAAGCGTCGCTGGAGGTGCGAGGCTCAATCATCTATGCGTCATTGATCGAAATCTCTGCCCTGCTGCCGGTGTTCTTCCTGCAGGGCCTCTCGGGAGCGTTCTTCCAGCCTCTGGCCACCGCCTATGTGGTCGCGGGCCTGGTCTCTCCCTTCATTGCTATGACTGTTACACCCGCGATGGTGCTCGTCCTGATTGCCAACGCCCCTATCGAGAACCGCCAATCGCCGATCATCCCGTGGCTGCATAACATTTATGATCGTGTCCTTGGACGGACGCTGCATACACCCGGCGTAGCGTATGGCACTGTCAGCGCGATTGTCCTGGCTGGCTTAGTTGTTACACCTTTCCTCGGGCAGGAATTGCTACCGTCATTCAAGGAACGTGACTTCCTGATGCACTGGATCATCAAGCCCGGGAGCTCCCACGGCGAAATGTGGCGGATTACGGCGGAAGCCTGCCGCGAGCTGCTCACCATCCCCGGTGTCCGCAATTGCGGCTCCCACATCGGGCAGGCAGTCAGTGCAGACGAGCCCTATGGCGTCTATTTCACCGAGAACTGGATCAGCGTCGATCCTTCCGTAGACTATGACAAGACTCTGAACTCCGTCCAGGAGCTGGTGGATGGTTATCCCGGCCTGGTGCGTGATGTGCAGACATACCTCAAAGAGAGAATTCGTGAGGTTCTGACGGGTGCCAGTGATGCTGTTGTCATCCGTATTTACGGTCAGGATCTGGAAATGCTCAGAGAAAAAGCCGAGGAAGTGCTGGCTGCGATGGAAGGCATTGAAGGCGTTGCCGACCTGAAGAAAGAACTCCACATGGAAACGCCTCAGGTGGAAGTCGAGGTGGACCTGGCGAAAGCCGAGCAATATGGCTTGAAACCGGGTGATGTCCGCCGTACGGCAGCCTTCCTGCTGCAAGGCGAAGAGGTTGGCGATATCTTCCTCAACGGTAAGACCTATGACGTGAATGTATGGAGCACGCCCGAATCACGCGACAGCCTGAGCGATATTGAAAACCTGTTGATCGATACACCCAGCGGCGAACGTGTCCGGCTTGGAGATGTCGCGGATGTGCGCATTGGCGCCGTCCCGAACGTGATCGAACGTGAAGGCCAGTCCCGCAAGATCGATGTAACCCTCAATGTGAAGGGACGTGACCTGGGCGCGGTGGCGGCAGATGTCGAAAAGACCCTCGCTGGGATTGACTTCCCGCTCGGGTTCCATGCCGAAATGCTTGGTGAATTTGCCGAGCGTGAAGCTGCCCAGCGGAGCCTGCTCCTCGCCGGTTCCATTGCCGTGATTGCCATCTTCTTCCTGCTTTACACGTCCTTTAACAATTGGCGGCTTGCCACGTTAACCTTCTTCACCCTGCCCTGGGCATTGGTAGGTGGTTTGCTGGCAGCCTACTTCAGCAATGGTGTCCTGTCCCTGGGATCACTGGTCGGTTTGCTGACCATACTGGGTATCGCCACACGCAACGGCATCATGATGATCAGTCACTTCCAGCATCTGGAATTTGAAGAAGGCATGCCCTTCGGCATAGACCTGGTCCTGCGCGGCGCCCGCGAGCGAATTGCGCCGATCATGATGACGGCTCTAACAACCGGTTTGGCGCTCATACCCCTGGCAATCGCCGGTGACCTGCCCGGTCATGAGATCGAGCACCCGATGGCAATCGTCATCCTGGGCGGCCTGGTCACCTCGACCCTGCTCAACCTCCTGGTTGTGCCAACCTTGTACATGCGCTTTGGCAAGTCCCGCGCGGAAATGCTGAAGGCTCAGGCAGCTTAAAGTTATACGTTATTCGAAAAGTACAGGGACAGTCTCTCAACGGAGACTGTCCCTGTACCGAAAGCATTATAGAGTAGTACCATGTACTGGTAGACCGTAGGCAGAAGGATTTGCTTGCGGTCTACGCCTATCAAATTTAGTTTGTATTTGAGAATGGAGCGTAAAATGCGCTGGTTTCACTCTGGTTCTGTGATCATTGCATGCGTGTTGATGATTACATCATCCGCTTGTGGCGCGCCGCGGCCCACCAACCCTACAGAGGCCACACCTTCACCCTCCGAGTCAACAACCAGTGAAGCAGAGCCTGTTCCCGCCAGCGGTGGACTACGCGATCCTCGAGTTGTTTTTGCAGACATCGAGATGGCGGCGTTCGGCGACCCGACTAATATCAATAACACATATTTTCCCCTGGAACCTGGCTTTCAGTATATATACGAAGGCTTGACCGAGGAGGGTAAGAACAAAATACCCCATCGCAAGACAGTCACCGTCACCGAACTGACCAAAGATGTAGCGGGGATAGAAACTGTGGTGACCTATACTGAGGATTACAGCGACGGCGAGCTACTCGAAGCAGAGATTGCCTTCTATGCACAGGATGATGAGGGCAATGTGTGGTTCTTGGGTGAATATCCGGAAGTATATAAAGCTGGAGAAGTGCTCGAATCCCGGGCCTGGATCGCAGGTTTTGATGGTGCTGAGCCCGGCATCGTGATGCCGGCTGAGCCGGAGGTCGCCAGCCTCAGTTATGCCCAGGGCTGGGGACCCAATATGAGCTGGACGGATCGCCGGCGAATCGTGGGATTGGAGCAGCAGGTCTGTGCTCCGGCGGGTTGCTATGAGGACGTCCTGGTAACTGAAGAGTCCAGCCAAGACCAACCAAATGCCACTCATGTTAAGTTCTATGCTCCTGAGGTAGGCGAGGTCAAGGTTGGCTGGAGTGAAACGCTCGAGTTGATCAGCCTGACAGAACTGACTCCGGAAGCACTGTTGGAGATTCATTCTGCTGCGTTAGAGTTGGAGATGAGCGCCCTTGTTCGTAGCCAGGAAGTCTATGCTGTGAGTGCGCCGCTGCAATACGCGCCAGACCCAACCACCGTGGCCGAGTTCAGAGAGATGGATCCCGCCAATTTTACCAATCCGACAGTCATCGATAATATGTGGATGCCCATGCAGCCCGGCACGCGCTGGGTGCTTGAGGGAACTGCCGTTGACGATGAGGGAAATGACCTTACTCGCCGGATTGACTTCACCATCACCGATCTAACCAAAGAGATCGCGGGCGTGCAGACGGTGGTCGCCTGGATCGTAGACTACAATGATGGCGAGGTGATCGAAAGGGAAATTGCCTTCTATGCGCAGGATAATGATGGCAATGTCTGGTATTTCGGGGAACATCCGGAGGAGTTTGAAAATGGGGAGTTTGTGAAGGCCTCACCCTGGATCCATGGAATTGAAGATGCACGGGCGGGGGTCAAGATGGTGAAAGACCCACAACCGGGGATCGCCAGGTATTATCAAGGCTGGGGTCCCGCGGTGGAATGGTCAGATTACGGGACGATAGATCAGGTGCGGCAGGAGACCTGCGTCCCGGTGGATTGCTATACAGATGTTCTCGTGATCGCCGAGTCCAGCCTGGGAGAAACGGATGCCTACCAGCTCAAGTATTATGCACCCAATGTGGGTGAGGTACAAGTCGGCTGGAAGGGTGAGGATGCCACACAGGAAGATCTGGCGTTGATCGAGCTCGTCCAGCTCAGCCCGGAAGAGCTGGCAGAAATCCATGATATGGCTTTGGAACTCGAGCAGCACGCCTATGAAGTTAGCAGCGAAGTATACGGACAGACGACTCCGATGAAGTAATCTCCGTCGCCGCACAAAACCGGCGGCGAAATCGAATCAAAAACCCGGTGTCAAAACTGACGCCGGGTTTTTGATGTCTGGCTAATGGTCTAGGCGTACTTCTTCCTCAACTCTTCTGCGGCTTCGTTCAGTTCGTTCGCATTCGCCCGGATCTTCTTGATGGCTGCTACTGCATCGTCCACGCCCTTTGGCCCGGCGCGAAAGACATTTTCCTCGATCCAGACGGCTTCGTGCTCGCAGGCGCGTTCCGCGGTGGGGAGATTCATGTGCTTGAAATCGAAATATTCGGGAAAGGCGCTTGGTACAGCCAGCTTCGATTTGTGCGGCTGGAATAATGTATAGTTATTCATCGCTTCGTAACCCGTCCATGCCTCGATCCCCTCCGCTTCGAGCGCGCCACAGAGCAGATCATGTTCGATGCCGAACTCCTCCGGCTGGATGGCGAAGATATAGCGATAAAAGGAGCGCGTAGTATGACGAGGGTCGCGTCGCAAAAGCCGGATACCCGGGATCTCGCTCAGTGCTTCGTCCATGTAGTCAGCCATCGCCTCGCGCTCCTTCGCCTGTGCCGGGAAGCGTTCGATGCCCACCAGCGCCAGGGCAGCGGCGATCTCACTCAGCCGGAAGTTGCCTCCCACCTGATACTCCTGAGACTCGTCCTCCGCGCCTCCACCCAGGGCGTGCGGGCGCCCGCAGTCGATGATCGAGGCTGCTTTTGCCGCAAGCTCCGGTGTGCGGCATAACAGGATGCCGCCTTCACCGGTGGTGAGGGTCTTCGAGGATTGAAGCGAGAAGGAGCCGAAATGACCGATCGTCCCTGCGCCGCGGCCGTTCCATTTAGCGCCGTGGGCGTGCGCGCAATCTTCGATCACGACCAGGTTATGTTTCTCGGCCAGCGCCATGAGCGCGTCCATGTCTGCCATGTTCGAGCCGAGATGCACCGGGATGACGGCTTTTGTTTTCGGCGTGATCGCTTTTTCAACTTCCCTGGGATCGATACAATAATTGTCCGGGTCAACGTCCACGATCACGGGAATGGCGCCGGCTGCCATCGGCGCCGAGGCTGTCGCCTGGAAGGTATAGGCGGGGACGATCACCTCATCGCCCCAGCCAATCCCGGCTGCGCGCAGAGCGACCTCCATGGTGATCGTCCCGTTTGCCATAGGTACGGCGTACCCGCCGCCCTGCATCTCTGCGAACTTTCGCGCCAGCTCGGCTGTCTTCGGTCCCGGATAAGGATACCCGCCCCAGCGGCCGGATTTGATCACTTCGGTCACTGCATCGATATCGCGCTGGTCCCAGACCGGCCATCCGGGATATGGTTCTGTCCTTGTCTTTGGTCCACCAAATATAGCTAGCTCAGACATGTGAATTCTCCTTGATTGTTCATCGAACAAGTTCCTTTGCAGTTCGGATGATGTTGCCTCGAATGGCGTATCCGTCAAAACCTGTCTGTTCCATTCCTAGGATCACCGCGCCAACCACCGGCGGCCCGTCCAGGCGGATCAGTTTTGCCATTGGACAATACGGAAGGATAAGGTCGCGCATTGGCTTAATAATGAGTTCGCCCGCTTCGAAGACGCTACCCGATTGGATGATCTCCACTTCCTCATCCTGCATCTCGATCTGACGCGCCACCGATACCGCCAGCCAGCCAAGTTCCTCGCCTGCCCACTTTAGGACATCGCAGGCGGCAGCATCTCCCTGGCCTGCCGCTTCGATTACCTGCACGGCAAGATAGGGAAACAGATGATATTGATTGTTGGAAATACCTTCCACCAGATCGATTTCATCTTTTGCGCCCATCGCTTCGAGATAGATTTGGGTCAGTGCTGTCGGTGGGATGCGTTTGATCCAGGCGTAATTCACCATTTGGAGCCCGCGCAGGGCGATCTCATAGCCGCCGCCGAACTCGCCGAATATGATCCCGTTGCCGACAATGCGGCCCTCTTTTCCATCTTTGCCGCGCCCGCGACAGTTGTTAGACGACCCGGCTGTGACGTTGACACCGATCCCGCGCGTGGCGCCGGCGAGCAGGCCGTTCATGCCATCATTGACCACCTCCACCGGACACGACAATCCCAATGACGCAATTGCCTGTAGATGCGGCTCTCTATCTGATGGGAAGTCGCAGCCTGCCACACCGAAGCCTGCCGCCGTAATCGAAGCTGCCTCCACGCCAGATGTTTCCAACGCCCCCGTAAAAGACCTTCGTAACACCTCTATCAAACGGTCATAGCCCCCGTTCTGATGATTCCCTCCGCCTGCTTTGCCAAAGCCCACACATTCACCCCTCTCATCGACGATCAGCGCGTGCGTTTTGGAGGAACCGACATCGATTCCAAGAAAATAGTTCATGGGCGCTCCACCTTTTCCATAAGCTCCGGCGTCCATTCCTGCGGGGCTGGTTGGAGCAAGCCAAAGGCTTTGAACCCGTCCTCAATCATCCTCTGTACCGCGCTCTGCATTTCGATTTCTCCGCGTACAGAAGGTTGGATTTTGGGAAGATAATCCCAGATCTGGGCGGGAAGGATAAAGAGTATCGAAGCCGCATATGGACTCAGGATCTCTTTCCTCTCCGGTTTTTCGATGATCCGGTTCACTCGCCACCCGGAATCGACCTCCACACTCGACCGGGATATCAGCTCCTCCACGGGACATTTCTTCAGGCTCATGGTAATATCCGCCTCATGGCTCTCGTGCGCATGAACCAGTTCCATAAGAGTGGTTTCCGGCAGGATGTAATCGGTTGCTGCCACCATCACAGGTTCATCCCGGATCCAATCGTCTGGTACAGACATCAATGCGTCGCCATTGCCGCAGAGTTTGTCTTGATGAGCAAAGGTCACATGCAGGTTCCATGGCATGCCTTCGCCAACGTAGGCAAAGATCTTCTCTTCCAGGTGATGGGTCACAATACAGACTCGCTCCACGCCTGCGCGCCTGACTGCGCGCAGCACATAATCCAGGGTTGCGCGCCCGTGGACAGGGAGCAGCGGCTTGGGGACTTCATCGGTATAAGGACGCTGACGGTTGCCCCGCCCCGCCGCGAGCAGAATGGCAGACTTGATCATTGCAGGCCATCTCCTGTTTCGACCATGAAGACCCTGGACGGCAACTCGGGATGCCTGGATCGGAATTCCGTCGCGATCTTCTGACATACATCTTCCGCCACTCCTCGTTCGGCAAGCGCCACCACACACCCGCCATATCCGCCGCCGCTGAAACGGCTGCCGTAGACTCCATCTGTTCCCCTTACTATCTCCTGAAGCTCCATCAGGATATCACTTCCGGATTCGTAGCTCTTGATAGACGACTCGCAGGAAAGGTTCATTAGTTGTCCAAACCGTTCAAGGTTGGATTCCTGCCAGGCTTTCGCACCCTCTCCCACGCGCTCCACTTCGCCGAAGAAATGCTCTGCGCGTTTTCGAAGAGGCTCAGGCATGGTCATTTTCTTTTCTTCGAACAGCTCTCTTGGGACATCAGACAAAATGCTTGCGCCTTCGCTCAACAGCCGCGCGGCTTGCTGGCATTCTTCCACGCGGACGTTGAATCCGCTTTTCGTCAATTCCCGTGAGGTACCCGAATACGCGACAATCCAGGCCGCTTCACTGCCAGGAGGGTCACAAATCGGCGTGATAGAAAGGGTCACTGTGTCCATAAAAAGAAGAGCATCTCGTTTGCCGTGCACGATCGTCAACGGATCGAGTAGTCCATTTTGCAGACCCAATTGTCCATGTTCGAGCTCAAAGTCCAGATGCACCAATTGATCCCTGGAAAGCTCGATTTCATTTACATCGGCAAGCGCTTTGAGATACGCCAGACCGACCGAGGCGGATGAGCTCAACCCCGCGCCGATGAGCGTGCCGCTGAGGCGTGCTCGCATGCCGCGCTCTATGTTCAAAACACAGGCTGCAGCCTGTGCGTACCGTGCCCAGTGAGAGCGATCGAGATCGCCGATCACGAATCTTATCTCGCCAAATTGCTCGCTGAGGATGTGAATCTCGTTCGAAGGGAGTGGCTCGTATTCGAGTGTAGTTCCGAGGTGAATGGTGCGTCCCAGAACAGCCCCACCCTGATGGTCCACGTGTGCGCCGATGGGGCAGATACGATAAGGAGAGAAGATGCGCTTTGTCAAGCGTGGATGTCCTCACGGTTTCTCATACTAGTTCCTCATGGCATCCCGCAAGGCACGATACCCGATCAGCTTGCAAGCCTCTGCCTCGAGGAACCTCTTCAACTCATCGCTCATGAACACGTTGTAATTCGCAACGCGGCTTTCCCAGTCCGGGGCGAGAGCGCGTAATTCGGGTGTGTCGATCGAAGGATGCAAAATAAAATGGGTGATGCCCTCCGGCAGGTCTCCCAACAGCTCTTTCGCGATTTCCATTTGTTTTGCCTGGTCTGGTTCATTCAGCGGCATGGAAAGCAGCCCATCGATCATGGGCAGCCCCATCGACTCCAGCATTTCCATGACTGGCATATAGGCAAGCCGTTCTTGTTCTCCTACGCCCATGATCTCGATTCCCTTTGCGGTCAGCCGCGGCAGCATGCTGGGGACCAATCGGCTCGAGGCAGCCTGGATGTAGGACTGGATGAACAGCGGATTCATGATCGTGCCCATGTGCGAATCGACGTGA
>Ga0114129_10000478_pt1 | contig 48280 bp, 46 predicted proteins | sample RhiMetdeltSRZDD1_FD_80071 | JGI IMG/M metagenome (GOLD analysis project Ga0114129, IMG submission 80071) | Populus rhizosphere microbial communities from Tennessee, USA - Rhizosphere MetaG P. deltoides SRZDD1 (version 2) (version 2) | ecosystem: Host-associated > Plants > Roots > Rhizosphere >...
CGAGGCGCACTGAGCTGAAGTACACGGCAGCAGTCGCCGGTCTCGAATAAGGTTTCGGGTTGAGGTTCCTCGACCCTTTGCACGCGCCGAGCCTAGCGCGTTGGAACCTTTTCCAGCGAGGGCGAAACTATCCGCTGCGAGCTGGTAATTCCGGCCCTGTTGATTTCAGACAGTGCCAAGCAGGCAGGTTATTGCACGCGGCTTTCACCGCGCGATGGACGTCGGACTTCGAGAGGCCGACCTTCGCGTAGACGGCTTCCAACACGAGCGCGAAATTACCCTCAGCCGATTTCGTCACTCTAATGCCAGCTTCGACGAGCGTCTCTCCAACATCCCAATCAAGGACCGTCCGTGCCCAATCGGCCGGACGTCCTGGTCTTCGCCTCGAATGCAGCTCACGATCAATCTCGAGCGCAGCCGCTTTCGCTTGACGGAGTGTGACGCGAAGGTCGCTGACGAGGCTCGGTCTTCGAAGCCAGGAAGAAAAAACTTCGTGGTCTGGATCGCGTCCTGAGTACCTTCCGGTGAATTGTTCTTCGAGCGCTTCGATTCGACGAACTGTCTCTCGAATCCACTGCCGCACATCAGAATCGGTTTTCTGATCGGTCGATCGAATCTGCCGTCGTCGGTGTCGACGGTGATATTCCCCAATGATTAACGGAAGCTTGGAGGCAACAGCTCGCGCCTGATCGCGGGAAACTGCTTGACGACGTGCGGGATGGCTGTCCTGGCCGTCCTGGACGAGGCGATCGATTACTTCCTGCTCAAGCTCGGATCTGCTCGGCACTGCGTTCCGCTCGCAGTTTCTCCGCGTGAAGGAATTGGCGGCCGCCGGCGCGGAAACCGGCTTTCGGAGCAACCCTAGCCGCCGACAGAAGTGTACCCGACCCTTCGGGTAGAATCACGGCGCCCAGAAGGCCATGCCAATCTGTCCGGCGTGTAGGGCGGACGTGCCCACGACGGCGAACTTCTGTCCTTCATGCGGTCTGAAGTTCACAGAGCCAGTGAAAGTGGCTGGCGCCAGCCCTCAGCAGCCAGCTCAGTCCCAGCCGCCGAGCTCAAATTGGAGCCCGGTGATCTTGGTTCTCTTCGCAATTTTCGGCGGTGCCTTCGCGCTCCTCGCTATCGCTGCGAATTGGAGCTCTCCAGGTTCATCCGGGTCGACACCGCGCGCCACCACGTCGACTGCACCGCCCAGGACGATCGAGTACTACGTTTCGGGCACGGCTACGAACCAGGCGGGTCTGACCTACTCAACGCCAGGCGGTGGCATGCAGCAACAGGATCCGGTGGCGCTGCCCTGGAAGGAGACCTTCGATACTTTTCGGCGCGGTGAGTTCCTCTACATCTCCGCCCAAAATAAAGCTGAGGGCGGTTGTATTCGCGTCGCGATTTGGAAGGATGGCGCCGAGTTCAAGACCGCTCAGAGCTGCGGAGCGTACGTGATCGCCAGCACCAACGGAACGCGGTAGACAAAAGTGCCCTGATGAAAAAGTGTCCCTTCTGCGCGGAGGAGATCCATGACGCCGCTGTCTTCTGTAAGCACTGTCACCGTGACTTGCCGACGGAGATTGCCGTGGTGGTCTCGTGTTCGTTGCTCTGGTGATCAGCGGATTCCGAGATCGAACGTTCCGAAGACTGGCGATTGATTAGATGGAGATGCCTGACCCTCCTAGCGGATTTGTTCTTGGCTATCACCTGACATCCTTCGACCATGGCGTGTCCGACATCGGCCTCCAAAGATTGAAGGTGGCACGGTTTTCCGAGGTAAACGATCCATTCGAACTGTTCGCCTGTGACGTCAAGAAACGCCGATCCAGAACTGCAGTCACGCAGTTCAAGGACGAACTTGATCGGACTCACGGGCTTCTCTGTTTTAGCAAACAATGGAAAAATCCTGTGCTATGGAGTCACTACGCCCGGGGTGGAAGGGGACTGGCGCTGGGGTTTTTCATTGAAAAGAGCTTGGGCGAACAGGGAGTGCTCGACGTCGAGTACAAGGACGAGAAATTGAAGATGTTTCGGGACGACCAGCCGCCAATCATAACGCCGAATCTTCAAAAGCTGCTACTCGCAACAAAGTTCAAGCATTGGGAGTACGAGGAGGAGTGTCGCGTTCTTGTTCCTCTCTCCGAAGCGACGCCAGAGGGCCGTCTGTACTTCCACCCGTTTGGCGAAAGGCTGCGTCTCTCTGAAGTCGTTCTTGGCCCCCTGTGCTCGGCCAACGTTGTTAAGTCGGTGCAGCAGTTGGTGCTTAGGATGAATCCCGGCGTTCCGGTCCGAACTGCTAGGCTGGGCTACAAGTGGTTCGAGGTCAAAGAGGATCGGATTCCTTGACCCCTCACGCTGCCGGCCGAATCAGGCGGTAATCGGCTCTCAAGATATGAGCAAATCCCGTTGGGGACGCCACCCCTTGCCGAGTGTGAAAAGCGTGAGCGCGCGAACGTCCGGATAGCTTCGTACTCGGCAGTCAGATCAGAAAGTCGTTCCATTCCCTTGATTCTGGGAACATCTGCACATGACGTGCATCATGTGAGTGGGTTCCTGTCGGCTGGCGTCGGTGGCGTAGGCTACTCTGACAGAGGGTTAAACGGAGCGAACGGGACATACACAGGTGAAGCCAGCCGCTCTGGTCGTCTGCGCTCTGCTCATCGCAGTAGCCTGCGGACCACGCAGGCTGCAGCAGCCCCAAGCTGCTTTGACGGAGCTGACACTGATCGAAGCATTTGACGCGGCACGGCTCCGTGTCGAGTTTGATCGCAGCCCTATCGAGGTGCTCGTGATTGGTCCCTCGATCGATGACAGCACCACGTCCGTGCTAAAACACCTGCGCCAGGGCATTCTATTGAGCGACGTTCCGATAAGTACCGATCTGATTCTGCCCGCCCGATATTTCCTGTTGAAATCGCTTCAGCTAACAGGAGACACCGGCACGCTGGTCGGCACCTTGGGCCCTGTGCCAGCGCAGAGACCAGGTGGGGTCCCGCTGTTGGCTTGCGGCACGACCTTCAACATTGATCTCGATCGATCGACTGGGAAGTGGCAAGCGAAGGTGTCTGGTATCACCGTTTGCTGAGTGAGCCGCATGATTCGCCCCAATTCTCTTGGGATCTGATTCTGTTGAAAGTAGCCCACGACCCGCTGCCCACTATCGCATCATGTGCGCCGGTCGAGCCGCCAGAGTCGGCCATCCCGGACGAGCCGAATCCCGCTGAAGTCGCGATCGCGCAAACTGCGCAGCAAAGCGCCGACGTCGGCTGTTGTTGCGAGCCGGCTCGCGAGCAGCGCCTGCTCGAGCTTCAGTGCAGACGAGAGCCAGACCCGGCCACTTACCGCTAGCCTGATCCGTTAGCACGAAGACGAGGGCGGTCAGCTTGTTCCCAAGCCCGTGATTCTCCAGGAAACGTCGAGGGGCCAGGTCCGACCATCCGCCCAGCTGGCGGCCCGCCCTTCGCCGTAACACGGCCGACCAGGATGTACGGTAGGCTCCGCATCCAGTCCCCTATGATTGCCGTCCTGCCGCTCCACTGTCCGGCCTGCGGCGTTGGTGTCGATGTGCAAGTCGTGACGTGGGCAAAGACCACGAACGCTGCGCCGCAGACCTACCGGTGTCCCGTCTGCAAGACCGACAACCGGGGAGACCTGCCTGGGCGGGTCGCCTTTGTGGCCACGCGCAAGGAACCCGCTCGCAAGGCCTCAATCAAGTAGGAGGAAAGTATGCAGACATGGCAACTGCACTTCGCAGCGAATGATCAACCTGTCGAGCTAGCACCCGTGAATGGCGAGGCCAAGCTGCTGCGCACGGCCCCCGAGGGTCTTCGGCGCGAAGTGATCAGGAGATACGGCCCATTCGCCACATCGAAACGGGTCGGAGGGGTCGAGACGGTCAAGCCGTCGCTCGAAATCAACTGGCCTGCCGACCGGAGGCTGCCAGTCTGGACCCGGCATTAAGGGACTCAACCAAACTGAGACTACCCGGCGGCGTGCGGCGAGTTGTAACTCGCGCGACAGTTGCTTAGCCGTCCCCCTGGGCTTTGGTTTTTGGGTTTTGAAACCGAAGCTTTCCCTTCCCAACGCCGGATGCCCCGACAAGGCTCCCCAGGAAAACAGATCGTCCCGGTGCGCCCGGCCTTAGCCGGCCAGTCGGAGCCGCCCGAGAATGGGGAGCTTGGGAGAAACCGCGAATCCGTTGTGGATTGATTCGAGACCGGAGGCTGGCGAGTAAAACCTCGATTGAAGCGATGCGTATGTCAGCTTCCACGTTGCGCGAGAACGCTCACACGGTCAATCGAGCGTCTCCCATCTGCTCGATTGCCGCAGCCGGCCGCAGAATACGGCTCGGCAATGCGGCGCTGTTTTCTACCCGATTCTTGTCCTCGCCGCGTGTTGGCATTTCGGCACCCGTCCTCCTTGTGATCCTGCTTTGCGCGGTGCCACATGCGTTCGGCCGTCCCGATAGGTTCGAGGGGAGGATGTTCTCCATCGGCGCGGCGTGGTACGCCGTTACCCACTGAAACGACCTTCTTCGAGCGGCGGAAGGGCACACTAAATCAGCCTTACGCACAGCCTCCTCGCGCGTGCGTTATTCCGACAAGGCGAACTGCCCCATTGGGCGCGATTTCGAAGAACCAAAAGTTCGCTGGCACAAGTGCCGCAGACGGCCGATCGACAGAAAACTCCCAAACGACGCCCGACCTTCCCGAACGCACACGCAGATTGTCTAGTTCGGGCCGGAGAAGCTCACCTGCAGTCGTCCTGGTGGCCACATGTCTCCGGAGGCCGCTTTCGAGATCAACGACCGGTATCGGAGCGGCTCCACAGAACACGCGCGGGTGACCGAACGTTCGAGCCGCCTGTGCAACTGTTTCTCTGATCGGAAGTTGCTGGTTCGACTGCGGATCCAGAAAGTACCAATCGGACACCACATCGGCGGCATCGAATTCGATCCGCAGCAACGCCGCAGGGACCCGTCCCTTCGGAGAGAAACTCCGAGTGGCATAAACCCACGTTTCGTGGGAGCCGAACGGTCCTTGCTTGAAGGTCGGCTCACCATTGAGACGCAGGAGAATCGCGCTCCCATCAATCGGGACACCCTGCGCGTCGTCATAGTCCACGAATGGCCGTCCGCGATCGAGCTCCGGAACAGCGACCGGGGTGGACTCGGACCAGCCGCAGGCGGCGGCGATCGATGTGATTCCGATCAGCGAGCAGACCACTCTGGCAGTCCGAGACGGCACGATGTGACGAAATACTCTTGACATTCCAGAGCCTCACTCAAAAGTTTGGTCAACGTTTCGCTTCAGCCACCCGCGCCGGCGCGCCTCGGTATGGCCCTCCGGTCAACCGCTTTAGCCATTAGCTTACGAACCAAGCCGGACGAATGTCCTGTCAAGAGAGTGAAAGACCTTGAAATACTCTGAGCGCGCCAACTGTGTTAGGTTGCGTTGACCGAAAATTGACCATTGGCCGTCTCTGAAACCCGGCCGACAACTAACCGGGTATCCATTTCAATTTGGGGACACAATTCACGCCGTGATCCACCGGTCGATCGTCGTTTGCAGGCAGTCGAATACCGTTGGGACGCCAGATTCCTCCAAAGTGGTCTCCCGACAAACTTCCGGAGATCGGCGCGATCGTGCCGGCGTGCTGATGAGCACCTCGCGCCAGTCCTGCAGTCTCGCGAGAAAGGATCGTCGGAGCGCATAAAAAAGAGAGGCAGGTCCCGCAGGGAACCTGCCTCAGCTGGACGATCCGGATTCGCGCGATCCGCGTTCGCCTTGGAGTCGCGGGAAATTCCGCGCCTCGCGCTTACGGATTCACGTTCACGTATCCGAACATCCCGCCCTGGAAGTGCGGCAGCACCGCGCAGATGACGAGGAACGTACCCGGGTCCGGAAAGTGCACGACCTCGATGCGATCCTGCAGCGGCGGCGACGCTGGCGCAACGGGAGGATTGGGCGGAGCCAGACGCGGCAACGCGCTCGGATCGAGGCCGAAATAGATCCGATTGTTCGGGTCATTGATGATCGGCGGCGCCGGCGGCGTGATCGTCAGGGGGATGGTGAGGTTGGTGTTGATGTGACCCGGCTTGGTGCCATCGTCGTAGATCGTCAGCAGGTGGAATCCGGCGATGATGAAGTTCACGCTCCCTCCCGCCTTGATCTTCACTTCATCCGGGATCATGGCGTGAACGTTGTTCGCGACGGTTGCGGAGGCGCCGACGTTCGGAAACCGGTTGAGCGTGCCGGTCCCCGGAATTTGAGTCCATGCTCCGAAGCTGACGATCGCCGTCGCCAACGGGCCACTGGCCGCTGGGTGCATCTGTGCGTGGCTGTTCGATGCGGCATGAGACCCTGCCGGTGATCCAAGCGTCACCAGTGCCGCCGATCCGATTCCTGTTTTTCGGAAGAACTCTCTTCGATCCATGACGACATCCTTCCTCTGAGAAACGCGTCTGTAATTCTCAGCAAATGGAGCGCGATCATAACAAAGGATGGGGCGACAGATCGTTGTCTTTGCAGGAGTGACACGTGCCGAGACTCGTTCTCCGGCAGCATGATGGTACAAAGTCATCCGATTCGGCGACTCTTCAGCGCATGGAAGTCATTTGGCTTTGCCGGCTCACCATCGCGTTGACCAGATCAAGCTTCGCAGGAGGGGCGTAGACTCGTCGGCGACATGGCTCGCGTGGGCGTTTCGCTTCTCGATCTCCGCCTAGGCGTTCGCATGCTGAGGCGCTACCCCGTGCTCACGCTCATCAGCACCGCCTCGCTCGCGTTCGCCATTGCCATTGGCGCCGCGGCCTTTGCCTTCATTTCGCTGATGCTCTGGCCGCGTCTGCCGCTCCCCGACGGCGACCGTATCGTCAGAGTCCAGCAGTACGACCAGGTGGCGGCCCGCCCTGAATGGCGCGTGACCACCGACTTCCTTCGCTGGCGTGCGGGCACCGGGACGCTGACCGACTTCGCCGCAGGTCGCGACATGCAACGGAACCTCCAGATGGGCGACGGAGTTGTCGAGCCCATTTCGGTCGAGGAGGTGACGGCGTCCATGTTCCGGATGGTCCGCGTCGCACCGATCATGGGTCGAGCACTGACCGACGACGACGCGCGCGTGGCGGCGCCGCCGGTGATGGTGATCGGCGAGCGAATCTGGCGTGAGCGCTACGCGGCCGATCCCAACATCGTCGGCACGTCGTTGCTGTTGAGCGACATGCCGACGACGGTGGTGGGCGTGATGCCCGCGTGGTTTCGGTTTCCGTCGATCTTCGAGGCGTGGCAGCCGCTCAAGATCGACGAGACGGCGGCGCCACGCGCCGGCACGGGGCTGGACATCTGGGCGCGGCTGAAGCCCGGCGTCACGCGCGTGCTCGCGAACCGCGAGCTCGCCGCCCTCGGCGCCCGGGCGGCGGCCGACTGGCCGGCGACACACGAGCATCTCAGCGCCGTCGTCGAGTCGCCCGCCGTCTCGAACATGAAAGACCCCGAGGAGCGTGCCCTGATCGCATCCTTCAACCTCGGGATCGGTCTCATCGTGGTGCTCGTGAGCGGGAACGTCGCCTTGCTGATGTTTGCCCGCGCGGCGACGCGCGAATCCGAGATGCTGGTGCGCACCGCGCTCGGGGCCACCCGCGCGCGGCTCATTGCGCAGTTCGTTGCGGAGGCGCTCGTGCTCAGCGCGGTGGCGGGCGCGATCGGACTCGCGCTGGCAGAGCTCGCCATGTCGTGGGGCGTCACGACGTTCACGCTGGTGGCGAATGACGGGGAGCTGCTGCCGTTCTGGATCACGCCGTCGCTGCCGCCGCTGTCGATCGTTTACGGTGTCGGGCTCGCCTTGTGCGCCGCGGCGGTGACGGGCGTCCTGCCGGCGCTCAAGATGACGCGCCGGCTGTCGGCGCGCCTGCGCGAGACCAGCGCGGGCGGGGGGGGTCTGAAGTTCGGCGGCGTTTGGACCCTGCTGATCGTTTCGCAGATTGCGATGACGGTGGCGGTGCCGGCGGTCATCTACCTGCTCGAGATCAACGCCTGGAAGATCCAAGACCGGGAGATCGGCGTCCCGACGGAGCAGTACCTCACGGCGAAGCTGGGGCGCGAGAGCAATATGACTCAGGCTCGATTCGAGGCCGCCGTACGCCGCGTCCGCGACGACATGGCGGCGACGCCCGGCGTGCGAATCGCGACACTCGCCGACAAACTGCCGCTCATGTGGAACGGCTACTACCAGATCGAAGTGGACGAGGGCGTCGCGCCGCCGCCTGAGGCCACGCGCAACGCCCATCACATCAGCACAGCGGCCGTGGAGCCGAACTTCTTCGACGCCTTCGAGGTCCAGCCAATCGCGGGGCGGCTCCTGGCGCCGGGCGATTACGGCGGCGTCCCGCGTGTGGTCGTCGTCAACCAGCCGCTCGTCGACATGGTGCTCGGCGGCCGCAACGCCGTCGGCCGTCGCCTCCGGTACATCAATGGTGGATTCGATGGCCAACGTCCCCCGATTGGCGCCCAGGCACCGTGGCTGGAAATCGTGGGCGTCGTACGCGATCTCGGGATGAACGTGCCGGATGCGCCGAACGCCGCCGGCGCCTATATTCCTTTGTCGCTTCGCGCGGTCGGCGCCGTCCAGATCGCCGCGCGGGTGTCTGGCGAAATGACCGCGGCAACGAACGCTTTACGCTCGATCGCCGCGAAGGCCGACCCGACGCTCCGGATCTCCGACGTCCAGCCGCTCGACCGGGTCTCCGCGCCCATGGTCAAAACATTCGGGTACATCGCGGGCGCCTTCGGGGCCGTCACCCTGTCGACGCTGGTGCTCGCGCTCTCGGGCATCTACGCGGTCATGTCCTTTGCCGTCTCGCGCCGGACGCGCGAGATCGGGATTCGCGTCGCGCTCGGCTCCCCACCGTCGCGCGTGGTCCTCACAATCCTGCGCCGCTCGGTCGTTCAAGTCGCGGCCGGGATTGTCTGCGGGGGATTGCTCGCGTTCCTGATTGCGAGCGCCGACGGCATCACGCTGGGCCTGGGTGTTGGCGTCGCCGGGTACGCGCTGATCATGCTCGGCGTGTGTCTCCTCGCCGGGGTGGTCCCGGCCCGCCGCGTGTTGAAGGTGGATCCGATCGCGGCGTTGCGAGCGGAGTAGATGCGCACGATCATTGCTGGCTCACTCGGTGGTAGATAGTCACGTCGACCAACACGCCCGCTTGGGTTGTGACCGTCTCGCGGATGATGTTCTTGTCGATCAGTTCAGTTTGGTTCCTCAGCGTGATAGTGGTGCCATTGTTGGTGCACCTGAGGATGTGGTGGTCGCTGACTAAGGCCGAGCGGACGGCCGTAAAGTCGCTGACCGTGATGATGCCTCGGTCGGTACCGTCGCAGAGCGTGAGCACCGAGTCGTGTCCGATCATCGAGAACGTTCCATCGTCGTTCGCCGTGATCCCGCGACGGACGTCGCCCCCGTCGAGCGGGTCGATCCCCATCCAGTAGCCAACAAATTGCCGGGCGCTCTGCACGTCTCCGCCGGATCTATTCGTTGCCTGCGCGACGAAAAATGCCGGGCCGAGGCCGGCAACCAAGAAGAGGGCGGCGATGATGATCGTAAGGCGGCGGCGCATACAAACCTCCTATCAGTCAGTCTCATCTGCACTGTTGCGGCATTACTCCAACAGCAGAGCGGTGAGCCGTGTCGGCGACTCTACTGCAGCCGATCGAGGTTCTCAACGATCCGCCGTTTTTCCTCTTGCGAACAGGGATCGAAATCTTTACAGGAAAACTAATGCCTATGTGCTGGCCCAACTGGGCAATCCGTTACCCACGTGTGACACCTGCCGCCGCCGCGGGAGCGTCACGGTTCTTGCACTGTCAAGGGACGGAGGTGTTTTCATGACGTCCGGTAAAGCTACGCTGCTGACGATCGGACTCGCCGGCGCCCTGGCGATCGGCATTGGACTCGCGATCGCGAATCATCGTGAATCGACGACGCCTGACTCGGCGACGGTGGCCGACGCGCCGTCGGCACCCATCGCGCCAGAGCGATCGACGAAGACGGCGCCTCGCGCCGACGCGGTGACGGCCGTGGCGATGCGACCCGTGTCGCCACAGTCTCCGGAGCTGGAACATCGCGTGAAGCCGCTTCTCAAGAAGGGCACGAACATGGATGTGGCGGCCGAGGGCTTCAAGGATTGGCGAGACTTCGCGACGATCGCGCACGCGTCACACAACACGCAGGTCCCGTTCATGGTGTTGAAACATCATGTCCTGAACGAGGGACGGACGCTCGAGTCGGTCATCTCCGAGTTCAAGCCGGATCTGGATGCGAAGGCCGAGGCGAGCCGTGCCCGTGAGGAAGCGTCCCAGGATCTCGCCTGGCCGAGATGAGCGACGGACGTCTCCTACTTCTTCGGGGGTGGAGAACAGCCCGCGAGTCTCCCGATAATGCTATAGATTGGCATTCCGCCCATATCGCGGCACGTTTGCGCGTCCTGCGCGTCCTTGTCTGACTGTACCTGTGCGCGGGCTGATCGTTCCTGCGCGCGCCGCGCCTCGGCGTTCGCCATGCGGATGTGCTTGTGTGCCTGTCCAAGCCCGGCGCCCACGACGAGCGCCAGCATGGCCAACGCGATCTTGAGGCTGGTTCTCATGGGAGGTCCTTGATTGGAGGTTCGAAGAGGTCGCTCAGTTCGACCCATGCCAGGTGACGGATAGTCTATGACCTCGCGTCATCCTCCCGAAAGTGCGGCTTCGCCCGCGGTCTAGTCGAGTCAACCGGTCGGCGGAACAAATCATCGGCGAGCCTGGAAATCCGGTTCTTTTCGCGAGGTCGTCGATAGCCTTCTCTAACTGATCCCTGTCTGACCGCATCGCTCTCGCGGCACAGATCCTGAATTCCCACTCTCCATGGTTCCCCACACAGAATCGGTTTCCTCACGCAAGCGGACGAACCCCTCGAACACCCTCTTTCTTCTACTGCTCGCGTTTCTCGCGGCGTGTGCGTTGTTGTGGTTCGGATTACAAATCAAACCCACTGACCGTGCCTCCCGAATCTCCAAGATTGCGAGCCTGACGACTGAGAGCACAACTGTGGACTGTTGAGACGCCGGCCTCGTGAAATCGTGCCGGATTGCGACCCGGCGACTCTGCCGCTACATTTGGGGGAGTCATGCGAATGAGTCGCATTGCCGCCCTGAGCGCAGCCGTGTCGATGGCATCTGCGTGCGGGGGGAGCGTGCCCACCGCTCCAGGCGAGTCGCCGCCTGGAACGAGGCTCGCGCTGACGTGCAACGCGCCAACCATACTCGCTGGTGACCTCTTCGTCTGCATGGCCACCGTGGCGTCGGTGAACGTGAGCCTGACGGCGGCATGGACGTCGAGCGATCCGAACATCGCCGCGTCGCAAGGGGCTGGTCTCTTCATGGGGAAGTCAGAGGGGCAGGCGACCCTGACTGCGACATACGCCGGCCAGAGCGTGTCGGTCCTGTTGACGGTGCACCTGCAAGACGTGCTTCGCGCGACGGCGGCGGCGTTTCAAGGCACCTTCAAAGTTGGCACCACGGCCACTCTGTGGTTGCAAGGGTTCTACGGCGTGGCGTCTGCGGACTCCGGCACGCTGACGCTCGTCGTCGCGGATCAAACCGGCGCGACGGTCAGCTCGAGCGAACCGCTCACGGTTCCGCACGGCGCCGACAGGTACCTCATCTCGACCACGTTCACGCTGCCGCCTGGCACCACGCGTGTGTGTCGCACGGGAGTCCTGAAGATCGGTTCGACGACGTTGACCGTGGTTCCGGACGTCTCACTTGTGCCGTGCTTGGCCGTGACGCCGTGACCGACAGATCGGACGCCGCCGCGATGTCTGAACCGAGCCGCTGAAGTATGAGGCGCTCTCATCGCCGGGCGTACGGCCCGCTCATCGCGTGTATTGCCTCGGTCGCGTTGCTCCCGGTTGGCCCTGTTGCGCGCGAGCAGGAACGCACACCACAGTCGATCGTCGATGGCGTTGTCAATGCCCTCTGTCAGAAACAGATCGTGCTGTTGGGTGAGCTGCCGACCCATGGAGAGGCCCACACCTTCGACGCGAAGTCGAAAATCGTGGATCGGCTGATTGCGCAGTGCGGCTTCACGGCGATTCTCTTCGAGGCCCCTATCTACGATTTCATCGGAGTGGAGCGGGCCGCAGCAACGCGCAGCGCCACGCCGGAGCAGCTGGACAACGCCATCGGTCGATTCTGGTGGACGCGCGAGCTGACGCCGTGGCGCCGCGCGCTGTTCGAGGCCGCGCGGCACCGGGTAGTGGTGGGCGGACTCGACGATCAAGTGAGCATCACCTCTCACTACGCCCAGGCGGTACTGCCCCGGCTGATTGCTGCAGCATCCTCCGAGAGCACCGCGACGGAGTGCCGGCAAACTGTCAGCCGTCACGTGGGCTGGACGTATGACGCCAAGAACCCTTTCGATGAACGAGAACAGCTGCGGCTGCAACAGTGTGCGCGCAACGCGGCGGATGCTGCCGCGGCAACCCGATCACTCGACGCGGCGGACCGCGTCATGCTGGAAAACTTTGCCAGATATGCCGACCGCCAGCGCCCGGGCGTGACGTCGGACCGTGACGAATCGATGTATCGAAACCTCGTGTGGTATCTCGAACGGCTGCCGGCCAACAGCCGCGTCGTGATCTGGACGGCGACGGTGCATGCCGCGCGGCAACGCGGCTCTCTCTCAGAGGTGCCGTTGGGTGCGCGGGTCGTCGAGCGATGGGGCGATCGAGTCGGCACCGTCGGATTTACCGCTTATTCAGGTTACACGTCACGGGCCGGGCGGCCCGCGAGCCCCATCTCTGACGCGCCGCCAGGATCGTTGGAAGCCACGGCGACGAGCGAAACAGCCTGGGCGCTGCTGGATTCCGAGAAGCTGCGAGCCATCGGGCGCGTCTCGTCCCGGCTGCTTGGCAAGTTCGTCTCCGACACGTGGTCGGACTACTTTGACGCCGTCGTCGTGATCCGGCAGGAGGTCGCGCCGACGTTTGATCCGTGGAAGTGAGAGAGGATCGCCCTCTGCATCTTCGTCAAGTGTGGCATAACGAAAGCAAACATTTTCTTCATTGGGTGACGGGAGGTTTCTTCCTACTGCTTCCGCTCCGGTTGGCCCTGTGCGCGGTTGCTTTCCGGGCACGTCCGACCACCGCGCGGTAAGGCGATGTGGAACGCTCACAATAAAGGTGGGTCCGGATGAAGCGGCGACTGCGATCGATCCTGCGCTAACGATCGGCCTGCCATCTAGCTCCAGCTTCGCCGCGCAGCGATTAGCCGGGTTGTTTAGCGGCAGAGCTCGCGCTTGTCTGAGCGACCGATGAAACCGCCGGTGGAGGTGTGCAATGTCACAGGATCTCATTCGATCGGAGGCCTCGAACAAAGAAGACAAAGACAAGCTTCTCAAGACCATTCGAGACAAACGCCGCCGGCTTGCCATTTATCTGCAGGAGATTGAACCCCGCGGCTCTCGACTGACGAACCGTAGCATCATCTTCGGAGGGCTTGCCACTTTGCTGACTGCGGCACAACTTCCGTTTGGGCGCGGCTCGGTCAGCGTTCTGGAATCGGTCTTTCCTGTTAGTGGTATCTCAGTGTGGCAACTCCTAGCTGTGGCAGCGACAATCTGCTCTGCGATCGCCGCGATCGCGGGAGCCATCTACAAGCAACAGGAGATCGCATCTCGACTCGCTAAGGCTCAGAGCTGTGCCGTCAAGCTGGAGGGACTCGAGACCTCCCTGGACTTGGATCTGATGAATATCAAGGAGGCGAACAGTAGATACACACAACACATCGCTGAAATCCCGTTTGTTCCTGCTGAGGGAATCCGCACCAGAATCGGTGGAAAGTATTCGGTCGATTCGGTCAATGCAGAGATCACGAGCCCCGTCACGTCCCAATCGGTGTCCCGCGCATTTCGGGCTGCCGGCTCGGCGAGCGATGTCGGGTCAAACGTTCATCTTTGGTTGGCAGTGGAGGCCAATGGGTTGATCTGGCCCAAGGAGGGCCAAATCATTCCTGATGACTCAGGCTCGTGGACAGCGACAATCTTTGAAGATGGCGCTACGGATCTGTTCTCCTTGTCGCTTCTCGCGGCTGACCGCCGGGCGCACAAGAACATAGAAGCCTGGCTGGACTCGGGGAAGAGATTGGGGACGTACTCAGAGCTTGCAACTCTTCAAGGCACGCGACGAGTTGCGCGCGTCGACGGCCTCCGGCTGTCAAGATGAGCAGAGGAGCCCAATCCACTGATTCTTTCGGGTTCATGGTGAACGCATTGGTTGTCATACCGTTCGTCCTCTCCTCATTGATCCAGGCTGCGCCGGCGCCGCGCCGACTGACGACGTTGAGGATTCTTGCCGCTCCGCAACAGCCGAGGAGGAGCGTTATAGTAGAAGCTACACGGCCTTAATCTTTCCGATCGTTCCTGCTCCTCAGCGATAACAGCCATCGGGCGCAGGCGTGTACGCGGAAGTCAAAATTCACGACCCGGAACCTGTTTGAGCCGAAGCGGCCGCTGGTCAGGTGGGGTTGCGCCGCTCGACTCGCCTCGCGAAGAAACAACCGAGATGCAACGGTTAGACGGGACCGATCGTGGAAGGTCGAGCAAGCCCAAATTGGTTCGGCGCCTGCCTGCGGATCGAGTCCGGCAATCGCGAAACGCGCGTTCGTATCTCTGCGGCGAGCAGTGTTACCCATGTCGCTGGACTGAGGTGTACCTCTGTCCTGGATGAACCGCGTTATCTGACTGGAGGGCGGCACTATGTGGGACAGCAATGGCGACATCAGTGGACGTCACATTCAGCAGGTCGACTCTGGCGACATGCGTGTCAGCGGCAAGATCGACGGGGAGAGCTTCGTCTCGCTGGTGAGCACGGGAGGTTCGATCGTAGTCGACGGCAAGATCGATGGAAAAAGCAGTGTGAGTTTGCGGGCAGCGGGCACCGTCACCATCGCGACCCAGAGCGGCGACAAGAAGATCGCTGGGAACAGTTTCGTCTCCCTGGTGAGCACGGGAAGTTCGATCGTTGTCGACGGCAAGATCGAAGGCGGCAGCACGGTCATTCTAGCCAGCACTCTCGGCACGATTGAGATAAGCGGCAAGATCGACGAAAACAGCAATGTGAGTTTGAAGGCGGCGGGCCGCGTCACCATCGGGACCCACGGCGGCGACGAGGACAAGAAGATCGATGGGAACAGTCAGGTCAGTGTGGTTGCCGGCGACGACATCACGCTCGGCAGCTACATCCACAATGCCACGGCGGATTTCAAGTCCCACGGCGGGATTCGCATCTCGGAAATCGACTTCGGCGCCAGGGTACGGCAGGTCGCCGATGGGGACATTCTGGTGACGGGCAAGATTACTGGCAACCAAGTTGACCATGGTCCCAGCAGGGTGGAGCTGGTGAGCAACCGGGGCTCAGTAAGGATCTACGGCAAGATAGAGGGCGAAAGCAAAGTCTCGCTGACTGCAAAGCAGGACGTTGCAATTGGATTCGATGCCCATCTCGGTGACGACGACCGGAAGATTGCCGGGAACAGCCTTGTCACCGCCATAGCCGGTGGATCGATCTCGGTGGGTGGCGGTATTTTCAACGACCATACCACTGTGGACCTCGCGGCTGCGACTGGCATCACCATCGGCACGAGTATTTCAGGGGGACCGAACGTGCGGCTGCTCGCGGCCGGCGGGCAGATCACGGTCACAGGCGGTATCTCCGACAACGCAACCACGGTGACTTACTTCCCGGCCGGCGCGCTGGTGGCAACCATCAGCGGCGCCCAGGTGGCCGCGCGTGAGTGGGCGGCGCCAGACACGTTTTCTCTTGCGACTGACCGGCCCGGCTACTGGTGGGAGAACTTTCCGCAGACCTTCGGCTATGTGGCCCCGGGCCGCGTGATCCCGCGCACAGTGGACGACATTATTACGGCGATCACCGCGTTTGACCGACACGTGCCAGTCAAAGCGGTGGGCGGTGGATACTCGTTTTCGGATGTTGGTCTGCCTTTCCAAATGCAGCAGGAGGTCGACAAAGCCTCGACCCAGTTGCGAGGCATGTGGCAGCGTCAAGACATGCGAACTGTGCTGGAGGGGCTCAAGGATACTCAGGCTGAACCGATGGATTTGCTGCCGCAGGCCATGGGCCGCAACCTTGTTTTCTCGACCACATACGATCAGGCGCAATTGCGTCAGGTCACGAGTAGTGGGGCGCAATTGCCCCGAGCCCAGAATGAAGTCTGTCTGATCGACACGAGATCGCTGGCCTCGAGCCTTCAGGACGAGTTCCGAGACATCCGGGTCGATAGAGGAGGTGCTTCGCCGGTCCTGTTCCATGTCGAGGCAGGGATCACTATGGCGGACTTGCAGCAGTTACTCGACCACCAGCAGCCGCGGCTGGCTATCCTGGACAGCAGCGCCGGCCCTTCTGGCGCGACGCTGGCCGGAGTGCTGTCAACGGCAACCCATGGCGCGACGTTTCGGTGGCCCCTGCTCGCGGACACGGTGCGAGCCGTTCACTTGGTCGGTCCCGGCGGGGAGCAGTGGTGGATCGAGGGCGACGTGCCGGTGGCCAAACAAAACAAGCTCCAAGAGCGCTATCGCAAAATCGACAGGGATCACTTCATCGGAAATGGATGGCAAGGGATCCCCGGCCTCACCTCCCAAGACGTGCTCAATGCCGTGACCGTATCGATGGGAACGATGGGGGTGATCTACTCGGTGGTATTGGAGGTGGAGCGGCAGTTCGGGCTGCGCCAGGTTGTCCATCCTACGAGCTGGCACGAACTGCTTGGGGTAGCGGGTGTCCGCGTGGAAGACCTCCGCGCCGGAAATGCAACCGCGAACCGGCAAGTGCTCGAAGTATTGTTGGATGGCATTCGCAACGGTACTGGCATCGCTGAAGCGAACAACGTCTTCGCACACGTCCGCATTAATCCCTTCAATTTCGATTGCTGGGTGATCAATCAGGAGGTCACCCCCAAGCTGCCCGACGACGCCAATAACCCATCTCCCGACTACCTTTCAGCCCTGTCGCCGGCGATGGCACGCAGGGCTGTGAATCACACGGCTCTCCGCCGCGTCGTCGACTTCCTGTCCTGGGACACCAACATTACTGACCTGCCAAATGACGTTGCACAGGCACAACGGCTTCTGGCCTTCATCACGGGACTAGGCGACATTTTCGGCGGCACGCTCGCGGCCATCAGCGTGCAGGCAGTGGCCAATCAAGCGGCCGCCAATGTCGTGCCTACCGATCGAGGACAGCAGTTTCTCGGGGACTTGGTTACCGGAGCCTTTCACGCGCTTCATGGGACCGCGCCAGGGCAGAATTCTGACTGTACCGTCTTGCCGTACAAATTCGGCGCCATCGGCTGGCCGGAGCGCGGGACGGCCGGACGAGCGCTGGAACTCGCGTTAGATCCCACGAATGCGTTCACGTTCCTCCAGACGGTCCTGTTCGACGATGTCCTGGGCACCTTCATGTCAGAACTGAGGCAGCCACTAAAGCCGCTCATCGGGTACATCGCCGTCCGGGTGTGTCAGCCGACCAAGACGCTGATGGGGATGCAGCAATACTCTCCGTATTCCGTAATGGTCGAGGTGGCCGGCTACCGTTCGCCAGAGGCCAACGAGGTCATGAACGAGATCCAGACAAAGGCGCTCGCGTTTTCCACTGCCGGGCCGAAGCCGCTGCTGCACTGGGGACTTGAGAACGACCAGGTCACCGCGACGTACCTGAGCGGCACGCCGCTAGGCCAGCCATACAAGGGGAGCCTCACCCGGCTGACGGCATTCACGGCGATCCGCAACTATCTCAAGAAGGGGCATCCCCCAGTGTTCGACAACAATTTCTCCAACCGACTTGGTCTGTAGTTCCTCTACACCGCGCACGCTACTGAGAACTTCGAGGCTAGTGAGCCCTTGGCATCCGTCGGATTAGTTGGGCTTCCATGTCGGAGTTGAGAGACATCGATCTGACTGCTCCTTGGGAACGAAGAATCCTGGCCGTGATCGTTCCCGTGGGTGCCACGATGATCGCCTACGCATGGTCGCTTTTCGATTCAGGGGGGTGAAGCCGATTCGAGTCTGGTTGTGGCGTGGCTTCTGGGGGTTTGCTTGATCGCCTTTGGTGCGCCGCCTTGGATCGAGAACAATCGCCATTACTCCGTGCTACAGAGTGCTGTCGGGGATCTTAGGCATCGTCGTCGCCTTTGCGATATTCGGGGTGTCGGCACTCGCTTTAGGGCTGAACTGTGGGCGTTTACCATTGAGCGATGAGGTTCCGGATCGGTTGTTCCGTCTTGCTGATCCTCACGTTCGCAGCACCGAACGCGAGCGCGCAGGTCGATGTCGGCCTCACAGGCTCCGCGCTCCTGACGATCCAGCCCATCAATGATTGGTACGGCGGATCTCCGTACCTCAACGAAGGCATCGGCGGGCTGGCGCCCGGGTTGGCAGCAGGCGTTAGCGTCATCACCCGCAGTGGATTGGCAATGATCGGCGAATTCTCAACTGCAAGATCGTTCGAGCAGTCTCAGAAGGGCCGGCTCGTCGACACGCTCCGCAACAGCTCCGGGTCCGGGACCTCGGACACGCGAATGCGTGACTCGCTGTGGAGCGCGCTGATAGGCTTTGCAATCGGCGGTACCGCGCGACGATTGATCATCGCGGGTGGCGTCACCTGGGTCACAACGACGATGACCGAGAACGGGACCCCGATCAAAGATTTCGACTTCGGAGGCCGTGCAGAGCACAGCGCCCTCGCGATGAGCGCCGGCGCGGACTTCCACAACCAGTTGGCCGAACGCGTGTCACTGGTCATCGGCGGACGTTTTTCGGGCGTCGACCGCAGCAGCATTGCCCGGAATCTCGGTGCCGGCGGGCACATCGTTCGCATCACTGGGGGCATCCGTCTCCGGTTCTCGAAGTAGTCCGCTCTCAAGATAGGCTAGAACCCATGCCTCGACTGTCTTGTCTCACGATCGCGGCGACGCTCGCACTTTCGGTCACGCTCGCCGCCGGCCCGAAGTTCGTCAGTACCTGGAAGGCGCCCGAGGCCGCGAACGTCAGCTTCGCGGGCAAAAAGGTGGCCACGCTCATCATCAGCGACGATACGAGCCTGCGCATGTCCGGGGAAGAAGCGCTCGTTCGCGAGCTCGCCGCCGTCGGTGTGCCGAACGCGATCTCGAGCGTCCGCATTGTCCCGACGCCGGAGCAGCGTGATGCGGAGAGGGCACGCCCGTGGTACGAGAAGTCGAATGTCGACGGCGTCGTCTCGATGCGGCTGGTCAAGGCGGACACGCGCAAAACGTGGACGGCGGTGATGTGGACCTCGCCCTACTACAGCAGCTTCTGGGGTTACTACGGCTATGGATGGAGTTCGATCAACGACGTCGGGTACGTGCGTGAAGACACCGTGGTCGTGGTCGAGACGCTGGTCTTCAGCGTGCCGATGAACAAGCTGCTCTGGGCCGGCGTCACTGAATCGACCAACCCGAAGGACCTGCAGAAGGGCATCAAGGACATCGTCAAGGCGACGGTGAAGGAGATGCAGAAGCAGGGGCTGGCGCGCAAGGCCGGCAAGTGAGGGCGTCCGGCGACGCTGGCGCCCGGGTCAGCTAGAAGTGACGCTTGCAAACATCTGGCAGTCGATCGGGGTGTGCTGAACGCAGCACCGGCTTCCTGTCGCTCGCCGAACGATTGAATGAGGTTTACTTTGATTGTTGGCGGGACAGTTCGATGAAGACAGCCGAGAATGAGCCCACGCTTGGAAGAAACGACTGGTCACGCGTCACAAAGCCGGGTGCGGAACCGCGGAGCTTCACCGCGACGCCAGGCGTCAGCCCCTTCAGCTCGACGCCGCCTGCGTACTCCCAGACCGTGCATGGCTCCTGCGTGATTGTTTCACCGACCTCGCCCGACTGGCCGACAGTTTGAATCGTTGCGCCGGGAATACAGAGCCCAGGCCCACGCTCTTCGATCACCATCACCCAGATGATTCCCGACGATGACGTGGGAGGAATTGCCGGGGGCGGACTGGGGACTGTCGGAAGACGATCAGAGATGTCAGTGGAACAACCGGACAGAGTCATGAGGGCCAGGATTGCGACGGCGAACTTCATGCCGGTCTCCTGTCTGGAATGCGGCCACCGCTGAGCTTCGAGGGTAGCACAGATGAGACGCTCTCTTCAGCTTTTGCAGCGCCGTTAGAGCAGCCTTGATGCGCTCGTCGCCGCGTGGATCCCGGCCAACTCCAAATGTCGGCAAATGAAATTCGGGATACGGTCATTAGAGAATGCCCGGCCGGAGCGATCCATCAATGGGTACGAGGCGAACTTCAACCCAGTGCCCCGGGAGAACAGAGCGATGTCGCTGCAAGAGAATAAGGCGATCGTCCGTCGTTTCTTGGAGGCCCTTGATCAGAAGAATTTCGCTGCACTCATGGAGCATCCTGGCCTTTACCAAACCGTCGAGCGTCAGCCTCTGATTCGCTCAGCCTTTCCAGATCTTCAAACCACCATCGACCAACAAATCGCCGAAGGGGACACCGTCGCGACACGGGCCACGTTACGCGGGACCCATCTCGGACAGTTCATGGGCGTTGCGCCGACGAATCAGCAGCTCACGTGGAGCGTCCTGCTGATGGACCAGGTCGTGGATGGCAAGATCGTGTTGCACTACGCGAACGCAGACTGGATCGGCGTTCTGGTCAAACTCGGCGTGGTTCCACCGCCGCCAACACCGACGAAACCATAGGCGCATCCTTCAGTACAATCAACTCATGCCCACACACAACTGGTCGCATGCCCACCGCAAGTTTTCCGCTGAGGCCGAGCCTGCCCGCGCGAAGGCGTCTGACCTGGTGGCGCTGCAAGTGACGTGCGCCCACTGTGGTGAGGGAGTGACGCTGGAACTTGCGGACTGGAAGCCGGACGAGCCGCCGGGCGAGCATACCTACGGCTGCCCGTCCTGCGGGCGTCAGAACGCGATTGAGACCCCCGGCCGGGTGCTGTGGGCGAAGAAGGGCACGGAATCCACAGGCTCCTGACCGTGAGGCCGCTGTGAGATTCGAAACCGGAGGCTCAACTGATTCGAGAGTCTTTGCAGCTTGAACAGCCAGCCAGGTGTCCAGCCTGCTCAGCCAAGGTCAGAGTCGGGTACCTGAAGGAGCCGCTCAGGCCCGGAGATGCGGGACCGCAGACATTCACCTGTCCAGCATGCGGACAAGATCCCGAATGGCCCGAGTTCGCTTCATTCCATATCTCGGAGATCCGGATGGACCAGCCAGAGGATCAGGATGATGGGTCGTAGCTCATGACGCGCAGGCGCAACGTCGAGACGCTTCGTGGCGTCGGTCGTATCCTCGCGGCCGACCGGGCTCAGGTCCTCGTGCCCGAAGTGGGCTACGTGGTGATCGTTCAGCAGGAGGTCGTCGACAGCTCACCAGCCGCCGGCACCGAGGCAACGCCCGGCGCGCTCTCAGCACGTGGATACCTGATCCACGATCACTTCAACCCGGATGTGGCCCGGGCGCTCATCGGGAAAGCTGTGGAGCTCGAGCTCAGCGATGGACGACGCTGGCCGTGTTTGGTCCAGGACGACGAAGGCGCACTCGTCGGCCGCTATGAGTTCAGACCTCCGTTAGCAGCCGGGCCACCAGAAGCCCAGTGATCGACAGGTTCGTAGCGGGCGGATCACTCCTGTCGTGCGAGCACCCATTCGAGCTTTCCCGGCAGGGCCACTTTGTTCTCGGCGTGACAATGCGGGCACTTCCACGTCTGATCCTTTCGGGGTACTTCAGTCGTCCACGCCGAGAACCTCAGCGTCACCGGGCGGCGGCACTGCGGGCAGTTGAGCGGAAGCGTGACGGGGTTACTCACGCCGCGATTGTACCGCCTTAGAGTCGCCCAGACCGAGCCTTGGATCCAGCGACAGCTCGATCGCGTGAAGAGCCGGCTTCGGTGCTACGCTTCCCGGCATGATCCTCACACGCGCGCTTGCCGCACTGATGCTGGCTTTGTCGATGCAGACGACGCCCGAACCGGGTTTCACGAGCCTCTTCAACGGCAAGGACTTCACCGACTGGAAGATCGGTGGTCCCGCCGAGACGTTCACGGTCCAGGACGGTGCCATCGTGGCGCGCGGAACGCCCAGCATGATTTATTACGACGGTCCGTTTCGGAATCACGCGTTCCGCAACTTCCAGCTGAAGGTCGACGTGATGACGAAGCCAGGCTCGAACGGCGGGATCTGGATCATGACCGATTACCAGGACCGTGTCTGGCCCGCGAAAGGCTTCGAGATCCAGGTGAACAATTCCCACACAGACCCAGTCAGAACAGGCAGTCTCTATCACGTCCAGGACGTGATGAACGACTCGCCCGCGAAGGACGACGTGTGGTGCACGCTGGACATCCTCGCACAGGGCGACACGATCGTGATCCGGGTGGACGATAAAGAAGTCGTGCGCTGGACGCAGCCGCCCGACTGGAACGGCTCGAGGGACTTCCGGCTGCGGCGCGTCGGCCCGGGCACCATCGGGTTCCAGGGCCACGACCCCAACAGCGTCGTCTCCTACAAGAACATCCGAATCAAGCCGCTGGACTGAGGGCATGACCTCGCGGCATCCGCTTGCAGGCAAGGTCAAGACGGCTCTTCGAGGTGAATGGGCGATTGCCGTCGTAGACGACGCCTCCGCCAGCGGAACTCGTCTATTCAAGCTGATTCTCACCCCGGCAAACGTCAAAGAGGGCGACTCGCGACCCTTTTTGATCCGCGTCCCGCAGGCCGTCATCGAGGTCGAGCGCCCTGAGACGTGGGCTGCTGACCTGCGGGAGGAGCTCACGTATTGGATCGGCTCCAATGTGATCGAGCGAGGCGAGATCGTCTGGTGGCCGAAACCGCCGGCGGAAGAAAAGTAGCGGAAGGAGCGTTCGGCCGTAGACTGGGCGCGTGCAAAACGAAGGGAAGGGCGTCCGGTCCTTCGTCGACATCCGGAAAGGAGAGTTCGAGCCCGCGCTCCTCTTCTTCCTCTTCTGGTTCTTCGTCATCGTCGTGTTTCAGGCACTCCGTCCGCTCAAGAAAGGCCTGTTCGTCGAACATCTCGGCGCCCACATGGAGCTGTACGCCAAGCTGGCCAACATCGGCGTGGCGATGCTGGCCGTCGTCGTCTTCACCGCGCTCTACAACCGCTTCGGCAGCCGACGGCTGATCCCGACGTTGTGCGCCATCTTCGCCGTCGCCCTGCTCGTCTTCGCCGGCGTCCTGAGCGGCGGCGGCGCGCCGGCGCCGTGGATGAACTGGGCCTTCTATCTCTTCGGCGATGCCTGGTCCACCGTCTGGGTAACGACCTTCTGGGCGTACTTGACCGAGCTCACACGCACCGAGCAGTCCAAGCGGCTCTACGGTCTGATCGGCGCCGGCGGTGTCATCGGCGGACTGATGGCGAACTTCACCGTCTGGCAGTACATCCAGAAGAGCGGTATCGGGGTACTGCTCGCGGGCGCCGCAGTGGTGACGGTGATCGTCGCGGCGATCGTCCTGCGCCTCGAGACGATCGCGCGGCAGCCTGGCGCGGCGATCAGCCGGCAGGCTTCCGGCAGAAACAAAGCTACGAGTGAGAAGACGGCACCCAAGGGCAACCCGGTGTTCGACGGAGCTCGCCTCGTGGTCGCATCGAAGTATCTGCTGGCGATCGCGATGATCACGTTCCTCTACGAGATCAACTCGCAGATTCTCGACTACCAGTACTCGAGCGCTGCCGAGACGATTCAGGGAGCGGGGGGAACGCAGGCGTTCTTCGGACGGGTGGGCACGATTATCGGCGTCATCAGCGTCGTCACGCAGTTGATTCTGGTGTCGTTCATCACCCGGACGTTCGGAATCACGACGGCACTCCTCATCCTGCCGGCAGCCATGGCGGCGGCAAGCGGTATTTACTTCGTGACGCCGATGCTGATGACCGCCGCGCTCCTGACGATTTCGGACAACTCGTTCAACTACTCGATCAATCAGACCGCGCGCGAGATGCTCTACGTCCCGACCTCGGACGACGTGAAGTACAAGGCGCGGGCGTTTATCAACATGTTGGTGCAGCGCGTCGGCAAAGGGGCGGCCATCCTGATGGCGCTCGGGTTCGGCGCCTTGGCGAACCTTTCGATCCGCTACCTGTCGATCCTGGCGTTCGCGGTCATCGCCATCTGGGTCGGCTTCGGCTGGTATGCGGGCCGGCAGTTCGAAGCACTGACGGCGGAGAAGACGAGGTCATGACCATGGACGCGCCAATTCGGCTGACCGTCAACGGCATCGCACACACGGTGAACGCGGATCCGGCGACGCCGCTGCTGTACGTATTGAGCGACGACCTCTCGTTGAGAGGACCCAAGTTCGGGTGCGGCCTCGGACAGTGTGGGGCGTGTACGGTCATCATGCGGGGTCGCGCGGTGCGATCCTGCGTCACGCCGATCAGCGCGGCCGGCGATGCGGACATCACGACGCTCGAAGGTCTGGGAACGCCCGAGCGTCCGCATCCGATCCAGCGCGCGTTCATCGAGGAGCAAGCCGCGCAATGCGGGTTCTGCCTGAACGGCGTCATCCTGACCGCGAAGGCGCTCATCGATCAACGCCCGAAAGCCACGGACGCCGAAATCCAGCAGGGCATGTCCGGCGTGTTGTGCCGCTGCTTCGTGCACGTGCGGATGATGCGGGCGATCAAGCGCTACCGTGACGAAGTGGCCGGAGGTGCGCGATGACACTCGACTGCCGGATCCCGGCGGATCGATCGAGCTGGTCGCGCCGCGATTTCCTGCGGTCCTCGGGCGCTCTGATCGTGAGCTTCGGCGCCGCGCCGCTGTTGGAACCGCTCGTCCTTGCCCAGAGGGGCGCGGCCGCCGGATCGCCGCGCGTCGACCCGCAGCGGCTCAGCTCGTGGATTGCACTGTCGGCCGACGGCGCAGTCACGCTGTTCACCGGCAAGGTCGAGTTGGGGCAGGGGATGCTCACCGCGCAGACGCAGCTCGTCGCCGAGGAGCTGTCCGTTCCAATCGACCGGATCACCGTGATCCAGGGCGACACGGCGATGTCGCCAGATCAAGGGACGACGTCCGGAAGCCAGTCGACGCCGACCAATTTCAACGACCGGAATCTCGCTCTGGCGGCAGCGACTGCGCGAGAGGCGTTGCTCAGACTCGCCGCGGATCGCCTCGGCGTCGCGCCGGACGCGCTCACGATCGCCGCTGGAATGATTTCAGTCACCGGCGATCCGTCGAAGCGCGTGAGTTACGGCGAGCTGGTTGGTGGCAAGTCCCTCGACCTGCCACTCGATCCACGTGCGCGACGCAAGAGTCCGGGCGACTGGCGTGTGCTGGGCACGCCGGTCCCGCGCGTCGATATGACAGCGATGGCGACGGGCCGCTTCGAGTTCGTTCACAACGTGCACGTGCCTGACATGCTGCACGGCGTCGTCGTGCGCCCGCCCGCGGTCGGCGCGTCGCTTCAGGGAGTAGACGAGAACTCCGTTCGCAACATGCCCGGCGTGGTTCGGGTCGTCGTCAGGAAAGATTTTCTCGGTGTGGTCGCCGAGAAACCGTGGCAGGCCCGTCAGGCTGCGACGGCACTCAAAGCGATGTGGAGCTCCGGCACAGGACTGGCCGCGCACTCCGACTTGTATGACGGTCTGCGCAAGCAGCCTTCGCGTGATGGGTACGTCGTCAACTCGAAAGACGTGGAAGAAAAGCTGGCGAGCGCGGCTTCAGTGCTCAAGGCGACGTATCTGCATCCGTATCAAATGCACGGATCGATGGGCACGTCCTGCGCGGTCGCCGACGTGCAGGGAACGAAGGCCACGGTCTGGTCGCCGACGCAATCGCCGTATGCGACGCGCAGCGGCGTGGCGATGCTCCTCGGCCTGACGCCGGACGACGTCCACGTCGTCTACACCCGCGGATCGGGGTGCTACGGGATCAACGGCGCCGACACCGTGTCGTACGATGCCGCGCTGCTGTCCCAGGCCGTCGGCAAACCCGTGCGCGTGCAGCTGTCCAGACGCGACGAGATGGCATGGGAAAACTACGGCTTCCCGTACGTGATCGACCAGCAAGTCGCCCTCGCCCAGGACGGCACGATCGTCGCCTGGGACTGCGAGTCGTGGTCCGCGTCGCGTGGCGGCCGGCCTGGCGCGAACACACCGGGCAATGTGATCACCGGCCTGCTGGCTGGCTTCGCGCCGGCGCCGTTTTCCCCGCGGCCGGCGCAGGAGCCGGGCGCGTTCAACAACGGCAGCAACGCCGCGCCATCCTACGTCGTGGGTCGAGCCGGCGCGCGAAGCGGCGGTACGGGAACCGTGATGGCCGAGCGGGTACTGACCCACTCGGTCCTGTCGCCATTCTTTACGGGACCGCTGCGGTCGCCGTCCCGGCTGCAGAACACGTTCGCACACGAGTCGTTCATGGACGAAGTGGCTGCGCACGCGAAGGCCGATCCCATCGCGTATCGCCTTCGTCATCTGAGCGACCCGAGGCTGAAGGAGGTGCTTGCCCAGGCTGCGAAGGCTGCAGGGTGGGACGCGCGTCCGTCACCTCGTCCGAACATCAACCGGACCGGCGTCGTCACCGGTCGTGGGGCGGCGTGCGTCCTCTATGAAGGCGACAACGGCTACGTTGCGATGGTCGCGGAAGTTTCGGTTGATCAGGCGACGGGCAAGGTGACGGCCAGACGGTTTTTCGTGGCGCAAGACTGCGGGCCGGTGTCGAACCCCGACGGGATGCGCAACCAGATCGAAGGCGGAGCCCTGCAAGGGCTGAGCCGCGTGCTCGGCGAGGAGGTCATCTGGGACGATCGAGAGGTGACGTCGATCGACTGGCGGACGTATCACAGCCTCACGCTGGGCGCCGAGGTCCCCAAGATCGAGAGCGTGCTCGTCAACCGGCCGGACGTTCCGGCGGCCGGGGCGGGCGAGACGACCATCACAATCGTCGCGGCGGCGGTCGGCAACGCCATCTTCGACGCGACCGGGGCCCGGCTCCGGCAGATTCCATTCACACCGGAACGGATCAAATTGGCGCTCGCCGCGCGTCGCTGACTCGACGAAGTTACTGCACCTTCGCCCAGGACTGATCGGGATCGTAGACCGAGAGTGCCTTGGCCGCGGCGGCGGTGTCAGGTCCGAGATCCTTCTCGTAAAGCACGCCGTCCTGATTGACGATGAAGGTCATGACGCCGGTTGCGTCGTACTGAGCCGGCCACGCGACGAGTGCGAATCCCCCCGACATGTCGCCGCCGCTCACGTAGTTCTTCGCCCCGCCGGTCGCGGCGGCGCCTTGTGAGGTCAGGATCTTGAAGTAGTAGCCGTGAAACGGCTCCGGCTGACCTTCCTTGCCGAGCGACCGGCCTTCCTCAGCCGCCTGCGCCACGAGGTCTCCGAGCGGGCTGGGTTTCTGACCTCGTGCGGCTGGCCAATAGAGTCCGTTCTGCTTCCCGGGACTGCTGCGAAACGCGGTCGCATACAACCCTGGGCGCTTTCCATCGTGTCCCTCGTGCGCATAGTGGTACTGCGCGGCGACATAGGTCTTGCAGATCTGCAGCACGGCCAGCTCGTTCCGCCCGATCCGGCGGGCGATGACTTCTTCCTTGCCGGCGGCGGTGTCGAATCGCCAGCCGTTCGCGTCGTGAACGAGCGGGACCGGGAATGGCCATTCCTCATTGCCGATGACGAGGACCTTGGTGTTGGCTCCCTGATCCACCAAATGCCACTTCTCGGTAACGGCAACGGTGAACACCTTGCGGTTTCCGCGGGCTGTCGCGGCGTCGGACGACGCGATCAGTTCCTTTCCGTCCGGCCCGAAGATGGCCATCAGATCGTCGAGCTTTTCTGCCTTGACGACGTCAGTCAGCGCCCGGACGGCTTCTTCCGGCGTCGCGAACGTCCGCGGACCCGGGGTCGCTCTCGAGCAAGACGCTCCCGCAAGTCCGAAACTTGCGACGGTGACTGCGATCAGCGTGCGAATCATGCTGCCCTCACCAACCTGCCGTCTCAGCGGCGTCGCCCGCCGCTGCTGCGCGAGCTGCTGCTGCGACTCTGCTGTCCGCGCGAGCTTGCCGCGCGTTCGGATTTTCCGCTCGAATAATTCGAAAAGGCGTCCGAGCTCGTGCCGCTCCGTTGTTTGGTGGCCGCCTGGTTCGCGCTCTTGCCGCGGGACTCCTGGCTCGTTCGGCTCGCGCTGCTGGCCTGCGCCGACGCGGTGCCGGCCTGCCCCGACGCGCTGCGCTGGGACTGCGACTGGGGACGGTTTTCCTGCCGCGACTCCGTCCGCTGGGTGCGCTGCTCCTGTGCCGTGCCCGCACGGTCCGTTCGCTGCTCGGAAACGTTTTCGCGCCGGTCGGTGCGCCCCTCGATCACGTCCTCTCGGTGATCCATCCAGTCTTCGCGCGCATCTTCGCGCGCGTCGTAATAATCGTTCCAGCCGTCGTTGTACATGCGGGCGCCGCCATAAAACCCGTAGGGGCCGTAGTAGTAGTCGTTGTCCATGGCCGCGCCAATGGCGATTCCGGCCGTGAATCCGATCAGGCCGGCCGCAATCGCTGCGTCGTTGTTGTCCTCCTGGACGACCACCGTCGTCGTTGCAGGCTGGGTGTAGACGACCGTCGGGTTGTATTGGGGCACGTAGACGACCTGCGGGTTCGCCGGTTCGATCACGATGACCTGCTCGCCGGACGATGTGGTCTGGGTTTGGACTTCTTGCTGGGCGTTTGTCTTCAGCGTGCCCATCTGCTTGGCCTTCGACCTCAGCCGCTGGATGCTGGCGAACACCGCCGATCGATCCGAAGCGAACGCCTGACCGATCCGCATTGTCTTGTCGATCTGACCGGCCATCTGTTTGACAACGTCCGGAAAGATGACGAGCGCAACGAGGCTCGGTCCGAATCCAGCTTTCGTGGCGGCATCCTGCAGCTCGGTGCCTTTCAGGGTTTGCTTGGGCAGCCACGCGTTGAGGGCGGACACCATTCCCGGATCTTCAGCGGCCATCAGCATCTGAGCCAGGAGCGGGTCGGGATACAGCGCGATCGGCGCCAGGAGCTTATCGAGCTCCTCCGGCTTCGGCGGCGTCGGGGTCGTCTTGCTGGTCTGGGACTTTGCCTGGTCGCGCGCAGACAAAGCGTCCGGAACCGCGAGGCCGCTGGCGGCGACAATAGCGATCCCGCAGACTCCGATAAGGAGCGTTCTCATGCTGTCAGGCCTCCTCGACGGAGCAGGTTACTCCGGATCCGCACTGGTATGCACGAAGCACGGTGCGTGCCTTGGAGCGATGCCAACGCCCGCGACCGGAACCGGCGCTGTTAGAACAAATTGCAGTGTTCACTCCTGCAGCTTGCCCTCCAGTTGGGAACAGGTGCCTCCGCCTGACCGGAGTTCCTCTGGACTGCCGTGTGCTGGCGCCGTCATCTCGACACGCGCACCGTGCGTCCATAGAGGGGTTGGATCGGGCGGGCGTCGCTCGGATAGATCTTTCCGAAGGCGTCGGCCTGACTTTGTGCAATCGACACCGGCGTCCTCAGCACGAACCACGTCACGTTCTCGGTGCACGGCGGCGTGGTGAGCGATCCGGAAAACGTGTAGTACTTGCGGTCCTGCGGCAGCAGTCCCGTCACGTCGATCTGCGCATCGTCGAGCTTCAGTTCCGGTCCCTCATGAGCAGGAAGGTGCTGCCAGAGGCTCGCAATCACCGGGTTGTCCGGCCCGGCGTCGAGCAGGACGGCGACGACGGCGAGGGCGCCCTCGCGGCTCGCATGCACGAGATGCGCGACCATCTCGAAGCGCTTGCCGTCGATTTGCTCTTCGCTCGGGTGGTGGAAATGAAACTGCGTCAGCTGGTACCGCTTGCCACCAACGGTGATGAAGCTGCCCGGCGCGTAGTTGACCTGAATCGTGTGGCCGTTATCGACGATGTGGAGCGGCGTGCGCTGATAGGCGACCTGAATCGGCGGGAGATCCGCTGGCTTGGGGTTCCGGATATCGATCGGCGATTGATGATGCCCCAGCTGGCAGGTCTTGAAGGTCTTGTCGAGCTCGCCCCAGTGATCGGGGCCGTCACTACCTGCGTAGCTCCAATGAGGTCCGGCGTGCTCCTGAGCGGCAGGCGCGCCAACCATCAGCGCGACGGACGCAAGAACGGCGCAGATGAGCGTGCAACAACGGCAGGTCAGGATCGTCATGGGTGATGCTCCTGGTAATCAGGTATTTGTTATTTTGACGTTTGCGAATCTTGCTGTTGACAGCGATTGGTATTCTCCCGACTGATTGAATTCTAGAGTGTGACGCGGTGATTAGCTTGCACCGTCAATCAGCCGCAGCTGCGGCCCTCGCCTGCGGGTTGGCGATCCACGCTGGACTGCCGGCCATGTCTGCGGCCGGGGGAGCCAGCGTGAAATCGAAGGCGGTCTATCCGGCAGTCATCCCGGGAGACGGGTCGAGTGGCGCGGTCCTGACGGTCCGGACTACGGCCCCCGCTTCGAGCGTCCTCATCGAGCTCGCTGCGGGTGGCACCGTGCCACTCGCATCAATCGATGTCCAGACGTTTTCCGCGGCTCTCAGCGCCGATCAGCTGCTGTTCAGCTACGTCGCCAGCGACGTGAACCGGAACTTCGTGGGCGGGATCAAAGTAACCGACGCGGCAACCAGCGAGATTTCGACGTTCAATTTCTTCGTCAACGTCGACGATGCGACGATTCCGGACGTGACGGTTGAGTCGTCGGCGTCCGATATGCGTTGCGGCGCCCATGTCATGAATCTCGAGGTTCCCGCAGACGATCCGGCCGGGCTGTGGGATCCGCCGTACGACGACATCGAGGGGGTGCTCACGCGGTTCTACGAAGTCTTCGGAGACGTCTACGAGTTCGTCAACGTCGTATTCCTGCACCCGGATCTGATGACAAACCGGGATCACTTCGGCACGAGAAACGACGTCCAGGGAATCGGCCTGCCGATTTTCAACAACACCGCCGCGTATGGAAGCGCGGGGACATTGCTCGGGATCACGCGATTTCCGGTGGACAACTTTTTCGATCTCGCCGAGCCAGGCGCCCTGCACGAGCTCGGCCACGAGTGGATCAATTTCCTGACGCCTTTCCCGATCCTGGGCGCCGGCTCCCCGCACTGGCCCGCGTCCGAACCGGCACACGGCCTGATGGGAATGAGCATCCCGGGCGGCGTGGTCGGCGGGCTGTTCCCGTTCAAGTTCGTTCCCATTTCCGGCAACTCGTACACGCTCACGAGCGAGCCGCCAACGGGCGTCTTCTCTCCTCTCGACTTGTACCTCATGGGGTTCATTCCCCCGCACGCGGTTCCGTCTTTCGTGGTGCTCGACCCGCCGGGCCAGGCGGTGATCGCCGGAACGACGGTGACGGCGACAACCGTGGGGATCGACCAGGTGATCGACACGATGGGCCCGCGCATTCCGGACTCCGCCGCATCGTCCAAGCATTTCCGGATGGCGACGATCCTCGTGACGCGCACCGGGCTGCTGAGCGATCGCGAGATCGCCTTTTTCGATTACTTCGCGGCCCGAGGCGAAGCGGTCGTGCCGCTGCCGTTCGCAAGTGGTTTTTTGAAGGGCCAGGCCTTCCCGTTTCCGTTGGCCACGCAGGGGCTCGGAAGCCTCGACACGTCGGTATCGTGCCCGGTCCCGATCCCGCACGATCTGAGAGATGAAGCAGCGATCTGCAAGCTGTGTCCGCCGGACCCCTGCATCGCGTGCAACGGTCTGCTGCATGGGATCGTTCTCGTCGTATTTCCCGAGGTGACCACGCCCGCCGTCCGCCGTAGTTTGAACACGAAAATCGTGAACGCAGACCAGGCGTACAAGCGAGGACAGCTGACCGCGGCGGCCAACCAATTGGACGCGTTCTTGAGCGAGGTTCACGCGCAGAGCGGCAAGGCTCTCACCACTCAGGCCGCCGACGGCCTCGGGGCATTGACCATGCGTGCAGCAGAAGTACTCGGGATTCCGCTCGCCGGCATTCGAACAGCCGCGTCAGCGCAACAGGTAACCTCGCCGCCGCGTTAACGACATTCACCCACCGATTCCGGCGCGAGAGCGAACGCGAAGCCTTGATTCCCACGAGGCCGGATTCTGGCGGAAATACCGGCTGAGAAACCAGTAGAGCCTTCGATGCCGCTCCCTCAGCTCGATCGGCTTCTGAAAGAATGCTTCGACGGCGCACGGAAAGAACTCCGCCGGCTGCAACGCATACCGGTCGACAATCGACTCACCACTGGCGAGTGCGTTCAATTCGTGTGCCTGAAGGGTCTCCCATAACTGGATCTGCGCGGGCGGGAGGCCCACGGGAACCTCGATTCGTCGGCCGCGGTCGAATGTCAACAGGTGCGCGAACTCGTGCAGGCCGACATGAAACGGATCGTGGTCACTGGCGAAGCTGTGCCGGAGCGAGGAGACCGACAGGATGACCGTGCCCCAGATATGAGCGAGGCCCGCCAGCTCAGGCCGCCCGATCGCGTAATCGCGATCGAAGTCATCCGGGTACAACAACACCTCGGACACTTCGCTCCATTTGTAGCCTGGCCATGCGACGCTCAGCGTCACTGCGGACGCGGCCACGAGCAGGCGAAGAGAATCATCGATTTCTGTTTCGACTCCGGTCACGCGTTGCCTGGCAATGAATCGCTGGACGTCTCGTTCGAACGCCGTCCGCAGTCGGCCAGGCAGCCGTCGATAATGTACGGAGTAGTCCCACAGGAACGATGCCCACTCATCCGGGAACCGGTCCGGTAGAGGGACAGGCGAGCGCCGAAACCAATCGAGAATGCGACTCATGAGGAGCGGATCGACATGCGAATATCACACCTCGCGATCCTGACGTACGCGCTGATTGGAGTCGAATCCTCCCATGAGCGTCAGGCACGAGCGCCGGCTGATGTCGCCCCGGCGGCAGTCGTGCAGGTGCCGAGTCCGTCGCTCAACGAGAGCCGGTCAGCCACCGTTCTGCTGCCGACGGACTACGCGAAATCCGGGAGGCGATACCCGGTCCTGTACCTCCTCCACGGCGGCGGTCAGGATCACACCGCGTTTGCGTCACGGACTTGGTTTGCCGCCCAGGCCTCTCGAGGAATGATCATCGTCACGCCGAATGCCGGTGAAAGCTGGTACGTCAACAGTGTCGTCGACCCAAAGGCGAAGTACGAGGACTTCGTCGTCAAGGATCTGGTCAGCTACATCGACGCGAACTATCGAACCATCGCGTCTCGTGAAGGCCGGGCGGTGGCCGGTGTGTCGATGGGCGGCTGGGGCGCGATGCTGCTCGGACTGAAACACCACGATCTGTTTCGCGCCGTCGGGGCGCTGAGCGCGCCGTACCTGATTTCTCGACAGTCCCCGAACATGGACATGAAAGCCCGCGAGCAGCAAACGTTTGGCTCACCGGGATCTCCCGAGCGGCTGGAACGCGATCCGGTCGCCATACTCGCCACCATCCCGCTCGAGTCGGTGCCGCTGTTGTATCTGGCGAGCGGCAACCAGGACATCTTCGTCGTCGACAATCGGCGCTTCGTCGAGCGACTGACCGAGCGCAAGATTCCGTACGAGTATCGCGAGCTTTCACCGCGTGGGCATTCGTGGGATCTTTGGGACGGCCAGCTCGTGAGCTTCATCGACCTGCTGGCCCGGCTGTGGAATCAGTTGTCCTCTAGTTATTGATCCAGGTTTTCTAGTCTTCTACTGGATGGCGTCCGATCACCCGATAGATTGGCCGTGCTCAATAGAGGTCTCGTCGTCACGATTCTCGTCGGCTTTGTTTCGTTTCACGCCGCAGGATGCGGTTCGAGTCCTTCGTCGCCTTCCTCGACTTCAATTGCGGGCACATGGACGGGGAGCATCAACGACAGCGCCTACGGATCGGGTTCGGTGCGACTCACATTCAATCAGTCGGGAGGCCCGCTCACCGGCACCTGGTCCGCAACTTTTGCAAACGGCGTCCTGACCAATACGGGTTCGCTCAGTGGCTCGATGAACGGATCGGACATCTCCGCTGTCCTGACGCCCACCGATCCGCTCGCCTGCCCCTACAACGTCACCGCCACGCGCACTGGGAACACGATTACAGGCACCTATGCAGCATTCAACTGCACGGCCTCAGTGACTGGAAGCGTCAACGTGACGAAGGAGTAGGGCCGCGTTCTTCAGCGGCCCGCGGGGCACGTCAGGCCAACAATCTCGTCCCGCTTGTGCTTGAACGCGACCACCCACTGGTCGATGGATGCGTCCCCAGGCTGACCGAAACGCGCGACCTCGAACATGTCGTGCAGTTGCACATCGGAGAGCTGAACCAACAGGTCGGCGAGAAACTTCCGGCCGGCCTCGCTGATCGTGGGATCGGTCAGCGTCCCGGTTGCCGATCCGGATAGTTTGCCGACGCAGGCCTTCGGATCCTTCCACACGCGGAGGCTGGACCAGCGTTCGAAGTTCACGCCGCTGAGCCGGCTCCGGTTGAACTGATTGGCGCGACCGAACGTCAGGCCGACGTCACTAATCATCATGAAGGACTTGCCGCAGACGCCATCGGTCTCAACGGCGGATTCACCCGGCAGACAGATCAGTCGCTGCTGCTTCGGCTTGTTGTCAGTGTGTTGAAGAAGGACCGCGACCAACTTCAGCGCATCCCGCTGGACGCGTTGTGTTGCCCCGTCCGTGGCATCGATGGAATCCAGCTCGGCCCATGACCAACCTTCATCCGAGTGGGTTTCCATCGTCTTGCCGGGCATCTTGCGCTCGATCGCGGCGACCTCGAACGTGGCTTCAGGCAGCTTGTGCTTGGTGTCGGCATACGGGTCGGCCGGACAGCCGCGGCAGACGACACGCACGGGGTACATCCGGTCGGCCCCGAACCCGAGCGCCCAGAGGAGTCGCGTCGCGGCGACTTCCGCATACACCTCGACATTGTTGCCGCCGTACTTGACCTTGACCTCGTCGCCCGGAGCAACGGCGCAGAAGAATTTCGGAGCGGCGCCTGATGGTTTCTCGTCGACGTAGTCGCAGGTTACCGTCGAGAAGGGCGCAAACGCGCCTTTGCCCTGCGGCCCGGCGCGAAGGTCCATGGATGGAATATTGGTCGGCGACCAGACCGCCGCGTGCGCAATCGCGTCGCGGCGCTGCTCTTTCGTGAGATGTTCGAGCGGCGCTTGGGCAGTCGCCGCCTGATCCGCCTGCAGCGACAATGCTCCCGTCGCAATTGTGACGGCAACGAGGAAGCTTGCCAGTGTGAGCGAAGAGCGTGGTGTCACCCAGCCGAAAGATGCAATTCAGGTGCCGACGCCCGCGCTTCGGGCGGCGAACGCACTCAGTGGCGCGCTGTGCCCTGCACGCGGATGGCCGTTGTCCACATGTGGTGCGTGCCCGTGCGGTTATCGACCCAGGCGGCGTGAAAGACGCCGTCGGCGCCGGCGGCCAGGCCGGCGGTGTCGCCGCTGTTGAGACGCGTTTCCGCTGGATCGGTCGCATTTGGAGATGTAGACAAACGAACGCTGGGCAGCCAGGTCGCGCCGCCATCGAGCGACGCCGCGAATCGAGGCCAGTAGCCGAGGTTATCGGGATTGTCGCGGCGGTCGTACCAGGACACGCCGACCACGCCGTTCTTGTTGACGACGACCAGTGGCATGAAGTGGTTCGGACGGTCGCCGGACTTCAGCATCGTGGCATCGTCACTGACGATCCGTGGCGTCGTCCAGGTCCTGCCGCCGTCGGTCGATGACGACAGAAAGATCTGCGTGCGTCGGTCGAGACGAGCGTCAGGCCAGACGGCGTAAAGCCGGCCGCGGAACGGGCCGCCGGTCGCGTCGACGGCGAGTGACGACATGGAGAGCTGCGGCACGCGCCAGTCGTAGTGCACGTCCGCAATGGTCCGCAGCGGTTCCAACGAAATACCGCCGTCCACCGATCGGAATACACCGAGCACACCGTCCAGATCCGGCGCGGACTTCTCGTCGGATCGTCCTCGAAACATGTTGAGCTTCGTGGCGTCGAGCAAGGCGGTGAGCGCGACAAATGTGCCATCCGGCATCACGACGCCGTTGGCGGGCACGAACTTCGGCGTGCCGGGTCCGTCGGCGCCCTGCGAGATGACCTGATCGAAGCTCCGCCCGCCATTGGTCGACGTATACAGCGTGAACGCGGCGCCGCCGAGATCTCGCGGGTTCTGCAAATAGGCGTGGACGTAGACGTGGTTCCGGCGATCGTCGATCGTCAGATACGCGCGATCGACGCGACGCGTGTCCGTGGTGACTGCCGCCGGAGCATACGTTCGACCGCCGTCTTCGGACCGGTGCACGACCAGCGTCGAATCGGTGTTGCCGTCAGGGCGCGGTAAATCGTGAATGCTTGACGCGAAGGCCGTGCCGCGAGGGCTGATAGCGCAGGACGGATCGACACTGATCGGAACGGTCAGCGACTCCTGCCACGTCAGGCCGCCGTCGAACGAGATGTAGAAGACGTTGTCGACGGAGCGGTCCGGCCGCACGGCGTACGCGCAGGCGATCAAGTGCCGCGCATCGCGCGGGTCGGCCGCGATTTGCGTTTCGTAGTACTGGACGCCCGGCCGCTCGATCGTGATCTGAACATTCTCGCCGATGACATACGGGCCTTGCGCGTAAGTCGCGGCGCCGGTCAGTGTGGCAATGATGGCCAGCCGCCAAGCGCAACGCACGAGCATCCGCGCGAGTTTATCGCGCGCGAGCGCAAACTCAGGCCAGGAGCACAACAGCGACTAGCCGGCCTGTAACAACGGCTGGTTCAGCCTTCACTACTTAGTAGCCATTTCTCGGTTGTCTTTTCACGGGAGGCGGACGCCATGCGCAATCTAGAGCCGCTCTCAATTCCTTCGCTTCGCGTCGTGCTTTGTCTGCTCGTTCTCGTCGGCGGCAATGCCGCCAGGCTCTTGGCCGCTCCTTCGGCACAAGTTTCCGGAGTCCCATGCACGACACCGTCGTCGGGGCTCGGTTGGATCTGTGTCAATGGCGGGTGGGTGCCGCCGCCACAGCAGATCGTGGTGGGCGAACGTGTCCAAGGAACGTTGTTCGTTTCTCCGGGAGGGCCTCTTCTCTTCGAACTCACGGCCGATGCCGATGGGACGTTGGAGGCGCACCTCGATTGGGATCGGTCGGTTGACGATCTCGTGGTGGGTTTTACGAATGGGACGTCCTACTTTGAGGTCGGCACGATTTCTCTGACCGCTGGTCGAACGTACCTCCTGAGGGTCGACTATGCAGTTCCCTGGGATTACGTCCACTTCGTGGATGTGCCGTTCGTGTTGACGACCTCCTTCAGCCCGGGCGTGTCGAGCGTGTGCCTGGGACCAGATCCGTTTGTCTCACTTGGCGGCGGCACCTGCGCCGATGGGACCTGGTGGCCACCTGGCCTGCTACCGCCTGGCGCGAATCCGAATCCGGCGCTGCCGCTGCCACCAGCACCTCCGCCACCACCACCCCCGCCACCGACTCCTTCGACTGGCGGATGCACGACTTCGGATCCGTTTGCCGCGCTGGGTGGTGGCACATGCTTCAACGGCGGCTGGTGGCCTCCAGGCCTTACGCCACCAGGGGCGGGTCCGACTCCGCCACCGCCGCCACCACCACCACCACCCCCGCCTCCTTCGACTGGCGGATGCACATCAGCGGATCCATTTGTCTCGCTTGGCGGTGGCACGTGCTTCAACGGCGGCTGGTGGCCGCCCGGACTCCTTCCGTTGCTGATCGGTCGAGGTGGCGGCTAGAGCGGTTTCGAGTTCGATCTAGACCCCACCCCGCAGCGACAACCGCCCGAATGAAAACGGCTCTAGGACGCCGACCAGACGAGCGAGTCTTGCCGGATATACCAGCGCTCCGGCGTCCGGCCTGGCAGCCGCAATTCAATCGACACTTCGAACGCGTGATCGGTAGTACGCATCGCCGGCGCGGCGAGTGCGGGATCGGATGGTGACGTTACCTTCAGCTCGTCGAGCGAACTTGCAAATCGCCGATGCGCTTTCAAGTACGCCTGCTGAGCGTAGTAGACCTGATGCAGCCAGTAGCGTGCGCCGTGGGACGGATCGGGAAGCAACGCGGTCTCTCCCGGACGCCCGGTCGAGAACTGCACGTAGCCCCATGATTCGGGGCGATGCATGTCGATGACGTGCTGGGGCGACCAGACCCAGTTGTGTTCCGGGACTCCCGCGACCTTCTTGTAGGCGCCGCTGGAGTGATCGAGCGTCCACTCCACGCGTGAGAAGTTCACGCGCCATTGATCCCCATTCTGCGGCGGTGCCGGACGCCGTGCGGCTTCTGCGAGGACCTTCCAGGGAAAGGCCAGCTCGACCGACCAACTCCGGTCCGTGTCGCGCGGATCGTTCAGCGTGCCGTCGAGATGAACCGCAGATCGGAGTCCCGGAATCTCCCAGCTGTTCAGCGCTTTGCCGCCGTCCTTGTAGGGCCTCGGGAGAAAGAGATCCCAGCCGGTGCCAAGCGCGTTGATCTCGAACTCGTAGTACTCATGATTGTCGGCGTTGGGATCGATGAACACTTCGAAGTCGTTGTCGTGAAAGATGACCGAGTCGTGATCGGTGAGCGTCGCCCAGAGATGCGGCTCGATCAGCTCTGCGGCGACGTAGAAGAACTGGTCGTCCCACAGCATTTTCACACGCGTTGACAGCGCGGGCGCCGGCTTTCGCGCGCCTTCGATGTCGACGAAGCGCTCGCTCCACGGCGCGTCGCGCCACGCCTCATCGTCCAACCGCCCGTCTATTTTCAGCGCGTGGGATCGCGTGTAAGCGACATAGCCGCGGGGATGCTCGTCGGGGATCGGCTGCGGTGGCGTCGGCTGCTGTTTTGGTAGCCAGCTCACCGTCAGCCCCACCGCAACGATCAACGTGCGAGCGGTCATCGGCCAGCAACCGCTGTAGCAAACGTTTTCCAACGGTCGGCGTTCATCGCGCCGGCATCGAAAATCGAGACGCCACTGGCGCCGCCTTCGAACGCCATCGCGACGGTCCGCTCGAGCTCCGGTCCGTCGAGCGGAGGGACGTACAGTCCGCTGTACACCGGCGTCCGCACAGTCTGCACCGCTTCGCGCGTGTACTGACGGACCCATTCGGGACCGGCGTCATAGAAGCGGTGGTACAGCATCGGCAGCACCGCATCGAGCTTGAAGCGTCCCCAGTCCTGGCGAACCATGACCCGCGCCAGGCTCGGTCCGGGAAACACGGCCGCGGTGATTCGTTTGCCGCCGGCATGCGCGGCCGGCACCAGATAGTCGTTCACGAGATCCACGACGCTGTCGAGGCGATATCTCATCCACGCGGCGTTGGCCTCGGGATCGGTCAGCGACATCGGGTCGACGCCGTGACGCTCCTTGAATTGCCGCCGGTTGTAGTCGGTGTAGCCGTAGTCGTACGCCGGATACACGCGGTCCTGCACGATGCCGTACTTCGACCAGAGCCCCGATGGAAGAATCGCGTCCGGATGCCGCACGTAGTCCAGATGGATGCCGGTGAGTCCGTCGACTGCCGCGAGCTCCGCCACCGTTCCTCGAATGAACTCGCGCACCGCGGGCTGCGCCGGATCGAGGAACTTGTAGTAGTCGACGTACGCCGGCTTGTCGACGGCAGACTCGCCCTTGGCGTTCACGTTGTACCAGTCGGGATGTGTCTGCAGGATCTCCGGCACCAGGCACGGGCAGGTCCACATCCAGGCATGAAGCTCGAGTCCCGCCGCTTTGGCCAGCGGCAGCGTCGTTTCGAGCCAGTTGGCGCGGACGGGCAGACGCCGGCTCCGAAAGAGCGCCTGGCGTCCGTTCCAGACTTCCGCATTGATGGCGTGAATGCCGGCGCCACGGATCGTGGCGAATTCGCGCTTCCAGTCGTCGGCGGTGCGGTCGACGTTCGGCCGCATCCATACCCAGTTCTTCCGTTTGGATTCGGGAGTTTGCTGGCGTGCAAGTCCCAGCGCGGCGATGGCCCCGAGAAAGGTGCGCCGGTTCATCGTGAGGTGGAGCTTAAGGCAAAATCGAGAGCATGGCGCGCATCCTCACCCAGATTCGACGTGAGATCCGGGCCGTCACGCTGGTCGCCAAACACCCGCGCACACCGAAGCGTGCGAAGTGGCTCGCGGGCGCCCTCGTCGCGTACGCACTCAGTCCGATCGATTTGATTCCAGACTTCATTCCGGTGCTTGGGCACGTTGACGACGCCATTGTCTTGCCGATCGGCGTCTGGCTGCTCTGGAGGATGGTCCCGTCCGACGTGCGCGCGGAGTGTCGTGCGGCGGCAAGAGAGGGGCGATCTCTGGAGAGCTAGCAGTTCATGCGGCGCTGCGACCTGCATCGATCCAATAGCGCCGCTTCGGTTTCACCAGATCGGGCCCGCCGACGATGTCCTCCAGCACACCGCCGTTCTTCTCGATGGTCCTGATCGAGCCGATGTTGTCATCGTCACACGTCACCAGCACGCGATCGAGGCCGAGGGAGTCGCGCGCGAACTGAACAGCCAGGCGAAGAATCGCCGTGGCGTGCCCCTGCCGCCGGAATTCCGGAACGACGACGTACCCGATGTGACCGCCGACGCGCAGGAGATAGTCGCTCAGTAAGTGGCGTATCGACACACGGCCGACGATTCGATCGCCCTTGAAACCGAACAGGAACGTCGACGGGACATGATCCGGTGGCAGATTGACGCCGCGCTCCCGCTCTTCGAGGACTTCGAGGTAGCGGCTGAGCGGCATTCCCTCTTCGTAATAGTGGAGGAAGTTCGGAACCTCTGGGCTGGTCGCGTGGTATGCGCGCAGCAGCTCTTCTGCTTCGTCTGTGCGCGGCCGGCGAAGCACCAGTTCGGTCCCGGTGACCGTCATCGCGTCGGTCCTTTCTTTCTGCTAACAATACGCTGGTGTGAAGGCTGAACCATCGCTCGATGATCTGTTTCGCCAGGCGGTCGGGGCGATTGATGCGGGGGACCTCGCGACGCTGAGCCGTCTGCTCGCGGATCATCCGCGGCTGGCCCACGAGCGACTGACCACGCCAGGTCCTTGGCTGCGCGACCAGGTGGGCGAGGCGCTGGGCGGCTTCTTCAAGGACCCGTACCTGCTGTGGTTCGTGGCTGAAGATCCGGTGCTCAACCGCCGGCTGCCCGCCAACATCGTCGACATCGCAAATGCGATCATCGATGCCGCGCGCAGAACGGGCGCGAAGAACCTGCAGGAACAATTGGATTACGCCCTGTGTCTGGTTGCGTGGTCTGGTGTGGCTGCGGACTTCGGGGTGCAGCTCCCGCTGATCGATGCGTTGATTGATGCGGGCGCCGCTCCCGCACTCAATGCCAACAATGCGCTGGTGAACGGTCACTTCGCCGCTGCCGAACGCATTCTCGAGCGCGGTGGGGAGGTGACACTGGCGTCGGCGCTGTGCCTGGGGCGCTGGGAAGATGCGGACCGTCTTGCAAGGCGAGCTACCATCGAGCAACGACAGTTCGCGTTCATCCTCGCGGCACTCACCGGCCGCGCCGAAGGCGTTCGACGGGCTCTCGATCTCGGGGCCGAGATCAACCAGCGCACCAGGGAGCTTTATTCACATGCGACGGCGCTGCATCATGCGGTCTGCTCTGGCTCTTTGGACACCGTGAAGGTGCTGGTCGACGCCGGCGCAAACACACGAGCCAAAGACACGGTCTACGGTGGGACGCCTCTGGGGTGGGCCAGGCATTATGTGGGCGAGGCTCGTGACGACGAGTCGCGAGCGCGATATGCGGCAATCGCCGCGTTTCTGGGGGAACGCAGCGGGCAATAGACGCGACGGACGAGGCGCCGCTACGGCAGAAAGATCGCTGCCACGCCGCGCACGATGATATCGGGGTCGACATCGTCCAAATTCATCAACACGATGACGGTCACCTTGTCGTCGACGAAGCGCGCGAACTGAGCGCGAAACCCGGGCACTCCGCCGCTGTGATAGACGAGCCGCCGACCCTGGAACGAGATCAGCTCCCATCCAAACCCGTACGGATGCGAGGTGCCGTTGTTGAGCGTGACCGGCGTCCACATCTGCTTGCGGCTGGCCTCATTGAGAATCTTGTCGGTGTACAACGCAGCGTCCCATTTACCCAGGTCCGCGACCGTCGACAGAAACGCCCCGCTGGGGCGGAGCGCGCGCCAGTCAGCGGCGAGGAGCAGCCTGTTGTTGTCGGAGTAGCCGAGCGCACGAGTCGGGAGACTGACGCCCGTGTTCGTCGTATACGTCATCGTCATGTCGCACGGCTTGAAGACCTTCTCACTCAGGTATTGTGCCCAGTGAACGTGCGACACCTTGCTGATGATCTCCGCCAGGATGAAGTAACCGAGATTGGAGTATTCCCACTTCGCGCCCGGCGCGAAGCGCAGCGGGAGAGGGTATGCGGTCTTGATCACCTCGGCATCCAGCTGCACCTTGGCCGGATCGAAGCCGGGCGCGTCGCGCACAAGGCCGGACGTGTGGGTTAGAAGATGCCGGATGGTAATGGGTTCCCAGGTATCCGGTGAGCGTTGGAGAAACTTGCCGATCGGATCGTTCAGTCCAACCTGACCCTCCTGGACGAGCAGCATGATTCCGGCGGCAATGAACTGCTTGCTGACCGACGCAATCTTGTAGATGGTTTCGGGCGTCGCCGGAGTCTTGAGCTTCATGTCCGCGACGCCGTACCCCGCGCTCTTGATGATTCGACCTTCCTTGAGCACGACCAGCGAGAGGCCCGGAATGTTCTGCCTCTGCATTTCGTTCTTGATGAAGATGTCTGTCCTGTCGGCCTGCGCGCCGAGCCCGGTGACAAGGAATCCGAGCAGCGCGAACGTGAGATGTCTATTGCGCACGAGAACCTCGCTTGTCCTGTCGGCGCGCCGCGTGATCGTCTTTAGCTGTGGCGAGTCGATTGACAGAACTGTCAGGTGAAAGGCCGTCCTCCTCCGCACAGATGAAATGCGTCAGCCGAGTGGATACACTCCCCACGATGCCGCCACGCACCGTCGTGAGGACTTCATTCATGCTTCTCGCGCTTGTGGTCGCTGGAGCGCGCGCCGGCGGGCAGGTGCCTCAGATGTCGCCGGACGTTCGCGCGCGCATGGAGATGTACAGCCGCGCCCTTGGCGTCGAGTGCACGCACTGCCACGTGGAGGGCAAGTGGACCGCCGACACGCAGCCGGCGTTCGGCGTGGCCCGCAACATGGCTCAAATGGTTCCGGTCATCAACGAGCGTCTCGGCAAACTGGACCGGGTGAGTTGCTGGACCTGTCATCGCGGCGACGTAAAGCCTTCTCGCCAGCCGCGACCGCCGTTCGACGCAGAGCTTGCGAAATGGCCGGCCGAGTTGGCAACGGCGTCTCAAGCGCTGAAGACGACGATGTCCGTCTACAATGTCGCGCTCGGCGTCGGATGCGACCACTGCCACACGGCAGATTGGAAGAGTACGGAAAAAGCGCCGATGAAAATGGTCCGCATGATGAATGGGTTGTTCGAGATCTTTCCGAAGTTCATGCCGGCGACCGCGCAGACCCAGTGCTTCATGTGCCACAAGGGGTCGGTCAAGCCCGCCGCTCGATAGTAACGTCGTCATTTCATTTGACAGGCTAATAGAGCGGGTGATACTCCATTAGAATGTCTAACAGAGCAGCCAGGGCCGCACTGGGCGAGTGGGTGAGGCGTCTCTGGGGCACGGTGCGCCCGGGCCGGCACGATGCCGACCTTGAAGAAGAACTCCGCGTCCATCTGGAACTGGCCAGGGAAGAAGACGCCCGGCGTCGCGTGCGCTCGGACGAGGATGCGCCGAGGGCCGCGACAGTCCGGTCCGGCGGCCTGGCACAAGCGATGGAGGCCGTACGCGATCAGCGCGGTCTGCCGTGGCTCGGCGATCTCGCGCGCGATCTGCGCTATGGGCTTCGGGCCTTGCGGCGAAATCCTCTTTTTGCCGCAGTGGCGGTGCTGACGCTTGCACTCGGCATCGGCGCAAACACGGCGATCTTTTCGCTCGCGGACGCGGTGCTCTTTCGAACACTTCCCGTCAGCAACCCACGCGAGCTCGTCGTGTTCCGCCAGCGTGGTCCGTCCGGTGACATCTTTCCGTTCAATTCCGCGGCTACCGCGAATCTCGCCGCAAGCCACGACGGTCTTTCAGGGCTCGCGGCTTTCCGTCCGCTCCCGGGCGCGCTCGTCCGCGTCAATGGGGAAGCGCAGCTCGTGCCGGCGCAGCTGGTGTCGGGCAACTATCACGCAGTCCTCGGCGTCCGCGCCGCTCTCGGACGCACGCTGCGAGAAGAGGATCGCGAGCCAGTCGCGGTGATCAGCCATCGGTACTGGCAGCAGCAGTTCGCAGGCGACCCGAACATCCTCGGACGCGTGTTCGAGATGCTGGGACGCTCGTTCACGATCGTCGGCGTCACGGCGCCGGGCTTTTTCGGGACGCAGCCGGGACGTCACGTCGATGTCACGGTGCCGCTCGCCGCACAGACGATGACGATGCCGCCGAACGCCCGGTGGCTTTACCTGATCGGGCGACTGGCGCCGGGGATTGCCCGGGAGCAGGCGCTGGCGGCATTGCGGCTGCGATGGTCGCAGCTCATCGACGGTGGTTCAGTGCCGGCGCGGCCTCCGGTGACGCTCGAGCTTGATTCCGGCGCGCAGGGCCTGAACGAGCTGCGCCGGGAATTCTCGCTGCCTCTGCAGATTCTGATGGCGGCGGTGGGCGTCGTGCTGCTCGTCGCGTGCGCCAATCTCGCAGGCCTGTTGATCGTCCGTGCGAGCGCGAGGCAGCAGGAAATGGCGCTCCGGCTGTCGCTGGGAGCCGCGCGCGGGCGGATCGTGCGCCAGCTTCTGACGGAAAGCGCGGTCCTCGCCGCCGCAGGCGGTGCCGCGGGCACGGCGCTCGCGTACTGGGTGACGAATCTGCTCCTTGACGTGATGTCCCGCGGCCGCAGCCCCATCGTCGTCGATGTGGCGCCGAACGCCCGTACGCTCGCGTTCGCGGCCGCAGTCACCATCGTCACGGCCGTGTTGTTCGGACTTCTTCCGGCACTCAATGCCAGCCGCACCAATTTGCAGCCGCAGCTGAAACTGAGCACATCCGGAGGCGATGTCACGTCCACCAGATGGGGTCGGGCGATGGTCGCCGCGCAGGTCGCGCTGCTCGTCCTCCTCCTCACGTCGGCGGGGTTATTCACGCGCACACTGCAGATGCTCCGCTCCGTCGATGCCGGTTTCCGGCAGGACCAGGTACTCGTCGTGAACGTCGCAACGGGCCGCGCGCTTCCGCAAGACAGAATGCGTGCGCTCTACGAGGAACTCTCCGCGCGGTTTGGCCGGCTGCCGGGCGTCCAGGCGGTCAGCCTGGCCATGGATACGCCGACTGCCGGCGAGCTCTCGATGTGCAGCAGCATCGAGATTCCCGGCCGTTCGGCGGATCGCGAGAATGCGCCACCGGTGTGCCGCAACTTCGTGGGGCCGCGCTTCTTCGAAACGTTGGGGATTCCCGTCCTGGCTGGCCGCGAGTTCGCGCCGGGCGACGATGAGCGTGCCCCACAACACGTCGTCATCAGCGAGCGCGTGGCCCGATCGTATTTTCGCGGCGAGGATCCGCTCGGGCAGCAGATCTTCACCGACGGGCCGCAGCCCCGCACACGTGTGTCGGCGACAATCATCGGCGTGGTGAAAGATGTCCGATACACCAGCCTGCGTGCCGATGCGCCGCTGATGATCTACCGGCCGTCGCGTCAGGAGCCCGGCGCCCCGGCGAACACCTTTCTCATCCGGGCATCGTCGGCCGATTCTGAAGCGCTGACGCCGATCCTGCGAGCCGAGATCCGCGCCGTTGCGCCGGCGCTGCCGCCGCCGTCCGTTGCCAGACTAGAAGACCGGGTTGCCGGTGTGCTTGTCGAAGAGCGGATGCTCGCGGCCCTCTCGAGCGCGCTTGGCGCGGTGGCTGCGATCCTTGCCGCGATCGGCATCTACAGTACGGTGGCCGCAGCGGTCGTGCGACGCCAACGCGAGATCGGCATCCGGATGTCGCTCGGAGCGCGGCCTGGTCAAGCCGCACGAGTGGCAATCGGCGAAGCCGTCGCAACTGTTGCCAGCGGACTGGCCATTGGCGTTCCCGCCGCCATCGTCACAGCGCTGGCCGCGCGCGCGAGCCTGGCGAATGTGCTTTTTCACTTGTCGCCGACGGACCCGCTGATCCTGTCCGGCTCGACGATCGCCATCCTCGTGATTGCGGCGGTGGCTGCGTACGTGCCGGCCCGCCGCGCGTCGCGAATCGATCCGGTCGCGGCGATCAGGTGTGAGTAGGTCTTGAACCACTGATAGGTATGATCCGTAATCAGACCAAGGGGGTGCTGCTTGGGATTGATCAACTGGATCTTCGACATCTATCAACACACGCAGATCGACAAGCTCAGGGATGAAACAGCTCAAGCCCGTGCGGCAGCCGCCGTGCAAACCAGCGGCAAGGTCGATGCGGAACGCTTGGAGCAGGCGCTCGGTGAGCTCGCGTTGGCCGTGAAAACCCTGCAGCGAATGATCGTGGACAAAGGTGTGTGCACGGCCACTGAGTTGAAGGAGAAACTGAACCAGCTCGATCTCGAAGACGGCCGGGCGGACGGCCGGCTGCCGATGCCGCGATAAAGCCGCGTGAGTTCACGGCTCTCTCCCGGCCTTTTACTCGTCGGCGCATTACCGGGCAGCATGTTCCCTATCGTGAAGGTGCACGCGAGGTTTGAGCCGGTCCGTCTGAATCGACGCAGCACGCGTCTAAAGCCGCGAGGTTCACGATGACCGTCACATTAGTCGCGGTTGCGTTCGCGCTGACCATCGGTCAAGCCACCGGCAATCAAGGCGGTCAATCGTACGCCGGCACGTGGATCGCCGACTTTACGGGCACGACCTACGTCCGCCTGGAGCTCGAGGGCCCGGCCGCTATGCTGAATGGCCGGATTGCGTTGGGGAACATCGAAGTCGACAAGCAGGGCGAGGTGATCAAAGCGGAACCCGCGCCTCGACAGCTCACGCCGATTTTCGATGTCGCGCCGCGGACGACGACCATGGCCTTCTCGCGCAAAGACGGCAGAGATACTGATCACTTCGAGATGCGGCTGCTTGGCAACGACACCGCAGAGCTGTTGTTCATCCCCTCGGAGGCCGATCGGAAGGAGCTTGTGGCGAGCGGCATTCCGGTGCCGAAGCCAATCCTGCTGAAGAAGGTCTCGCGCTGACGATAGCTCGACTTGCGTCGCCGTGAGGCAATCTCCGCCAGCGGTACCTTTTCTCCTCCCTTGCGCCGAACTTCACGGCGACTCTTTCATCTTGTGTGAGCGCGACGCGATCGGCGTAGAATCGGCGTTTCGCACAACTGGTAGGGAGGACCGGCATGTCAGGACTACACCTTCGTCCGCTCCGCGTGTTCATGATGATCGGACTGCTTGTCCTGTGCGGCGCGACGGCGGCCGCCGACCAGCCGAAGACGGCAGTCGACTACACGATCGGCCCCGACGATGTGCTGTCGATCAACCTGTTCGACCAGGACCCGAAGTATTCGGCTGACGTGAGAGTTCGGCCTGACGGCAAGATCACGTTGGCGTTGCTCGATGACGTTCAGGCACGTGGTCTCACACCCATGGAACTGAAAGCCGCACTGACGGCGGCGTATTCAAAATACTTCAGCGAGCCCGTTGTCTACGTCACCGCGAAAGAGGTGCGCAGCCGCAAGGTCTACATTACGGGAGAGATCCTCAGGCCCGCCGCGTACTCGCTCAACGATTCAATGGACCTTGTTCAACTGATTTCGGAGGCCGGTGGCTTCCAACCTTGGGCGAATCAGAAACAGATCGTACTCATCCGGAAAGATCCGCAACCCAATGAGAAGAATGGAAGAGTGTTTTTCGACTACACGAAACTCTTCAAACCAGGCTCGGTAGTCGTTCCTGACCTAAGGCCCGGCGATGTGGTGGTCGTGAAATAGCCACGCCGGCCCAGCCGTCGTCGAAGAGCGATCACCACGAAGGGCGCGAAGAGCACGAAGAATTTCCTTCAAGATCCTTCGTGTCCTTCGCGTGCTTCGTGGTTCAACGCTCCAGCACGTGGCGTTGTTCAAGCAGCCCGCCTAGAACTTCAGGCCCACGCCGAGCCGCGACGTGAAGTTGTGGCTCGAGCAGTCGCCGTTCACGCAGGGCGGAACGGCCGTGCTCCGGTGGCGAATCATCTCGTCGCCAAGATCGAGGCGTGCCACGAGCC
>Ga0114129_10000479_pt1 | contig 48277 bp, 44 predicted proteins | sample RhiMetdeltSRZDD1_FD_80071 | JGI IMG/M metagenome (GOLD analysis project Ga0114129, IMG submission 80071) | Populus rhizosphere microbial communities from Tennessee, USA - Rhizosphere MetaG P. deltoides SRZDD1 (version 2) (version 2) | ecosystem: Host-associated > Plants > Roots > Rhizosphere >...
GATCGACAACGGCTAACCCCTGATCGACAACGGCTAACCCCTGATCGACAACGGCTAACCCCTGATCGACAACAGCGCGGGCACGTCGGCGCTCGTCAGCTCGGCGAGGCTCATCGTGTCGAGCACCTGGCTGATGGCCGCCTGGATCTTCTGAACCGGCCGCCGGAGATTGCACTTCTCCATCTGCGGGCAATCCGCATCCTCGAGGCACGAGACGATGTTAATCGGCCCCTCGAGCGCCCGGATGACCTGGCCAACGGTGATCTCGGTCGGACGGCGGGCCAGAGCGTATCCACCTTTCGGCCCGTTCGTGCTCACGATGAGCCGCTGCTTCGCGAGCTTCTGGAGGATCTTCGCCATGAGCTCCGGCGGGATCGTGAACTCCTCGGCGATCCGCTTGGCGCTCACAGCGCCGAACCCGTCATTGATGGCGATATAATGAATCGCCATCAACCCGTAATCGGCGCGCTTGGTGAAGCGGAGCATTCTGTGCCCTCGTCCTTGCCGTTCGATGTCATTCTATCGCCGACGTTTTTGATCGGCGACTGTTTCGGTCGGATTCTCCCACTGCGGCCGGTCGCTGTCAACGGAAAGGGCCCTGCATGAACGCCGAGTTTGACTCAGAGCTGCATCGGACGGCGATCGCTCAACTCGACGGGGTGGCCGTCCGGCTCGGGCTCGATCCCGACATCCACGAGCGCCTCCGATACCCCCGGCGGGCGCTCGTCGTCTCGATTCCGATCAAGATGGACTCCGGAAAGACCGAAGTCTTCGTGGGTTACCGCGTCCACCACAGTACGGTGCTTGGACCGACCAAGGGTGGCGTCCGCTATGCCCCGGACGTGGATCTGGGCGAGGTCAGCGCGTTGGCGATGCTCATGTCCTGGAAGTGCGCACTCATGAGCCTGCCGTACGGCGGCGCCAAGGGCGGGGTGCGGTGCGACCCCCGCCAGCTATCGATGCAGGAAAAAGAGAACCTGACCAGGCGCTACACCGCAGAGATCATCCTGATGATCGGCCCCGATCTCGACATCCCCGCGCCCGACCTCGGAACCGACGAGCAGACGATGGCGTGGATGATGGACACGTATTCGATGACTCAGGGCAAAAGCGTGCCCGGCGTCGTGACCGGCAAGCCGCTCATCGTGGGCGGCTCGGCCGGCCGCCGCGAGGCCACCGGGCGCGGGATCGTCTATGTGCTCTACCAGGCGGCGCGCCATCTGGGCCACGAGCTACGCGGGCGCAAGGTCGTCGTCCAGGGCTTCGGCAACGTCGGCGGCGTCGCCGCGCGGCTGCTGTGGCGTGAGGGATGCGTGATCGTCGGCATCAGCGACGTCAAGGGTGGCATCGTGAAGCCGGACGGCATCGACATCCGGCAGCTCGAAGCGCACGTCGCGGAGAGCGGCTCGGTGACGGGGTTTCCGGGCAGCGAACCGGTCTCGAACGCCGAGCTACTCAGCCAGCCGTGCGACGTGCTGATTCCGGCCGCCGTCGGCGGCCAGATCCACAAGGGCAACGCCGACCGCGTCAAGGCCTCCATCATCGCCGAGGGGGCCAACGGCCCGACGACCCCGGAAGCGGACGTGGTCCTGCGCGAGCGCGGGGTCACCGTCATCCCCGACATCTTGTGCAACGCCGGCGGCGTCGTCGTCTCCTACTTCGAGTGGGTGCAGGGGCTGCAGTACTACTTCTGGCGAGAGAGCGAAATCACGGCCCGGCTTCAGGAGGTGATGACGCGCGCGTTCAATCGGGTCTGGGCCCTCGCCTCCAAGGAAAGCACAGATCTCAGAACCGCCGCGCTCATGGAAGGTATCCGCCGGGTGGCGGAGGGTTACAAGGCGCGCGGGCTCTATCCCTGAGTCGCGAGCGCGCGACGCAGCTCGGCGGCGACCTGCTCGGGCGGCGTTTCGTTGACGAAGATCCCGCCCACGCGGTTGGCGCGCTCCGGCTGGACCGCGACCTCGATGTGCCAGTGGTAGTCGTCGCGAATCGTGGCCCAGTCACCCTGCAAGATGCGTGACTTGAGGTTGGGCGCCGTGTGCAGCACCAGCTCGTACCCCGGATCGCCGAAGTCGCTCGCCAGCGTGCGGAAATAGCTCGAGATCAGCAGCGCGAGGTCGCGGCCTTTGTCGGCCGCGAGCGCCTCCTCGAACGAGCAGCCGTGCTGGCGCGGCACGATCCACGTCTCGAGCGGAGTCCGCGCGGCGTACGGGACGAGCGCCGCAAAGCCGGTCGTCAGCTTCGCGACGCGCTCTGCCGCGGCGATCTCCTGGCGCAGCATGTCGCAATAGAGGCAGCGCCGCTTGTACTGATAGTACTCTCGAGCCTGGTAGAGCTCGCGCCGGGTCTCGTCGAAGACGATCGGGATGGCCGTGACCCGCGAGTATGGGTGGTGCGGCGGCACGCCGGGCTTCTTGTGATGGCGACTGATCAGGATGTCGCGAATCTGGCCGTCGCGCTTGAGGTCGAGCAGCCGATCGCGATACATCCACAGCATCGCCTCGATCTGATCCGGATCCATGGTGGCGAGCGTGTCGTCGTGGTTGGGCGATTCCACGATCAGCTCGCTGGCGCCGCGCGGCGTGATCATGTCGAACATGCCCACGCCCTCGCGCACCAGCTCCCACTCGATCCGGAAATACGCGTCCGCCTCGGGCACGACGCGCACCGTCCAGCCGGGAGTATTCGGGAGCGAGCCGTCCTTACGGTAGGCAGCGATCTCCGCACCGGTCAGATGCTCGGAGCCGGGACAGTAGCGGCACGGCGCGTCGGGCGACCAGGCGCCTTTCGGGCGAATGAGCACCCATTGACCGCGAGTCGGGTCTTTTCTCAGCTCGTCCACCGAGTCGCGGTCACTCCTTGATCTGTCCCTTGAGCTTGCGCAGATGCTGACGGGCGACGTCCACCCAGTCCTTCTCGGACGGCAGTTGCGAGGCCAGCGCGATGTACTTCTCCCACTGAACGATCGCCTCCTTCGGATCGGTCTTCTCGTAGACGAGCGCCAGATTGTAGAGCGCGCCGGTGTTCTTATCGTCGAGCTCGATGACCTTGCGATACTCCTCGACCGCCTCCTTGTAGAGGCCCTTGTCTTCGTAGACCTCGCCCAGACCCATGCGGGCCTCGACGGACTGCGGGTCGAGGTCGATCGCGCGCCGGTACGCCTGCACGGACTCGTAATACAAGCCCTTCTCGGCGTAATAGATCTTGCCGAGGCTCATGTAGACCTTCGGGTTGATCGCGTTGTAGGTCAGCGCCTTCTGGTAGGCGGCGATCGCCGGATCGATCTCGCCCTTCGCCGCGCGCGCATCACCGAGTCCGACGTGAGCATCCGCGTAGAACGGGCGCAGGTCGATGGCCTTCTGATACGCCTCGACCGCCTGATCGAACAGACGCCGCGGCGCGGCCAGGAAGAGGTCGCCGAGCGCCTTGTAGGGCTCGGGATACGTGGCGTCCAACTGGGTCGCCGCGCGGAACTGTGCGGCGGCCTTCCAGCGATTGCCGAGCGCCTGATGCACGGCGCCGAGCGTGTACTGGGCGACGACGAAGTTGGCGTCCACCTCGATGGCGCGGGAGAGCAGGTCCACCGCGTTCTCGTTGGCCTCCTGTCCGCCTTTGGCGGCCGCCATCTGCGCGCGCGAGAACAGCTCGAATGCGCGCAGCGACTTCGTCGGCGCCGCCGCCTTCTCCATGCGGCGCGCCTCGGCGTCGGTCAGGGTCAGCTTCAGTGTTCGCGCGTAGGCCATGGGCAGCATGGCGAGCCGGGTGAGCAGGTCGCCCTCGGGCACGGTCATCGGCTCCATGGTCGTCGGCTCGGGGGTCCCCCCACGCAGCTCCATGACGCTGGGCTGAAGCACCAGCTCGTTGTTGACGCGCGCGACACGGCCATAGAGCGCGGCGTCGACCTTGAGGCTGCGCGCGGCCTGGAGCACGGCGGGCTCGCCCCACGCTTCCGGCTGGCCGAAAGCCCGCAGACGCGTTCGATCCACCTGCACGAACGCGGGAGACTGCACGAGGCCGAACGAGAGGGCTTGCGCGACCCCCTCGCCGATCCACTGCTCGTCGGAGGACAGCCCCGTCGCCTCGAACGGCACGATGAGGATCGTCCGCGGCTTCACCGCGGCCTGGGCGGAGACCACCGCCATCAACCCACAAAACGCCAGGATCGAGAGGACCGGCCAGCGTCGCCCCATCAGGCGCCCTCCTCTCCGCGTCACGGCGCCGGGGTGGGCCGGCGCGTCCTTCGGCTCAGCCAGCCCTTCATCCGCGCGAATCCTCCCGGTCCCACACGCCGGAGCGCGATGTCGGGCACAATCATGAGCGCCACGAATCCAACCAGCCAGGGCCAGATCTCGACGGCGATCCGCGAGCGCCGCCGCGCCTTCAGGAACGCGTCCTGCGGCTCCTGCAGCGATGAGCCGCCCGTCAGCTCCGCGAGCTCGCGCAGCAATGTCTCGTCGACTCCGAGATCGCGAAGCTCCTGAGCATACGGTACCACCAGCCCGGCCAGCTGGGAGCCAACCACGCGTTCGGCCTTGCGCTGCGCCATGCCGACGAGGTACACGCCCTCCTGGGGCGCCGGGAATCGGCCGCGATACCGGCCGGGGCCGATCTGCTCGAGGTCCACGACGCTCCGCTCGCGGCTGGGCGCCACCACGCCGATCTGCGAGTCCAGGAAGTTGATGAACTCGCCCTTGCCGTCGACGGCGTCCACGACGACCTCACCGGTCTGATCGATCCGTTGCACGATGGCCGTCGTGTCCGAGCGCGTGCCGCTGCGGAGCGTCCAGCGCGTGAGCTGGGCCCAGAACTTGTTGAACTCCCCCCAGCGCAGCCACAACACGCCCCACTTGGCCTTGGCGTCGGACGTGAACGCCGCGGCCCGCCCCAATCCGTACCGCCACGTGGCGAGGACGGGATCCTCCTGATGGCTCATCAGGACGAGCTCGGCATTCTGCTTGATGGTCGTCGCCACGTAGCCGCCGAGCGGCGGCACGGTCTTCCAGTTGATGTCCTGCATCGCCTCGTGGCTGGGCGCGGTGAGCTGCGGCTTGAACGGCTGCTCCACGAGCGAGGCCTTGGAGGCGAGCTGCGTCTCGAGCGTGAAGATGCGCGGAATCGTCTGCGAGTCCTCGGTGTAGTAGAAGCGGCCCTTGCCCCACTTGGCGATGTCCACCATGAGCTGGACGTCGGCGTCCTTGCCGATCGCCACCGTGGAGACCGTGATCTTGTCCTTGGCCATGCGGCGCAGCAGCCCCGCGAAATCGCCGCGGGTCATCTGGCCGTCCGACAGGAAGATCACGTGCTTGAGCAGGGCGGGCCGGTCGAACAGGGTCTGATAGGACTCCTTGAGCGCGGGGTAGCCGTCGGTGCCGCCGCCGGCCTTGATCGTTGCGATGGCGTGATGGATCGCGCCCTTGTCGCGCGCGCCGCGCATCGGCGAGTCCCAGATGAATTCCGTGTCCCACGACATCACGCCGACCTCGTTGCGCTCGTCGAGCAGATCGACGACGAGGTGAGCCGCCTCCTTGGCGAGGTCGAGCTTGGTGACCTTCTCGTCCGTGGACATCGCCATCGACCCGGACCGGTCGATCGAGAGAACCACGGCCAGACTCGGGATCTCGACCTTCTGCTTGACCTCCATTGTGACGGGCAGCGCTTCCTCGATCGGCGTGCGGTAGTAGCCGCCGAGGCCGAAGGACTCCTCGCCGCCGATCATCATCAGCCCGCCGCCGTGATCGCGGACGTAGTCGCGAATCTGCGACATCTGCGGTCGCGTCAGCTTCAGCGACGAGACGTTCGACAGCACGACCCCGTCATATTTCTGTAACCCGGCGATGTCCTTCGGGATGCCGGGCGGATCGACGACCGTCACCTCGATGTTCTGCGAGCGCAGCGCGGCCGCCAGCGAGGCCGCGTGCGAGCGATCCTTGTCGGCGAGCAGCACCTGCGGTCGTCCGCGCACGACGACGGTGCCGACGGCGCGATTGTTGTCCTCGATCGTGTCGCCGTCGACGTCGAGCGCAGCCTGATAGACGTGGATGCCGCTCTGATCGAGCGCCTGCCGGTACGCGAAGACGTTCTTCCCCGCGGTCAGCCGCACGATCTGCGAGCCCAGGAACTCTCCATTGCGGAACAGCGAGAGGCGGCCCTGTGTGTCCTTGTGGCTCCACGCGACGACCTTGGCCTGGAACGGCTCGCCGTACTTGACCTCCTGCGGCAGGAGCATCGCCTCCGCCACGACCTCCTGCGTGAACGTGAGCGGAGCCGGCACATAGAAAATGTCCGCGCTTGCGTCCTTCGCCGCCTGGGCGCCGGCCAGCGCATTGCCGGCGTTCTGGCGTCCATCGGTGAGCATCACGATGCGGTTGGCGTGGCCGGGCGTGACCGTCGCCAGCGCCAGCTGGATCGCCTGGAAGATGTTGGTCCCTCGCCCGCTCACCGTCGCTTTCGGACGATCCACGGTCGGACGATTCGAGAGCGGCTGGTCCACCACCGCTTCTTCGCCGAAGACGACCACCTCGTGCCGGTCGCCGCTCTTGAGGTGACGCACGGCCTCGGACACGAAGCGGTACGCGCGCTCGCGCGCGACGAGGCTGACGCTGTCGGAATGGTCGATGAGGAAGACGACGTTGAGGCGATCCACCCAGCGCGGCAGCGTGGGTCGTAGCAGCGTCACCAGCAGCACGACGACCAGCGCCCCGCGCAGCGCCAGCGCCCACTGATCTCCGGTCACCCGGGGCACGCGCAGGCGGCCGGCCGTCTGGCGCCGCCAATAGAGCCCGCCCTCGAGCAGCAGCAACGCCGCGGCAATGAGCACGAAGAGCGGCCACAACTCGCGCTGGATCGGCACGGGCGGTGACGCCGCCCCCGTCGCCACCGGCGTCGCCGGCAGCGGATGCGGCGTGACGTCGGACTCATCACCGTCGCCGAGGTTCACGGCCAGCTTCATGTCGCCGCGAGCGGTCGACAGCGTGTAGATGCCGACCTCGTCGGTGTCGGTGAACGACACCACGCCGCGCGTGACCAGCGCCTTCACCGCGCGCCCGCTCGGCGTGTTGACCGTCGCCGACAAGATGCCGTGGGCGACGGGCAGCAGGATCGGCTGGCCGGCGGCGAGCTGCAGGCTCGATTGATCGAGCGCGGCCGGATGGAGCCAGCGCAGCGTGTTCGACAGAATCAGCGGAAAGGCGACGCGGAGCGGGAAGTCGGTCTTGAACAGATCGAAGCCGATGAAGATGGCCTTTCGGTCCGGCTCCTCGAGCGCGTACAGCAGCGGCCCGCCCACGGCCTCGACGAGCGCGCGTCCTGCCGCGAGGGGCCGCACCCGCATCGCGTCCTGGATGGCGACCTTTGCGAACTCGACGTGGCGCATGACGGGGTGCGCACGATCCCAGTCCATCACCGTCGGCGACTCGACGCGGCCCAGCACCTCCAACGGCACGTCGGGCGGCACCGTGTTCACGAAGACGTAGCGCCCCGGGCCCACCTTGGGCGGCGTCGCCGAGTCGAGCACCACCACGTCGGCTTCCCCCATGCCGCCCTGGTATTGCTCTGGCGTCTTGACTTCGAGCGCCACGGTGGGATCGGTGCGCAGCACCTTCTCGAGGAACAGGTTGCCCGGGCTCACGAGCGTGACCGCGATCTTCTTGGGCGGCGGAATCACCGCGTAGGCGACGTTGTCGGTGGCGAGGTCGTCGTTGACGTTGATCTTCGCGGTGACCGTGCCGCCTCCCTGATGGGTGAACGGCAGCACGATCGAGCGCCGCACGTTGGGCTCGAGCGTGAGGGACTTCTCCGCGATGGTCTGCCCGTCGATCGCGAGCGCGAAGTCGAAGGTCTGCGCCTCCGCAGAATGGTTCACCAGCGAGACGAATGCTTGGTAACCGAAGGTGCCGTAATAGGTCTTGCGGATCGAGAGACTGACGATGCCGACGTTGTAGCCGCGCCGCCCGACACCCACCCAGTGGATGCGCGGATCCGTCGTCTCGGGCGCCTGGCCGAGGGTGAAGGCGCCGTCCGTGAAGACGTGGATCTCCGCGCGCGGGTCGGCGCCGACGAGCGCGCGCGCCGTGCGCAGCGCCTCGGAGAGTCGCTGCGGCAGGTCACGCGGCCGCGCCGCGCGGATGGCCGCCAGCGCGCGGTCGCGATCGCGCCCGAGCGCGGCGGTGACGTGCGGCTGCACGCCGGCCTCGATCACCATGATCTCCGCGCCTTCACCCTGCCGCCGCACGAAGGCCAGCGCCTCGTCGCGGGCGGCGTCGAACCGCGAGGGCGAGACGTCGCGCGACTTCATCGACGCGGAGGTGTCGAGCACGACCACGACCTTGCGCGCGCCCTCGCCGGTGACCGTCACCACCGGCCGCGCCAGCGCGACCGCCAGCGCGATCAGCGCCAACAGCTGCAGGATCAGCAGAGGATCACGCTGCAGGCGCTGGAAGAACGCCGACGCCTCGCGATCCCGCAGCTCGGCGCCCCACAGCATGAGGCTCGACACGTGGCGCTCGCGCCGCCGGACCTTGAGGAAATAGAGCAGGACGAGCGGCGCCGCGACGCCGAGCATGGCAAAGGCGAGGGGCGACAGAAAGCTCACGCGACGATCCGTCCGCGCAATTGCGCCACGACGAATTCCTCCACCGGCGTCTCCGTGCTCACGCGGTGATAGCCCACCTCGTGGCTTCGGCAGAACGCCTCGATGCGCTCCAGAAACCGTGCGAGCCGCTCGCGATAGCCGCGCATCGCCTCGCCGTCGACCGTGACGTCACGCGCCTCCCCCGTCTCCGCGTCATAGAGCCGCAGATCGCCCGCGAGATCCGGGTTCAGCTCGCCGGGATCGAGGACGTGCACGAGGTGCACGTCGAAGCGCCGCTCGAGCAGCGCCCGCACGCCGGCCTCGAATCCCCGGGGATCGAGCAGGTCCGAGACGATCACCGCCAGCCCCGGCTCGCGCGCGCGCAGGGCGTAGTCGCCGAGCGCCTCGGTGAGTCGCGTCGGACCGCCCGGCCTCACGTCGGACAGGAAGTCGAGCAGCGTGACCACCTGGTTGCGCCCGCGTGCGGGCGGCCAGCCCTCGGTCGCGCGGTCACGCAGGATGCCGAGGCCGACGCGCTCGTGGCTCACGAGTCCAACGAAGCCGAGCGCCGCGGCCACGCGGACGGCATACGTCAGCTTGGTCGGCGCGCCGAAATCCATCGATGCCGAGGCGTCCACCAGCAGGTGCAGGCAGAGGTCCTCCTCGTCGACGAAGAGCTTCACGTGCAGGCGGTCGAGCCGGCCGTAGATGTTCCAGTCGACGTAGCGCAGATCGTCGCCGACGCCGTAGGCGCGATAGTCCGCGAACTCGACGGAATGGCCGCGGCGCGGGCTGCGCCGCTCACCCTTCACGCTGCCGCGGAAGGCGCGGCGTGAGAGCAACGAGAGCCGCTCGAGCTGCGCGAGAAACTCCGGCGAAAAGAACGTCTGCCGCGCGTCGCCGGTCGCGATCCTATCTTTCATCCAGGGCCTGGAAGTAATCCTTGATCTGGGAGTGGTAGTCGCGCGGCACCGCCTCGCGCGTGATCGCGTCCTCCATGAGCTTGCGATACTGTCCGATCACGCCGAGATAGTTCAGGCGCGACGCCATCGGCCCGCCGCGACCCGTCATGTTGGTGTCGTAGCCTTCCTTGCGTCCGCGCCGCGACTCGCCCTCGACGCCGACGTCGTAGGGTGTGGCCGAAAGACGCCGGCTCGCCTCGCCCTTCGGTGAGGCGCTCTTGCCTTTGCCCGGCAAGAGGCCCTCACCCTCGCCGAAGTCTTCGCCTTCGCCGCCGCCCTCACCGCCGCGACGATCGCGCGAGCCGCCGCCGCGCTCGGTGTCGCGCCCTCCGCGCAGGCCCTTGCCCGAGCGCTGCGATTCTTCCTGGGCGCGCATCTTGTCGAGCGCCTTCTGCATAGCTTCCATGGCACGATCGGTCTGGCCGCCCTCCAGCGCCTCCATGCCCTCGCCGACATCACCGCTCCAGTTGCCGCCCTTGCGGCCGAGCCGCTCCATCTCCTCCAGCAGCTCCTTCAGCTTCTGCGGCGAGATCTGGTCGGGCCGGAGACCGCCCGTGAGCGCCTTGGACTTTCGGAAGACCATCTTGTACTGGCTCTGCGTGAAATCCGAGGCGAGGTCCGGCAGTCGATCCACCTGCTCGAGCAGCTTGAGCCGCTCGTCGCCCCGCTTGAGGAAGCTGTTGAAGTCCGGACGCTGCGAGGACAGCGAGGTGTCCTTGAACACCGCGGACAGGTCGCCGGCCGTGCTCGCCGTCGACGCACCGCTGCGCGCCTGGAACTCGCGCTCCTCGAACGCGGGCGGCCGCAGGCGCTCGCGCGCCTCCGTCTTGGAGCGCTCTTCGAGCGCGCCCGACCCGGTGCGCTGCTCCTTGTCTTCTTCCGGCCCGCCCGGAGTGAAATCGGGCAGGCGCGGTGACGGCAGCGGCAGCGCGGGCGCGAGCGTCAGCATCAGCGCAATGAGCAGCGGCGCCGGCAGGAAGTGGGCCTCGCGTGGCAGGATGCGCCGCACGATGCGCCGCGGCCGCAGCTGCTCAACGCGGGCTGTGGCGTCGGCGACGAGCGCGTCGACCAGGGGGCTGCGATCGGGCCGCTCGGCCCACTCCAGGGCCGTGGCCACACGGTCTTCCAGGCCGAATGCGCGATCGGCGAGGCGTGCGGCATCGGCGCGGCTCGTTCGCTTGAGCGCGCCCCACACGGCACCGAGCGTGGCCCCGGCGGTCAGCAGCACGGCTGCCGCAGGCAGCGCGAGCGGACCAACCCCCCCCTTCAGGACGAGCAGCGCCACGGCGGGAAGCGAGGCCCAGAAGAAGCCACGCACCGCGTAGTGCTCGATGCGGCGCCACCGCACCTGCGCCGCGACGCGCCGGACGAGACGATCGAGCGCCGCGTTGGGCGTCATCGCACGAATGGCTCGCGCGCGCGGGTGGTGGTCGACTCGACGCCGTCGACGATCTGGCCGACGAGCGTATCCACATCGATGCCCTCGGCCTCACCCTCGAAGTTCAGGATCACCCGATGGCGGAGCGCCGGCGCGGCGAGCGCCTTGAGGTCCTCCGCGCTCACGTTGTAGCGACCCTCGGCCAGCGCGCGCACCTTGGCGCCGAGGATCAGCGCCTGCGCGCCGCGCGGGCTCGCTCCATACCGAACGAAGCGGCGTGTCAGGTCGGGCGCGTCGCCCCACTGCGGATGCGTCGCCATCACGATGCCCGAGGCAAAGTCGCGAACGTGCGCGGCCACCGGCACCTCGCGGATCAGCTCACGGAACGCCAGCACCTTGGCGCCGCTCATCACGCGCTCGACCGCGACCTGCCGCGACTGCGTGGTCCGGTCGATGATGGCGTTCAGCTCCTCGATGGCGGGATATCGCACGCGCAGCTTCAGCAGGAAGCGGTCGAGCTGCGCCTCGGGCAACGGATACGTCCCTTCCATCTCGATCGGGTTCTGCGTGGCCAGCACGAAGAACGGGGCCGGCAGCGGGCGCGACACCCCGCCGACGGTGACCGACGCCTCCTGCATCCCCTCGAGCAGCGCCGACTGCGTCTTGGGCGTTGCGCGATTGATCTCGTCGGCGAGCACGATGTGGGCGAACAGCGGACCCTGCTGGAATTGGAAATGTTTCCGACCGTCGGCGTCCTCGACGATGATGTTGGTGCCGATGATGTCGGCCGGCATCAGATCCGGTGTGAACTGGATGCGCGAGAACGACAGCTCGAGACTCTCCGACAAGGTCTTGACGAGCAGCGTCTTGCCGAGCCCGGGGACGCCCTCGAGCAGCACGTGGCCGCCCGCGAACATGCCGATGAGGACGTGGTTGATGATCTCGCGGTGGCCGACGATGACTTTCTCGACCTCCGCACGAAGCCCTTCGAACGCCGTCACGAACTCTCGCACGCGGCCGTCATCGGTCATCGCCTCTCCTCTCCGTGCGGTCATCGCCTCTCCTCTCCGTGGATGACGTCGCCCGGCCCCACCGATCCCGGGCTCATTATAAGGTGCAAGCCACACGCCAAACCCCGACATCGGAGATGCGACCCGCAAGCACGCGTCAGCGCGACCGCGGGATGGTCGGGCTCCGCGGTCACGAGCCGACGGTGCCCATCCACGGAGCCGGCGTGCTCACATTTGCCCGGATCCGCGACATCAGGACGGCGAGAAACATCGACGGTAGCTGCCCCCCTGCTCGCGCAGCATGCCCGAGGTTCACCTCCGCCTCAAGCGTTGACTGGAATCAGCCGCCGGTAGACCGTCAGGTAGCCGTCGATCTCCCGGGCGGGCGGGTATCGTTCCGCGACGCGAGCACGCCCCGCCGCGCCGAGCCGCTCCCGCAGGCCGCTGTCACGCGCGAGACGCAGCGCCGCGGCCTCGAGCTCGGCGTCGGTGCTGAAGAGCAGCCCCGTGACCTCGTGCTCGATCAACGCCCGGTTGCCGGGAATATCGGCGGCGAGCACCGCGCGACCGAGGGCGAGCGCCTCGAGCACGCTGTTGGCCATGCCGCCCTCGGAGATCGAGCAATTCAGCACGACGTCGACGCGCGCAAGGAGCGAGGGCATCGCCGCGTGCGCAATGGCGCCGAGGTATCGCGCCCATGAGCGGCCCGCGAGCGATCGCGCAAGTGCCTCGCCTTCCGCGGGATCGATCACCGGGCCCACGTAGACCAGGCGCACGCGCCGGTCCGCGGCCACGACGCGATCCAGGGGCTCGAGCAGGCGTCGGGGAGCCTTCACCTGGCGAATCCCGGCCGGCAGCGCGAACAGCACGTGATCGGACGGCAGCGGCCAGCGCGCCTCGACGTCGAACGGCTCGGTCTGGGCGAATGAGGCGGCCTGGGGGACGATCACGAGCCGCTCGCCCACGTCGGGTAGCACCGCGGCCACGTGATCCGCGATGGACGCATCGAACGCCGTCACCACGGCGGCGCCTTCGAGCACCCGGCGGACCGTCGGCGCGTGCTCAGCCTCCAACAGCGAGTGATTGGCATCGGTGCCGGTCAGCGTCACGACGAGCGGAACCTCGAGCCGCCGGGCGAGCCGCAGCGCGAGGGGTCCCGAACGCAGCGCGTGAAAGGCGTGGATGAGCGCCGGCCGCCAGGCTTCGACCTGCGCCGCGACCTCGCCTTCGGGCGCGGCCGAGAGATCCCATGTGGTGATATCCTCGCCCCGATCACGCAGGCCGGCGGCAATACGCTCTGCTGTGACCGCGTTACCCCGTACCGAAGGAAACGCGAACGGCGTGACAAGGGCGGTGCGAGGCACGTACGCAGGATATACCGCGCGCCCGCGGATCCGGATGCGACGCCGCGCGTCACCGGCGCCGCGAATCCCGCGCAGCCGCCGCGACATCTATCTATAATGGTGGGCAATGGGGCAATGTAGCTCCGGGGGTCAATCCGAGATCGAGTGCCGGCAGATCGCCGAGCTCCTCGGTGAGTACTTCGATGGCTCCCTTCCGAATCATCTGCGCGAGCTGCTCGAGTGGCACATCGACGGCTGTCCGCCCTGCGTCGCCTTCATCAATACGTACCGCGGCACGATCACCGCCACCCGCCGACTGCCCGAAGCCCCGATGCCGGTCGAATTGAAGAAACGTCTGATCGCCTTCGTGAAGTCAGCGCGCGACGCAAAAGAAGCGCGCTAGCTCCGCAGCCGCAACACCGGCGCCGACACCACCTCACCGATCTCCCACACCTCTTCGCCGGCGGCGCGGAATCCGTCGCGCACCTCGCTCGCACGCTCCGGCCGCACCGAAAACAGGAGTCCGCCTGACGTTTCCGCTTCCATCAGCAGGGAGACCATCACGGCCGGGACGTCGGCGCGGACTTCCAGCCGCGGACCGAACAGGCTCTCGAGATAGCGTCGGTTGCGTTTCATTCCGCCGCTGAACTCACCGGCCTCGGCGAGCGCGCGCGCCTGGGGCAGGAGCGGCAGCTGCGAGGTATCCACGGCGATGCCTGCGCCCGACGCGACCACCATCTCACCGGCGTGGCCGAGGAACCCGAAGCCGGTGATATCGGTAGCGCCGGCCGCGCCGGCGTCGCGGGCCACGCGAGCGGCCACGCGATTGAGCCGCAGCATGCTGGCCACGGCGGCGGCGACGGCGGCGTCCGGCGCCGCGGAGTTCTTGGCGGCGGTCGTGATCACGCCGGTGCCAAGCGGCTTGGAGAGAAACAGGCGGTCGCCGGCGCGCAAGCCGCCCTTGATGAGTACCCGCTCGGGATGCACGCGGCCCGTGACGCAGAGCCCGTACTTGGGCTCGTTGTCGACGACGGTGTGGCCGCCGGCGATGACACCACCGGCCTCGGCGACCTTCTCCGCGCCGCCGCGGAACACCTCGGCGATGATCGCCTTGTCCATCTCGCGTGGAAAGCCGGCGACGGCGAGCGCGAACATCACGTCGCCACCCATCGCGTAGACGTCCGACATCGCATTCGCCGCCGAGACGGCGCCCCAGGTCCACGGATCGTCGACGACTGGCGGGAAGAAATCGACGGTCTGGACCAGGGCCAGGTCGTCGCTGATGCGGTAGACCGCGGCATCGTCGGCAGCGCCGAGCCCAACCATGAGGTTGCGCGCGGTCTCCGCCGACAGCGCCGGACGACGCAGCACGCTCAGCACCTCCTGGAGATCTCCAGGAGCCATCTTCGACGCTCAGCCGGCGCAGGAGGCGTAGGCGGTGAGCCGAATCTCCTTGCCGGAGTGCGCGCACTCGCTCATGACGCTTGGGACGGCCGCGCGAGCGGCTGGGATTCGAGGAAATCAACGAACGCCTGGGCCAGTGGTGAGCGCGTACGATCCTTGTGCGTGACGAGGTGAAAGCTGCGCGCGACCTTCAGGTCCTTCACCTTCACGCAGGCGACGAGCCCGGCGCGGCACTCGTCGTCCACGGCGCGACGCGAGATGAGCGCGATGCCGACGCCCGCGCGCACCGCCTGCTTGATCGCCTGCGTGGAGCCCATCTCGCCGACGATGCGGAATGCGGCGAGCGAAAGCCTCGCCTCTTCGAGGACGTGTTCGAGGGCCTGCCGCGAGCCCGAGCCGCGCTCGCGCAGGACCATCGGCTCGCGGCGCAGCTCCTCGAGCGACACGGTCTGGCGCGCCGCCCACGGATGGCCCGTAGCCACGACGATCACCAGCTCGTCGGGCATCAGCTCACGCGAGGACAGCGCGCGCGAGGCGGGACGTGCGCCGACGACGGCCAGCTCGACGCGGCCGTGCTCCAGCCACTCGGTGACCTGCCGCGAGTCGCCGATGAGGAGCGAGACGGAGATGTCTGGATACTTCGCCTTGAACACACCGAGCAGCGCCGGCAGCACATATTCGCCGGGAATCGTGCTGCCGCCGATCACCAGCTCGCCGCTCATGCGCCCCTGAAACTGGTCGAGCGCTTGCTGCGCCTCACGCGCGAGGCCGAGGATGCGTCGCGCGTAGCCGAGCAAGAGCTGGCCGGCACGCGTGGGCGTGGCGCCTCGGCCGAGGCGATCGAGGAGCTGGACACCGAGCTCGTCCTCGAGCGCGCGCACGTGCTCGGAGACGGTGGGTTGCGTGAGAAAGAGCGCCTCGGCGGCACGCGAGAAGCTGCCGAGCTCGGCGACTTTGGTGAAGACCTCGAGTCGGCGCAGGTCCATCAAAAGCGAAGGGCCCTGGCGGGCCCTTCGCGCAGCGGCCAGACGCTCACGCCGAGATCAGTGGCAGCCGCAGCCGCCACCGCCGCAGCATCCGCCGCCGGTGGTCGGTGCGGTCATGAAGCCGCCGTCGCTCTTGAGACCGAAGACCGACAGCTTGCGGGTGATGTCGCCGCTCTGGCACGTGGGACATGCGACCTTGGTCGAGGGCCCGTGGACATACTTCTCGAAGTCGTGCCCGCAGCCGCGGCAGCGATATTCGTAGATCGGCACGGAGCTACTCGCCGCCCCGCTGCACGTAGCTCTTCACGAACTCCTCGGCGTTCTCCTCGAGGATGTCGTCGATCTCGTCAAGGAGCTTGTCGATGTCCTCCTTGATCTTCTTGCCCTTCTTCGCGATCTCCGGACTGGCCGCCGCTCCGTCGCCGCCGCCTTCGTTGGGCTTGGTCGGTCGCGTTTCCTTCTTCTTCTGTTCTGCCATGTGGGCCCCTCCATGGGTTCCCAACCCTTCAGGCGCAGGTCGCTATCCTGCCACGCATTCATTCTAACCGACGGTACCGGTCCCGCAAGAAGCGTGAATCGCGGACGACCTCACCTCCGGAAGTGCTTGCTCAGGCTCAGCGTCTGGTGCTGGTACGACGACGCCAGGCCGACCCCGTAGACTCGTGCCGGCCGTCCGCGTAGCCGTTCGAACCACACCTTGAACGACGTCTGGCCGTCGTAGACCATGAACGGCACCTCGCGTGCCCTCACCTCCATGACGACCTTTGTTCCAAGAATGGTGCCGTCGCCGAATCCGAAGCCGGGATCGAAGAACCCCGCGTAATGCGTGCGAATTTCTCCGGCTCCCGCGTCGTAGACGACCATCTCGGCGGCGAACTCGGGTGGCACACGGATCCGCTCCTTGGAAACGAGGATGTAGAACCGGTTGGCTTCCAGGATGTAGCCATCCCGCACCGGCGCCTTGATGGGCTCCCAGTACTCGCTCGGGTCGTAGTGACCCACACGCGCCAGGTCGACGGCGGGCGGATTGGGATGCGCCCGGTAGCCGATGACTCCTCCGGTCGTGCGCCCCGAGAGATCGATGCCCATGCAGAGCCCGTCGTTGAAGATCACGCGCTCGCGGGGCACGGGCCGGTCATCGTCGTCGTAGAGCAGCGGCACATCGCGATACACGCCGGCCAGCGCCGCGTCGGACATCGAGGTCGGGCCCTCCAGCAGTCGCAACTGATTGAGCGACAGACCCGCGTGGACGCGCACGGGAAAGGACTGGGGCGAGACCTCGAGATAGAGCGCACCGCGATAGCCGGATTTGATCTCGTCGAAGCGTGGTGTGCCGTCGGTGATGACGCGCGTGAAGACGTCGAGACGACCGGTGGTCGATTTCGGATTCGACCGGCCGCGCACGTCGCCGGGCAGCGCCAGCGATTCCAGGAGCGGCACCAGATAGACGGAGCCCCGCTGCAGCGTCGCGCCGCTCTCCAGCGGTACGCGATCGATGACGAGGTCGTTGTTCGCCGGGCCCTCGAGGCGCTCCCGCACGCTCTCGCGATACGGCAGGAAACTGGCCCGCAGCTGATACGCGATGGACCCGAGGCGCAGGTCGAGGCTTGCCGGCTGGAACTGCTCGTCGGCGAGCGGCGTGGCCGAGACGATCCAGCCGTCGCGCACGGCTCCGCGCAGGTCGCGATCGGTCAGAACGCCGGTCATTCGAGCGCGGACACGACGGTGGCGCCCACGGTGTCGACGGCATACGCTCGTGCGCGCCCCTCGATGCCCGCCGCGCGCAGCGCGGTTTCCATCGCACGGCCCACCGCGCCGCCGTCGCTCGCAGCGAGCGCCAGCAGCGAGGGCCCCGCGCCGCTCAGCACGCAGCCGAACGCTCCTGCGCGGCGCGCCGCCTCGGCGACGGCCGGCATCCACGGAAACAGCGCGCGCCGATACGGCTGATGCAGACGGTCGTCCAGCGCGCTCGTGAGCGCATCGCGCCGCCGTGCTTGCAAGGCGGCGAGCAGCAGCGCGACGCGCTGCACATTGAAGATGGCGTCGCCGCGCGGCACCGTCGGCGGCAGCACGGCGCGCGCCTGCGCGGTCGACGCCGTGATCGCCGGCACCAACACCACCCAGCTGAGATCATCGGGCACCGGTAACGACACCGCGGTGACCGCGCCGTCCGCGGCAGGACACGAAACGGCCAGTCCGCCGAGCAGCGCCGCCGCCACGTTGTCCGGGTGACCTTCCGCCCCCGTCGCGAGCGACAGCAGCGCGTCCCTCGTCAGTGGGCCGCCGGCCAGGGCATTGCCTGCGACGAGCCCGCCCACCCACGCGGCCGCGCTCGAGCCGAGCCCGCGCGCGGGCGGAATCCGGTTCGTACACCGCAGCGCGACGCCTTTGAACGACCGTCCCGCGGCCTCGAACGCCAGCCGCACGCCGCGCGCGACGACGTTGTCGGCGCCGTTGGGCAGCTCGCCGGCCCCCTCACCTTCCACGGTGACGGTCACGCCGTCGCCCTCATCGGCCTCCACGTCGTTGTAGAGCGCCAACGCAAGACCAAGCGCGTCGAAGCCGGGACCGAGGTTGGCGGAGGTGGCGGGAACGCGGACGTGGACGCGCACGCGCGCTACAGGCGCTTGAGCAGCCACTCCGGGGTGATCGAGTTCGCCCAGGAGTTGAGAACGAGATAGTAGTTGGTGACGACGAGCACGCCGACGATCACCAGCAGCACGCCCGCGGCGCGCTCCACCGTGGGGATGAAGCGTCGATAGCGCTTGAACGCTTTCAGAAATGGTCCGAGCGCCAGCGCCGACAGCAAGAACGGCACGCCGAGCCCCGCCGAGTACGCGACCAGGAGGCCGACGCCGCGGGCAACGGTCTCCGCGGTGCCCGCCAGCGACAGGATCGCGCCGAGGATCGGTCCGACGCACGGCGTCCAGCCAATGGCAAAGGTGACGCCTACGATGAACGAGCCGACGTATCCCGCCGGCTTTTCGCGGATCTGCACGGATGCGGTACGCCCGAGGAATCCGATCCGCAGCACCCCCGCGATGTACAGGCCGAAGACGATGATGAGCGCGCCGCCGATGATGCGGATCGCATCGCGATAACGGAACAGCGCCTGGCTGGCGGCGCTCAGCGACGCGCCGAGCGCGACGAACACCAGCGAGAACCCGAGGACGAACGCCAGTGCGTGCAGCAGCACGCGGCGCCGGGCGCTGGCGCCAAGGTCGCCGGTGAGATCCCCGACGGACATCCCGGTGATGAACGAGATGTACGAGGGAAACAGCGGCAGCACGCAGGGCGACAGGAACGAGAAGAGTCCCGCGCTGAACGCGACGGCCACGCCGAGGGAAGAACCCATCAGCGGAGCATCGCCTGGACGAGGCCGTGGGCGGCCCCGTCGTCCCACGCCCGTGGTCCGAGCGCGACGCCGGCCACGGTGCCGTCGCGATCCAGCATGAAGCTGGACGGCAACGCACGGACGCCGTACTTTTCGGCGACGCCCATCTTCGGGTCGAGCGCGATCGGGAAGCTGAACTTGCGCGCGCTCACGAACGGCGGAACCTTCTTGGGGTCGGTGTCGAGCGAGATGGCCACGAGCACGAAGCCGGCATCCTTGTGACGGCGCCAGAGCCGCTCCATCGCGGGCATCTCCTCGAGGCACGGCGGACACCAGGTCGCCCAGAAATTGACGAGCACGACCTTGCCACGCTGTTCCGAGAGTCGAAAGCTGCCGCCGGCGGGCGTCGGCAGCGTGAAGTCCTCTGCGAGCTTCGCGCGCGCCGGCTTCATGAGGTCGAGCTGTTTCAGCGCGACATCGACGCCGGCGCCGCCGGACCGCGAGGCCGTCGGCGCGCCGGGTCGCGCCGGCTCGGCGCGCTGCGCGGGTGTAGCCGGAGCCGCCGTCTCGGCTGTGGGCGCGGTGGCCGCTGCATAGAGCGCGACTCCGATAGCGGTCAGCACAAGGAGGAGCGCGAAGAGGAGCGGAGCCTTCCGTGGCATTGAAATCCCTGCAAGTATACCGCTGTCGCCGCCCGGCTGCGGCGCCCGCCGACGCGCGGCAGGATCCTACGTGGGCCGTTGCGGCGTCGGTCCGATGAGCGAGATGTCGAAGCAGTGCGCGTGATAGTCGCGATCGCCGATGCGGTAGCGATCGTCGCCGCTCTTGATAGCGCCGCGGCAGGCCGCGCACATGCCCTCGATCGCGTAGTGAGCCGGCAGCTCCATTCGTCGTTACTGGCCGGACGGCTCGGTCGCTTCGTGATACATCGGGTGCCTCCGGTGACGCGTCATCTTAACCGAACCGGGTCGCGGGGACAACTGCGGCAGGGTGGCGAACGCACGGCCGTCCGCTATTCGATCACCTCATCCGCCCGTAGTCGCAGCGAGGGCGGGATGGTGAGGCCGAGCGCCTTGGCGGTTTTGAGGTTGATCACCAGCTCGAACTTCTGCGGCTGGCCGCGCGCCGAAACATGTGAACGTCACTCGCTGCATAGGAGATCAGCCCTCCGACATCCGCATACTCTCTGACCGCATACATCGACGGCAGACGTTGCTTCGCGGCGAGCTCAGCAATCAGTCGCAGATTCGCCTGCGTGACGCCATCGAGTGCGACGATGAGCGCCTCGACACGCTGCTTCGCTGCCGTATCGAAGGCTCGCGGCAAGTCCTCGGGCCGTCGCACGTCGAAAAGCTGGGGCTGGATCGCGTGAGTTGCGGAAGCAGTTCTCTGAGTAGCTCGACCCGTTTCGCGTATATTTCGACGTTTAAATTGCTCAGCCCCGTGACATTCCCGCCCGGGCGCCCAAGGCTGGCGACGAGGCCGGTTCCCACGGGATCGCCACTGGCCGCCATAACCACCGGGATGGTCTGTGTCGCACTCTTTGCCGCCAGAGCTGCTGGCGTCCCTCTTGTGAGGATCAGGTTCACCTTCAGGCGAACCAGCTCGCGCGCCAGCCCGGGAACGCAGCGCGGCAACTGATGCGAGAAACGTTCGTCGACTCATCGAATGACGATCCTCCATGATGCGCAGCGCGCCGCCACGACCCGGCACCGGGCGCCATGGGGATGCTACGTCGGACCCGCCCGAGAACACCAAAGATGTGAAGGTCTTGCTCGGGGTTGATCCGGTATAGTGAGAGCCCCCGATGAGCCCCGCCGCGCAGCTGCCGCTCACGATCGTCGCCGACGACCTCACCGGCGCCTGCGACACCGGCGCGCTGTTCGCGGCGCGGGGTCCGGTGCCGGTGACCGTCTGGCCCGATCCGGCGCTCCGCGCGCCGGTCAGCGTCGTGGACACCGAGAGCCGGGCGCTCGCGGCCGCCGATGCCGCCCGCCGCGTGGCCGGCGTCGCGCGTAACGTCGCCCGCACCCGCTTCTTCAAAAAAATCGACTCCACGCTGCGCGGGCCGATCGGCGCGGAGCTCGACGCCTTGCTTCGCGCGAGCTCCACCGCGGGCGCGCTGGTGTGTCCCGCGCTGCCGGCCGAGCAACGCGTCGTCGTCGAACGCGTGCTCACGGTGGGCGCTGTCCCCATCGCCGAGACGACCTTCGCCGAGGATCCGACGTTTCCGCGCGCGTCCGGCTCCTCGAATGTCGTCGACCTGTTGCGCCCTCAGCTCGATCGCCCGCTCGCCTGGATTCCACTCGGCCGTGTGCGCGAAGGCGGCTCAGCGCTGACGGCGAGGCTCGTACGGCTCGAGGGGATGGTGATCGTGGCGGACGCCGAGACCGACGCCGATCTGGATGCGCTCGTCGAGGCCGTGCTCGAGCTCGACACGCCGCCGCTGCTGGTCGGCGCGGCCGGACTCGCGCTGGCGCTCGCGCGTCGGCTCGGGCTCGCTGCAGCGCGGGTGGATCCACCGACCGGCGAGCGCTGGCTCATCGTCGCCGGCAGCCGTCATCCCGCCACGCGGCGCCAGGTGGACGCCGCACGGGAGGCGGGGCTCACCGTCCTCGCCACCCCGGATGAGCCACACGCCGACCGCGCCGCCGCAGCCGTCGAGCTCGCGGCCCAGGCGCGCGCGCGGCTCGACGCCGAGCGTGTCGACGTGGTGCTGGTCGCCGGCGGCGAAACGCTCGTGGCGCTCTATCACGCGCTCGGCGCCGAGCGTCTCGATCTGGAGGGCGCGCCTCGACCCGGCCTGGCACTCGGGCGGCTGCGCGCGCCGGGCCGCGAGCCGGTGACCGTCGTCACGAAGGCGGGCGGCTTCGGCGACCCCGATCTGTTCGTGAACCTCGTCCGCGAGGCGGTGGCGTGAGACACCCGATCCTCGGCGTGACGATGGGCGACCCCGCCGGCGTCGGCCCCGAGATCATCGCGCGCGCCGCCGCCGACCCTCGGGTGCGCCGCGACAGCCGCCCCGTCGTGATCGGCGCCGCCTCGGCCATGAGCGCGGCGCTGGCGCTCGTGGCCTCGCCCCTGACGCTGCACGCGGTCAAGCGCGTGGCCGACTGCCGCTGGGCCGACGACACCGTCGAGGTCCTGGATCTCGCCAACCTCGACATGCAGACGCTCCCGCGCGGCGCGGTCAGCGCCGAGGCCGGCCGCGCGGCCTACGACTATGTCGAGCGCGCCGTCGCGCTGGCACAGGCCCGCGAGATCGATGGCATCGTGACCGCGCCCATTAATAAGGAAGCGCTGGCCGCGGCCGGCATGCAGCACACCGGCCACACGGAGATCCTCGCGCGGCTCTCCAACACCGCCGACTTCGCGATGCTCTTGATGGGCCACGAGCTGCGCGTGATCCACGTGACGACCCACGTCGCGCTGCGCCGGGTGCCCGACCTGGTCACGCGCGAGCGGGTGCTGAAGACGATCCGCCTGGCGCAACGCACGATGCAGGGCCTCGGCCGTCGCGAGGCGCGCATCGCCGTGGCCGGCCTCAATCCGCACGCGGGCGAGGACGGGCTCTTCGGCGACGAGGAGAAGACGGCCATCGTGCCCGCCATCGAGGCCGCGCGCGCCGAAGGCATGACGGTCACCGGTCCGCTGCCCGCCGACACCTTGTTCTCCCGTGCGCGCGGCGGCGAATTTGATATCGTCGTCGCCATGTATCACGACCAGGGACACATTCCGGTGAAGACGGTCGGCTTCACCTACGACGAGGCCAGCCGACGCTGGACTGGGCTCTCGGGCGTCAACGTCACCGTCGGGCTGCCGTTCCTCCGTGTCTCCGTCGATCACGGCACCGCATTCGATCGCGCGTGGAAGGGTCTGGCCAATCCCGGGAGCATGATCGAGGCGATCGACGTCGCGGTGCGCATGCTCGCCGCGACGTGAGCGAAGCGGAGCTCCGCGCGCTCCTGCGGGATGTGCGATGCGGTCGCCTGTCGCGGCGCCGCTTCCTGCGTCTCATGGCCGGCGCCGGTCTCACGGCTCCGCTCGCCGCGCAGCTCCTCCCGATGGCGGCTGCCCACGCGCAGACACGGCCGGCGTTCACGCCGACGCGGCGCGGCGGCGGTGGACCGCTGAAGGTCCTCTGGTGGCAGGCGCCCACGCTCCTGAATCCTCACTTCGCGACGGGCACCAAGGACCAGGACGCGGCGCGCATTTTCTACGAGCCGCTGGCCGGCTTCGATCCCGACGGCAACGTCGTGCCGGTGCTGGCCGCGCAGCTGCCGAGCGTGGACAACGGCGGCGTCGCGCGCGACGGCACGTGGGTGATCTGGAACCTCAAGAAGGGCGTCGTCTGGCACGACGGCAAGCCCTTCACCGCCGACGATGTCGTCTTCAACTGGGAGTACGCCGCCGACCCGGCCACCTCCGCGTGGACGCTCGCGTCGTATCGCGAGATCGACCGCGTGGATCGCCTCGACACGCACACCGTGAAGGTCGTGTTCAAGCGGCCGACACCGTTCTGGGCCGACGCCTTCTGCGGCGCCCGCGGCATGATCATCCCCAAGCACGTCTTCGAGCCGTTCAAAGGGGCGAAGTCGCGCGAGGCGCCGGCGAACCTGCGTCCCGTCGGCACCGGCGCCTATCGGTTCGTCGAGTTCAAGCCCGGCGATACGGTGCGCGGCGAGCTCAACCCGACCTACCACGTGTCCAACCGCCCGTTCTTCGACGCCATCGGGATGAAGGGCGGTGGCGATGCCGCGTCCGCGGCGCGCGCAGTCTTGCAGACCGGCGAGTACGACTACGCGTGGAACCTGCAGGTCGAGGACGACCTCCTGCGACGCCTCGAACAGGGCGGCAAGGGCCGCGTGGTCGTCTGGCCGACCGGCAACCCCGAGCACATCCAGTTGAACAACGCGGATCCGTGGCGCGAGGTCGACGGCGAGCGCGCGAGCGCCAGGACGACGCACCCGACGCTTTCGGATCCCGCCGTGCGCGCGGCGCTCAACGTGCTCGTCGACCGCGCATCCATCCAGGAGGAGATCTACGGGCGCGGGGCCCAGACGACGGCGAACTTCCTGAACTCGCCGTCGCGCTTTTACTCGAAGAACACGCGCTGGGAGTTCAGCGTCGATCGCGCCAACCAGATCCTCGACGCCGCCGGCTGGCGACGCGGAGCCGACGGTATCCGCACCAAGGATGGCAAGCGGCTGCGGCTCGTCTACCAGACGTCGATCAACGCGCCCCGCCAGAAGACGCAGGCCATCGTCAAGCAGGCGTGCGCGCGCGCCGGCATCGAGCTCGAGCTCAAGTCGGTGATCGCCTCGGTGTTCTTCTCGTCCGACGCGGCCAACCCCGACACCTACTCGCACTTCTATGCCGACCTGCAGATGTACAACGTCGCGATGAACGCCCCGGACCCACAGGTCTTCATGGCGCAGTTCACGTCGTGGGAGATCGCTTCGCGCGAGAACAAGTGGGCTGGCCGCAACATCACGCGGTTTCGCAGCGACGAGTACGACCGCCTCTGGCGCGCCGCCGAGACGGAGATGGACCCGGTCAAACGCGCCGCGCTCTTCATTCGGATGAACGACCTGGTCATCGCCAACGTCGCCGTCATTCCGGTCGTCTGGCGCAACGGCGTCGGCGCGGCCCACACGCGCCTGCAGGGCATGGATCTCAACGGTTGGGACACCACCATGTGGCGGCTGCCTTACTGGTACAAGGCATGACGTCACGGATCATGACGTCGAGGGAGGACGCAGTCATGGAAGAGGGCCAGCTTCGGACCTTGATCGAGCACGTTCGTGTCGGCTCGCTCAGCCGACGCGGTTTCGTTCAGATGATGGTCGGCCTCGGGCTGACGGCGCCGCTCGCGAGCCAGATGCTGGCCTCGGCCGGGATCGCCGCGGCGCAGACGAAGGCTCAGTATGCGCCGACCAAGCGCGGAGGCGGCGGCGCCCTCAAAGTTTTGTGGTGGCAGTCGCCGACGCTGCTGAATCCCCACTTCGCGACCGGCACCAAGGACCAGGACGGCTCGCGCATCTTCTACGAGCCGCTGGCCGCCTTCGATCCCGACGGCAACCTCGCGCCGATTCTCGCCGCCGAGATCCCGTCCATCCAGAACGGCGCAGTGGCCAAGGACGGCAAGTCGGTCACCTGGAAGCTGAAGAAGAACGTCGTCTGGCACGACGGCAAGCCGTTCACTGCGGACGACATCGTGTTCAACTGGGAGTACGCCGCCGATCCCGCCACCGCCGCCACCACGATCAGCTCGTACAAGGACATCGCGCGCATCGACAAGCTCGACAGCCACACCGTCAAGCTCACGTTCAAGAACCCGACGCCGTTCTGGTCTGATGGCTTCTGCGGCTACCGCGGCATGATCATTCCCAAGCACGTGTTCGAGCCGTTCAAGGGCGCAAAGTCACGCGAGGCGCCGGGCAACCTCAAGCCCGTCGGCACCGGGTCCTACAAGTTCGTCGATTTCAAGCCCGGCGACATCGTGCGGGGCGAGCTGAACTCCACCTATCACATGCCCAACCGGCCGCACTTCGATTCCATCGAGATGAAGGGCGGCGGCGACGCCGTCTCGGCCGGGCGCGCGGTCGTCCAAACCGCCGAGTACGACTACGCGTGGAACATGCAGGTCGAGGAAGAAATCATGCGCCGCATGGAGCAGGGCGGCAAAGGCAAGTTCGAGACGTCGCCGTCGGGCAACATCGAGCACATCCAGTGCAACCAGACGGATCCGAACAAGGAGGTCGACGGCGAGCGCTCGAGCCTCAAGGCGCCCCACCCGTTCCTGACGGATCCCGCCGTCCGCCAGGCGCTGAGCCTGCTCGTGGATCGGCATTCCGTGCAGGAGGAGATCTATGGCCGCGGCGGCCAGGTGACGCCGAACTTCCTCAACGCGCCGTCGAAGTACGCCTCCAAGGCGAACCGAGCCGAGTTCAACGTCGAGAAGGCCAGCCAGATCCTCGAGGCGGCGGGCTGGAAGAAGGGCTCCGACGGCATTCGCGCCAAGGGCGACAAGAAGCTCAAGATGGTCTATCAGACGTCCATCAACGCCCCGCGGCAGAAGACGCAGGCCATCGTCAAGCAGGCCGCGGCGAAAGCCGGCATCGAGCTCGAGCTGAAGTCGGTGACGGCCTCGGTGTTCTTCTCGTCCGACGCCGCCAATCCGGATATCTACTCTCGGTTCTCGACCGACATTCAGATGTACACGACCACCCAGGCCTCCCCCGATCCGCAGACGTTCATGGAACAGTTCGCCTCCTGGGAGGCCTCGACCAAGGACAACAAGTACCAGGGCCGCAACATCACCCGCTGGCGCAACGACGAGTACGACAAGCTGTTCCGCGCTGCGGAGACCGAGCTCGACCCGGTCAAGCGCGCGGCGCTGTTCATCCGGATGAACGACATGGTCATTCAAAATGTCGTCGTCGTTCCGGTGATCTGGCGCACCAAGGTGCAGGCGGTATCGAGCCGGCTGCGCGGCCACGAGATCAGCGGCTGGGACAACGACACGGCGAACCTCTTCAACTGGTTCAGGGTCTAGGACCCGCAACGGGGCCGGGCGCTCACGCCCGGCCCCCGAACGATGTCACGTTACGTCCTGCGCCGGCTGCTCATCATGGTGCCCGTGATCTTCGGCATCAGCCTCGTCCTGTTCACGATCCTGGCGCTGGCCCCCGGCGATCCATTCGAGGAGCTCGCGACGAATCCGAACGTCCCGCCCGAGGTCCGCATGAACCTGCGCGCGAAGTTCGGCCTGGACGATCCGCTGCCCGTCCGCTACGCGCGCTGGCTGACGTCGATGGCCCGCGGCGACTGGGGATTCTCCTTCGTGAGCCGCGTGAACGTGGAGACGCTGATCATGCAGCGGCTGCCGACGTCCCTGTTCGTGCTCGGCACCGCACAGCTGCTCGGCTTGCTCATCGCGTTGCCGATCGGCACCTACTCGGCGCTGCGCCCGTACTCGATCTTCGATCAGATCGCGACCACGCTGGCCTTCATCGGGTTCTCGTTGCCAACCTTCTTTACCGGTCTCGTCTTCATCCTCGTGTTCAGCATCTGGCTCGACTGGCTGCCGTTCATCTATCGGGCCGACATCGCGGCCACGGGCTGGCGCTGGTGGTGGGAGCACGCACGCCAGGCGGCGATGCCCGTGGCGGTCCTCGGCCTGTTCCAGGGCGCGACGCTCACCCGTTTCGTGCGCTCCGCCGTGCTCGACGTGATCCGCCTCGACTACGTGAACACCGCGCGGGCCAAGGGCCTGTCCGAGGGAGTCACCGTCGTGAAGCACGTGATCCGCAACGCGCTCATCCCGGTGGTGACGCTGGTCGCGCTGCAGCTCCCCGGCATCTTCACCGGCGCGGTCATCACCGAGCAGATCTTCCGCGTCCCCGGCATCGGCTCGCTGTTGATCAGCTCGATCCTCGCCAACGACACGCCGGTGATCATGGCCATCACGTTCGTCTTCTCGTGCCTGGTCGTGATCTTCAACCTCGTGGCCGATCTCCTCTACGGCTGGCTCGACCCGCGGATCGCGTACCGATGAGAGGTCCTGGGCCAGACCCGAGGCGCGCCACGGCTCCGCCGGGCGCCGATCCATGAGCGTCGCCACCGCGCCCGCCGCGCGGCTCGTGAGGTCGGCGGTGCCGCGCATGTCGTTGTGGCGCGATGCCACGCGGCGCTTCCGCCGGCACCGGCTCGCCATGGTCGGCTTCACGGTGCTGCTCGCGCTGGTGGCCGCCGTCCTGGTCGGCCCGTACGTCTATCGCGTGCCGATCAACGAGATCGACTTCAAGGCCAAGCTCAAGGGACCATCACGCGCCCACCCGCTCGGCACCGACGATCTCGGTCAGGATCTGCTCGCACGCGTGCTCTATGGCGGCCGCATCTCGCTCGCCGTAGGCGTGGTGGCCATGCTGATCCCGATCACGATCGGCACGAGCATCGGCGCGGCCGCCGGCCAGCTCGGCGGCGCCACCGATCACACGCTGATGCGCATCACCGATCTGTTCCTCTCGTTGCCGCAGCTGCCGCTGCTGCTGTTGATCGTGTACCTCTTTCGCAACGCGCTGACGAAATGGCTGGGGCCGGAGGCCGGCGTCTTCATCCTCGTCGTGGCCGTCATCGGCGGTCTGCGCTGGATGCCCGTGGCCCGGCTCGTTCGCGCGCAGTTCCTGTCGCTGCGTGAGCGCGAGTTCGTGGAGGCCGCGCGCAGCCTTGGCGCGCCTCCGTTGCGTCAGGTGATCCGCCACATCCTGCCCAACGCGCTCGGACCCGTGATCGTCGCGGGCTCGCTCGACGTCGCGGCGGCCATCATCGCCGAGTCGTCGCTGTCGTTTCTCGGCCTCGGCTTTCCACCCGACATTCCGACCTGGGGCCGCATCCTCTACGACGCCAAGGACAACCTCGACTTCGCGCCGCACTGGGCGCTCTTTCCCGGCACCGCGATCTTCCTCACCGTCCTCTCCATCAACTACATCGGCGACGGGTTGAGAGACGCGCTCGATCCGCGGAAAGTGCTGGGCGCCAAATGACCGCCGCGGATCTCTGCTTCACGCCGGCCACGAAGCTGGCGCCGATGATCCGGCGCGGCGCCGTCGCGCCGCTCGAGGTCCTGCAGGCCGTGCTCGCGCGCGTCGAGCGCGTCAACCCGAGGCTCAACGCCTACTGCACGGTGGCCGCCGAGCAGGCGCTGGAGGCGGCGAAAAAGGCCACGGCGGCGGCCAGGCGTCGCGGCGCGCGACTCGGTCCACTGCACGGCGTGCCGGTCTCGATCAAGGACCTCACGCCGACCAGGGGCATCCGCACGACGTGGGGCAGCAAGATCTACGAGCATCACGTGCCGACCGACGACGCGCTCGTCGTCGCGCGTCTCAAGGCGGCCGGCGCCATCGTGCTCGGCAAGACGAACACGCCGGAGTTCGGAGCCGGCGCCAACACCTTCAACGCCGTCTTCGGCATCACACGCAATCCGTGGAATCCGGCGCTCACGCCGGGCGGCTCGACCGGGGGCGGCGCCGTCGCGCTGGCCACCGGTCTCGGCCCGCTCGCGCAGGGCACCGATCTGGGCGGCTCGCTTCGGTTGCCCGCGTCGTTCTGCGGCGTCGTGGGGTTCCGGACATCGCCGGGGCTCGTGCCCGTGCATCCGGCGCCGCTCGCGTGGGATCCGTGGAGTGTGACGGGCCCGATGGCGCGCACGGTCGCCGACACCGCGCTGATGCTCTCGGTGATCGCGGGCGCGGACGCGCGCGCGCCGCTCTCGTACGCCGTCAATCCGCGCGTGTTCGTCGATGCGGTGCGACGCCCCGGCGTGCGCGGCCTGCGCGTGGCGTGGGGCGGCGACCTCGGCGTCACGCCCGTCGACGAGGAGGTGCGCGCGGTGACGCGCGCCGCGGCGGACGTCTTTCGACGACTCGGCGCGCGGCTCGAGGAGGTGCATCCCGACTTTGCGGGGCTGCGCGAGATCGTGCTCACCAGCCGCGGCGCCTCCATGGTCGCGCGCCACGAAGACCGGCTCGGGAAATGGCGCGACGTGATGCAGGAGAATCTCGTCAAGAACATCGAGCAGGGGCTGTCGCTCACGCCCTCGCACATCGGCCGCGCCGAGCGCCTCCGCAGCGAGCTCTGGGAGCGCGTGCGCGTGTTCCAGGAGCGCTATGACCTGATCCTCACCCCGACGGCGGCCGTGCCGCCGTTTCCCGTCGAGTGGCGCTCCGGCCCCAAGGAGATCAACGGCCAGCCGATGCCCAGCTACATCGACTGGGCGATGCTCACCTACGCCTTCACCGTCGTCGGCCTCCCGGCGATCTCGGTGCCCGCCGGATTCACGAAGGCCGGGCTGCCGATCGGCCTGCAGATCGTCGGCCGCTGGCGCGACGAGGCGGGCGTGCTGCGCGCGGCGGCGGCGTTCGAGGGCGCGCAGCCGTGGGCCGATCGGCGGCCGCCGGAGATCTAGCGCGAGCAGGTCGCGCGGGCGTCGTCCGGGCGCTCGTGTGCCTGGGCCTCGCCGTCGGCGTCGTCCTCGCTCACCGCCTCTATCTCACGCGTACGTCGTACCCCATGACGCCGATCGCAGGCGTCCTCACGCCGCTGCCCTCACCGCTCGATCACGCGCTCCTCGGTGCCTTCGTCGTCCTCCTCGTCTCGGCCGCGGCTCTGCCGCGCTCGACGTGGCCGCTGCCCGGCGCGCTGGCGGTGGCCGTCTTCTTGGCCGTCGGGGATCAGTCGCGCTGGCAGCCGTGGTTTTACCAGTACGTCATCATGCTGGTCGCGCTCCTGCCGGCGCCACACGCCGGCGCGAGCGACGCGCCGCGTGCCCTCGCGACCTGTCGCGCCATCGTCGCGTGCACCTATCTCTGGAGCGGACTGCAAAAACTGAACGTCACGTACGCCACGCTGGTCTTTCCATGGTTCGTCGAGCCCGTCGCGCGCTCGCTGCCCGTATCGCTGACCGCCTGGTTGCCGGCCGCCGCCGTCCTCACCGCGCTGCTGGAGGCCGCGGTCGGCGTCGCGCTGTTCGTTCCCCGCGCGCAGAAGGCCGCCGTCGTCGCCGCGGTCGCCACGCACGCGCTCGTCCTCGCGATGCTCGGGCCGTGGGGCCACGCCAGCAACCCGGTGATCCTGCCATGGAACATCGTCATGGCGGCGTTCGACGTCGTCCTCTTCTGGAACGCGACGAGCGCAACGCCGGTGCCGCGACGGCTCGATCGTCACGCGGCTCTCGTCACGCTCGTCGGTCTGATGCCCGCCCTGAGCTTCGTCGGGCTCTGGGACTCGTATCTTTCCGGCGCGCTCTACTCCGGCAACATCGCCGAGGCGGTCATCGCCGTCAGCCCCACCGTGAAGTCGCGCCTGCCGCCGGAGATGCTGCGATACGTCGTCACCAACCGTCAGAATGTCGATGTCCTCGTCGTCGGCGACTGGTCGCTGGGCGAGCTCGGCACGCCGCCCTATCCGCAGGCGCGGATCTACCGCGCGCTGGCGCGGTATGTGTGCGCTTACACAGCCGCCTCGACCGAGGTCCGCCTCGTCATCTTCGAGCGACCGCGGCCGTGGAGCGGCGCGCGCGAGACGACCTCGGCCGACTGCGCGCTGCTCGACGCACGCTGAGGGCTATGCGTAGCGCCCGCGGTGGCGCAGCTCGCTGAGAGCTATGCGTAGCGCTCGCGGTGGCGCAGCTCGCTAAGAGCTATGCGTAGCGCTCGCGGTGGCGCAGCTCGCTGAGAGCTATGCGTAGCGCTCGCGGTGGCGCAGCTCGCTAAGAGCTATGCGTAGCGCTCGCGGTGGCGCAGCTCGACGAACAGCCCGTGCGTCTCGCGCGGATGCACCCAGGCGATGTTCGGCCGCGGGCTGTCGACCTGGACGCCGCGCTCGCGCAGCGCCGCCACCGAGCCCGGCACGTCGGGGCACTCGAAGCCGACCAGATACACGCCCTCGCCCCGCTTGGCGAGAAACCGGCCGACCGCCTTCGCCGGGTCGGTCGGCTGCATCAGCTCGATGTGGCCGATGCCGGTGGGCAGGATCGCGTTCTTGAATCCGAACCCCTCGTGCGTCTGGTACCGGTGAACGGACAGCCCGAACAGGTTCGTAAACCGCGCCGCCGAGGCATCGAGATCGCGCACGACGACCGAGAGCTCCACGATGTCGCCCAGCATGGCCATGGACTCCTCCTTGTCGTGTTCGAGGCTCAGCGCGTGGCGTCGCGAAGCCGGCCGTCGACGACCGGCGAGATCACGCCGCGCGCGGTGATCGCTTCGAGCAGCACATCGGAAATCATCGGGCCGTCAGCCGCGTCCACGAGGATCCGGCCGTCGGCGAGCGCCGTGACGCCATCGCCGCCGCGCGCGATCCAGTCCACCACGGCGACGGTGTAGGTCTTCGCGGGATCGAGCGGGACGCCGCCGATCTCGACCGCGAGCACGCGGCGGCCGACGGGCTGCCGCGCGTCATACGTCATCCGAAGCCCCGACACCTGCAGAAATCCGCCGCCCGCGCGCTCGACGCGGCTCAGCCCCTGCTCGAGGGCTTCGCGCAGTCGCGCTCCGGTCACGGCCAGCTTCATCGCCACATTGCTGAACGGCAAGAGCCCGAGCACGTCGCGCCTCGTCAGCGGGCCGGCGGGCAGGATGCGGTCGGTGCGGATGCCTCCGGCGTTCATCAGGGCGACGTCGGAGCCCAGGCGCGCCCGCAGCGCGTCCGTGAGGAAATCGCCGAGGTTGGTTTCCAGCGTGCGCAGTGGACCGCGGCGCGCTTCCAGCGGCACCGTCGTGCGACCGACTTCGGCCGCGAGCTCGCGGTTCAGACGCGCCTCGAACGTACGCACCACGGCGCCGACGTCCGGATCTTCCGGCAGCCGCGCCGTCACCTCGTGAAACGTCCACGAGCGCTCGACCATCGCGCCATCCGGCCGCACCCAGACGCTGACGTCCACGAGATAGCGCGCGTCGGAGCCCGCCTTCGTGACGAGGGTCTTGCCTTCCTCCGCCACCAGCGGCTCGTGCTCGTGACCACCCAGGATCACGTCGACGTCCGCGGCTCCGGCGAGGGCGCGGTCGGCCTGCATGTGCTGGTGCGTGACGGCAACGACCAGGCGCGCGCCCCGTCGTCGCAGGTCGGCGGCCACCGCGGCGCCCTCCGCGAGAGGCTCGCGAAACTCGACATCGCGTCCGCCCGCCGACGTCGTCGCCGCGTCCGCCGTGGTGAGGCCGAAGAAGCCGAGACTCACACCGCCGCGCTCGAGCATCCGATCGCGCGCTGCGCCGCCGAAGGGTCGCGCTTCGCCGCGCTCGAGCACGTTCGCGCTGAGCCAGGCGAAGCGCGACTCCGCCATGCGCTCTCGCAGCACACGCACACCGAAGTCGAACTCGTGATTGCCGAAGGTCGCGACATCCACGCCGAGCGCATTGAGCGCCGCGATCATCTGCGCACCGTGCAGCGCCGTGGACATCGGCGACGGCGAGAGCATGTCGCCCGCGTGGGCGAACACGACGTTCGGGTGCGCCGAGCGCACGCGCCGCACCAGCGTGGCCAGCCGCGCCAGCCCCCCGCGACGGCCGTCGTCGACAGGCTCGAGGGCGTAGGTGTCGTTGATCTGCAGCAGCGTGATCTCAACGGCACGGGCCGCTGCCGGCGCGCGCGTGTCGCTCGCCGCGCAGCCGGCGAGGACGCCCGCGGCGAGACACCACGCCGTCAGGCGGACGCGCAGGCTCACGCTAGGCGACGCGGGTCAGCCAGGGATGGTCGCGACGGCGCGCGAGCCGCTCGGCCAGGTAGCGGCCGGCGCGCTCGCCGTCACCGGCGCGAAAGCACGCCTCGAACAGCGTGTCGTGGAAGACGTCGCGCTGCGCGCGGCTGCCGCCCAGCTCGACGATGCGCGGGCGGAGCGGCTCGATCTTCGCGATCGTGGTCGTGTACTCGCCCTGGGCGAACGCGTGCAGGCCCTCGATGAGCGGCGCCAGGACATCGCCCATCAGCCGCGTCGGATCTTTCGGCGCCCGCGCGCGCACGGCGTCGAGCTGCGCCTTGGCCGTCGCCCAGTCGCCGCCGCCCGCGAGGGCCATGGCCACGTGGGCGGCGTGGAAGAGCAGCCCCATGCGATTCACGCGCTCGCGCGCGATCTCGGTGAACGGCGCCCAGCGCGCGCCGACCGGTCGGCCGACCAGCTCCAGCCGCCACAGCAGCGAGATCGAATCGTGCAACTCACCCGCGATCGAAGACGGCGCGCGCTCGAACGCCGCACGGCCGATCCTCGCCGCGCGCTCGTACTCGCCGCGTGCGAAGTACAGCAGCGCGAGGTGCCACAGCAGATGGTTGCGAAACCAGTTCACGCCGCGGCACGGATGGATGGCCGCGGGCAGCTGTGTGATGCCGACGTCGTACGAGGCGGACTCGTAGAGCGCGTGCGCGAGCGCGTGCACCGACCACGGGTCGTTGGCCTCCAGCGCGAGCGCCGCCTCCGCCGTGCGGATCGCGTCTGCGCAGCGGCCAGCCTCTTCCAGCGCGAAGGAGTGCAGACCGAGCACGAACGATGAGCCCGGGTAACGATCGCGCAGCGACTCCGTCAGCGCCAGCATCTCGGGGAATTTTCCGAGCCAGAAGTACACGTAGTACAGCCGCTGAAACACCATCGCGTCGCGCGGAAATGTCGCGAGATGTTCGCGCATCAGCCGCTCGGCCTGGGGCACCTGCCCCGAGGTCCAGGCGGTCAGGGCGCCAACGTGCGAGCGCTCGCGCTCGGTCTGACTCGCCACCGCCGCGCGCGCCGCCTCGGTCGCCGCCTTGGTCTCGGCGAAGCGCTCTTCGAGGAACAGGCAGACGGCGGCGCCGGCGTGCGCGAGCGCCAGTCCAGGATCGCGCTCGGTGGCGGCGCGGAAGAGCGGCAGCGCATCGGCCTGCCACGCCTGAAGGGCACGCACGGCGCGATCGTAAAGAGCCAGGGCCTCGGGATCGATGGTGGAAACCGGCAGGCCGTACGCGTCATTCGGCATCGCGCGTCATCGTAGCAGACAGGAACTCCATCGCGCGGTGCTCGGCCCACGCGCGCGGCCGCCACGGCGGTCCCTCCCAGAAGCCCACGTGCCCGCCGCGCGCGGTGAACTCCGCGGTGATGCTGGATGAAAGCTCGGCGGGTGTTGGCAGCGCGTCCGGCGGCACGAACGGGTCGTCGATCGCGCTGATGAGCAGCGTGGGGCGGCGAACGCTGGCGAGATACGGGCGACACGACGCGCGCCGCCAGTAATCGCACTCGTCGGCGAAGCCGTGCAGCGGCGCGGTGACGGCGCGGTCGTACGCGGCGAACGTGCGCGCGCGCATGGCCAGAGGCACGTCCACGGAATCCGGGAGGCTCCCGGCCTTCAGACGCAGCTTGAGCTTGAAGGATCGCATGAACGATGCCGTGTAAGTCAGCCTCGCAAAGCCGCGGTCGAGGACGCGGGCGCAGCGCTCGAGGTCATACGGCGTGGAGATCGCGACGGCCGCCGCGACCTGCTTGGGCGCCGCCTCACCCTGCTCGCCGAGCCACTTGAGCAGCACGTTGCCGCCGAGCGAGATGCCGACGGCGCCGATCCGCATCTGCGGGTCGCGTTCCGCGAGCAGGCGGACGACGAGATCGAGGTCGTCGGTGTCGCCCGAGTGGTAGAAGCGCGGCAGCCGGTTGGGCTCGCCGCTGCACGAGCGGAAATTCAGGGCCACCGCGCCCCAGCGCCGGCGGCGCGCCAGCGCCAGCAACCCCCGAACGTAGTGCGATCGAAACGAGCCCTCGAGGCCGTGCAGCACGAGCAGGAGCGGCGCGTCGGACGCCGACGGCGCGTCCAGCCAGTCGAGGTCGACGAAGTCACCGTCGGGCGTGACGACCCGCTCGCGCCGGAAGGCAACGCCCTCCCGGCGCGTGAGCGGGCCCCAGACGGTCTGCGCGTGGCGGCTGCGGAGCCACCACGTGGGGCGAAACGCTACTCCTGTCCGGTCAGCAGTAGCTTCACGATCTCCGGCACGATCTCGCGCGCGCGTCGGTCCAGCTCCGCATCGGTGAGGTTGGCGATCGGGTGGGGCATCGCCAGGAACTTGTAGGACGTGAGCCCCCACTGCTCGGCCATCGCCCGCCCGGTCTTCTCGAACACATCCGTCACGATCGAGGCCGAGGGGACGCCGTGATGCTCCAGCAGAATTCCGTCGAGCACACTGCCCGACGAGCAGGACCCTCAGTCGCCGATCCCGGCGACCATGACGTCGGCCGACGTCTTGATCGCCGCGATGATCTCCTCGTGAGCCGGCACGCTGGCGTTGTGCTTGCGGTACATCCTCCAGTCCGCCACGCCGTGCTCGGATTTCAGGATATTGCCGATCCGCTCCAGGAGCTTGTCGGAGTTGAACTTCGTGTTCTCGATCAGGGCGACCCGCTTGCCCGCGAGCGCGCCGGGCCGCGGCGCATACTCGATCGGCCGCGGCGACGCCGGTGTCGTGGGATCCAGGATCTCGATGCTCATCGCTTGATCTCCTTGGTGATGGCTGCCGAAGACTTCGCGCTCGACCAGCCCGGAATGAAGCACGAGAACGCCCCCGCGCGCCCGCCGGCGGCGACCACGAGGATGTCGTCGGGGGAGGCCACGAGCGGCCGCATCTTCTGCTCGTCACCGGGCTCCAGCGCCCCGGACATGCGGTGGGTGTGCTTGAGGTGCGCGTGCGAATTCTGCGTGTGCTCCCAGACGAACTGCCGGATCCGCTTCTTGTCCCAGCCGTCGGCGGCGATGGTCTTCATGTGCTCGCCGGCGATCACGAGGCAGTAGTGTGGCTGGCCCATGACGTTGCCGGAAATCCGCATGCTGTCCGCCAGCGTGGTGAGGACGCCCTCGGCCGTGCTCGAAAGCTGGTTGTAGAACTGGTGCGGTCCCTCCGCCGCCATCACGGTGACGGTCGACTGCTCGGGACGAAAGCCGCGCTCCACGTGCAGCGGCGTCCACGGACTTTCCGCCTCTTTTTCCGCGATCACGTACGAGAGCTTGCCGGGATGGCCGACGGTCCCGCGATCGAGCAGCCCCGGCATCGAGCCACACACGTTGCGCATGACGAGCCGCACGGCGCGGCCGATGGTGAGATTCGCGCGCCAGCCGGGGCCGAAGAGATTGTCACCCGCGTTGATGTCGAGCTCACGCGCGATGGGTCCGTTGACGATCATCAGGACCGCGGCGCCCCCGGTCGACGTGCCGGGCCCGTGATATCCCCAGCGCTCGTCGGCGATGCCCTCGACGGCCGCCACGACAACGGGCATGTACTCGGGCTTGCAGCCCGCCATCACCGCGTTGATCGCGACCTTCTCGGCCGTGATCGTGACGAACCTATCGCGGACGTAGCCCACTTTGGCGTCCGGGGCGAGCCGGGCCGCCTCCAGCATGGCGCCGACGGCCGACTCCGTAGGCGGAATGACCGGCAAGCCGTCCGTCCAGCCGCGCTCGAAGCAGAAATCGACGGCCCCGGCGACGTCGTTCACCTTGAAGCGCTTGGACGTGAGCGTGCCCGACATGACGACCTCCCTGAGTGGCTTCGGACCCGGCGACACGCTACCACCGCCGCCCGCGAGGCCGCAACCGCGCGCCTTGACCGAATCGGCGCGCTGCCGCATACTGCCGAAACCTTCATCAGCGCGCCACTGAAGAACGGAGACCATGAGTGCGGTGTCCCCGGTGCGAGCACGAGAACATCGCCGGGGCTAAGTTCTGCATGGAGTGCGGCGCGCGCCTGACGTCCGTCGGTGAAATCCCTCGCGTCGAATCGCCCGACGCATACACGCCCGCGCACCTCGCCACCAAGATCCTGAGCGTCCGCGATCGCCTGGCCGGCGAGCGCAAGCAGGTCACGGTCCTGTTCGCCGACCTGAAGGGATCGCTCGAGCTGCTCGCCGACCGCGATCCCGAGGACGCGCGCGCACTGCTCGACACGGTGCTCGAGCGGATGATGGAGGCCGTGCACCGCTACGAGGGCACCGTCAATCAGGTGATGGGCGACGGCATCATGGCGCTCTTCGGCGCGCCGGTCGCCCACGAGGATCATGCGGTGCGCGCCTGCTACGCGGCACTGCGGATGCACCGCGCGATGGCGCGCGGCGCGGAGGAGGTGCGCCGGCGGCTCGGCGTCGACGTGCAGATCCGCGTCGGCATCAATTCCGGCGAGGTCGTCGTGCGCTCGATCGGCAACGATCTGCAGATGGACTACAGCGCGGTGGGCCAGACCACGCACCTCGCCGCCCGCATGGAGCAGCTCGCGCGTCCCGGCACCACGCTGATCACCGGGGCGACCTATCGGTTGGCCGAGCGACTGATCGACGCCGTCGCCCAGGGCCCGATGCCGATCCGGGGCTTGCGCGAGCCGGTGGAGGTCTGGGAGCTCAAGCGCGCGACGCCGGTGACCTCCAGCCTCGGCGCCGTTGCCGGGCGCGTGAAGAATGCGATGCTCGGCCGCGCGGTGGAGCTGGCCAAGCTCGAGCAGCTCCTCGCGCGCGCGCGGGAGGGCTGCGGCCAGCTGGTCACGCTGATCGGCGAGCCGGGCATCGGCAAGTCGCGCCTCGTCTGGGAGCTGACGCGCACCGCCGCCACCGGCGGCTGGCAGATGCACGAGGTCGCGTGCCTGTCGTACGGCACGCTGACGCCCTATCTGCCCATGCGGAATCTCCTGACGAGGTACTTCGACGTCGAGGACGGGGACGATGCGCGGCGCATCCGCGAAAAAGTCGCCGCGCGGATGGTGGCGCTGGACACGCGGCTGGCCGGCGGCGTGTCGGCGATCCTGGCGCTCGGCAACGTGCCCAACGAGGACTCGGACTGGGAGGCGCTGGAGCCCACGATGCGCCGCCAGCGCATCCTCAAGGCGGCGCGCGAGCTGCTGCTGGCCGAAAGTCGCCGCGCGCCGTTGCTGCTCGTCGTGGAGAACTTGCAGTGGGCGGACTCCGAGACGCATGCCGTCATCGACGATCTGGCGGGAGCGCTCGCGGACGCACGGATGCTCGTGCTCGTCACCACGCGACCCGAACACCGGCGGGATTGGACGACGACGGCCGAGACGACGGAGATCCGACTCGATCCGCTGCCCGCGGACAGCGCGGCGGCGCTCGCCGACACGATTCTCGGGACGTCGCCCGAGCTGGCCTCGCTCAAGCGCCGGCTCGTCACGCACACCGCGGGCAATCCGTTCTTCCTCGAGGAAATCGTTCAGGCGCTCGCCGAGACGCACGCGCTCTCGGGCGAGCGCGGTGACTATCGGCTGGGACGGGCCGTGGACAGCATTCACATCCCCGATCGCGTGCAGGCGGTGCTGGCCGCGCGCATCGACCGCCTCTCGCGCGAGAGCAAGTCGTTCCTCCAGGCCGGCGCCGCCATCGGCGCCGAGGTGCCGGTGGCGCTCTTGCAGCGGGTCGCGGACACGCCGTCGGAGCAAGTCCTGCGCGCCCTGGCGGACCTGGAGGCGGCCGACTTCCTGCGCACGAGCGCGCTGGTGCCCGACCTCGCCTATGCGTTCAAGCACGCGATCACACAGGAGGTCGCGTACTCGACGCTGTTGAAGGAGCAGCGCCGTACGCTGCACGCCCGAATCGTCGAAGCGCTGGAATCGAGCTACACGGGCGCGCGCCGCGCCGAGCACGTCGAGCGGCTCGCCTACCACGCGCTGCGCGCCGAGAGCTGGGCCAAGGCCGTCGCATACCTGCGCGACGCGGGTGAGCGCGCCGTGGCGCGCTCCGCCAACCGCGAGGCCGTCGCGTTCTACGAGGACGCGCTGGCCGCGCTCCGTCACCTGCCCGAGAGTCGCGAGACCTTCGCCCTCGCCGTGGACCTGCGCCTGGACCTGCGCCCGCCCCTGCTCCAGCTCGGTCGCCTGGACGACATCCACCGGCTCTCCAAGGAGGCGGAGAGCATGGCCCAGCAGGTCAATGACGAGGAGCGCCTGGCTCGCGCGTATTCGTACCTCGTCAACTATCACTATCTGCTCGGCGAGCCGGCGCGCACGATCGAGTACGGTGCCCGCTGCCTGGAGATCGCCGAGCGGCGGCGCGATCCCGCGCTGGCGACGCTGGCGCGTCGCTACCTCGGGCACAGCCATCACGCGCAGGGACAGCATCGGCTGGCCGTGCAGGTCCTCGAGGACAACCTCGCGGCCCTCGAGGCCGATGCCGCCGGCTCCACCGCGGTGGCCAACACCACCGGGAACGTCGCGTCGGCGGCGTGGCTGGCGTGGGCGCTGGCTGACCTCGGCGAGTTCGACCGGGCGGATGCGTGTCTCGACCAGGCGCGTGCGCAGGCCGATCTCGCCCGCCACCCGTACAGCCAGGCGATCGCGTGGACGCTCACGGGCGCGGCCTGGTACGCGCGCGGGCAGATCGACCGCGCAGTGCCCACGCTGGCGCGGAGCCTCGAGCTCTGTGAGCAGGCCAGCCTCGCCGTCTGGCAGCCGATCCCCGCCACGCTGCTCGGCGCCTGCCTGATCACGCTCGATCGCAAGGACGACGGCATCGCGCTGCTGCGCGACGGCGTGCGGCGCGCCGAGTCGCTCGGCGTCATGGCGTACCTCTCGCGCTGGGTGCTGCAGCTCGCCGAAGGATTACTGATGATCGACGACGTCGCGGCCGCGCGCGTCACCGCGGACCGCGCGATGGCGCTGGCGCTCGCGCACGGCGAGCGTGGGCACGAGGCGATGGCGTGGCGGGTCCTCGCGGATATCTCGGCGAAGGAGGCGAGCTTCGACGCCGCGCGCCAGGCCTACGAGCAGGCGCTGGCGCTGGCCGACGAGCTCGGCCTACGTCCGCAGATGGCGCGCACGCATTTCGATCTCGGCCGCCTGCAGCGCCGGCTCGGGCATCTGCGCGACGCGGAAGATCATCTCGCGCGGGCGATCGTTCTCTTCGCCGACATGGGCATGCGCTCGTGGCTCGAGATATCGCAGCCCGAGCTCAAGGCGCTCGGCCATCTGGTCATCGTCGCGCGCTCGAACACCGATCTCTTCGACTACCTCACGGAGAAATTCGCGAACGACCCGGAGGTTCGCGTCGTCCTCGATCGGCGACGCGACGAGCCGGTGCGCAATGGGCTCACGGCCGCCGGCGAGCGCCGCCACCGCGCGATCGACCAGGCGCTGCGCACGCGCGGCCTCGCCGTGATCATCCCGGAGTAGATCTCAGGCCTCGATCCGCTCCGTCACCGAGCGCGTCGCGCCGAACGTCGGCACGATCGCCGAGTGCTTGCCCGGCCCCCCCGCGACGATCACCATGACATCCTCCGGCCGCGAGGCGAACGGCAGCAGCGTGTCCGGCCCCGCGCCCTCGAACCGCTCCGGATGCGTGAGCTTGAAGCGCGCGATGTTGTCGGCCGAGAACTTCGTGAGGGGCACGCGCGCGGCGTCCCAGAATCGCCGCTTGAACTCCTGCTTGGACCAGCCCGACGACGCGATCGTCTGCGCGTGCTCGGGGCCGAGGATCACGAGCGGATCACCGGCCAGGTAGATGTTGTTGCTGCCCGTCGTCGCGGCCGTGCCGGCGAGCGCCGCCATCAGCGTCTCGCCGGCGGTCGAGCCGTGGTCGTTCACGTTGTGCGGCGCCTCGGATCCGCACACGGTGACGGTGCTCTCGTCGCGCGCGAAGCCGCGCTCGACGTGCAGCGGCTCCCACGGTGACTGCGCCTCGTTCTCGGCCAGACAGTAGGTGAACTTGCCCGCGTGACCGAGCGTCGCGCGGTCTTCCCTACCCGGCCGCGCGCCGCCGACGTTCTGCAGCACCAGGCGCACCGCGCGGCCGATCACCGCGTTGGCGCGATGCCCGTTGCCGAGCGCGTTCGGTCCGCCCGCCACGCCCAGGTGCGCGGCGATCGGACCGTTGACGATCACGAGCGGCGTGCACGGGTGCGTCGTGCACTGGATCGCGTTGAGATTGAACGCGGGCTTCGCCACGGCGCGCACCGCGGCCACGATGACGGGCAGATGCTCCGGACCGGCGCCGGCGAGCGCGGAGTTGACGGCGATCGCGTGCAGCGTGGCGCGCCCGTCGAGCGGCATCAGCGTGGCGACGAGCGCGTCTGCGTCGGCCCCGCCGAGGATCTTCACCACGCGCGCCTCGGTCGGCGGCAGGACCGGGAGCCCGTCCGACCATTCCTGCTCCATCGCCCACACCTGGAACGCGTCGAGATCGTCGGGCGCGTCCACGAGTGTCGGCCCCGAGGCGCCGGTCATCGTGGGCGGCGCGGGATCGGTGGTCAGGTTGCGCAGGACGCCGTCGACGATCGCCTCGGCCTTCGCCCGCGCCGCGTCCACCGGAATGCCACCCAGCGGGTGCGGCACGAGCGCCAGCGCCATGTGCGGCAGCCCGTGCTTGGACGAGGTCGCCTTGGCCAGCGACAGGAATGCGTCGGTGCCGACCACGACCGAAGGCACGCCGCGCCCTTCGAGCTGCGCCGCGTCGTGGATACTCCACGACGTGCAGGACCCTCAGTCAGCGCTCCCGGTCAGGACGACGTCGGCGCCCTGCGCGATGTCGTCGAGGATTTCCGCGGGACGCGCGGCGCTGGGCTTGCTCCACCCGCGCACGCCGGCCGCGCCCGTGCGCGCGGCGAGCATGTCGGCCACGCGATGCATGAGCGCACCGGCGTTGGGCTTGGAGTTGTCGAGCACGCCGATGGTGAGGCCGGAGAGGCTCGATTTGCGCGGAGCGAGCCGTGCGACCTTCGCCTGACCGTTGGAGAACGGGCTCCAGAGCTTCATGGGCGTGCAGTATAGCGCCGACTCGCACCCGCGGCGGCGGCCGCCAGCGCGACGGCGACGGCAGCGGTGAGAAACGCCTCGGCGAACGCCGTCTGTAGTCCCACGCTCTCCCGGCGCACCGCAAACAGTCCCGCGAGCACCAGCACACCGCTGACCACGCCCAGGGTGCGCGCGAGGAACGCGAAGCCGCCGGCAACGCCCTGCTGCGCACCGGAGAAGGCACTCATGATCGTCGCCATGTTGGGCACCTGAAAAGCGCCGAGACCGAAGCCCGCGGCGAAGAGCGCGCCGGCGATCATCGCCGTCGCCGTCGTGGCATCGGCGCGGCTCAGAAGCAGCAACCCGAGCGCCTGGAGCACGAGCCCGCCGATCATCGGGATCCGGGCGCCGAGCCGGTCGGCCGCGACGCCGGCGACGGGCGCGGCCAGCGCGGTGCCGAGCGGCGTCAGCGTGAACAGCAGGCCGGCCGTCGTCGCGTCGAGCCCACGCACGAGGACGAGATAGAACGGCGCGAGCAGCCACACCGAGAAAATCGAGGCGTTGGCGACGAAAGCGAGCGCGCCCGGCGCCAGCACGCTGCGTCGCAAAACGTCTGCCGCGGCGACCAGTCGTGTTCCGTTGCCGCGCGTGGCCGGCAGGGCGACGAGCGCCCAGCCGAACACGACGAGCGCGATCGGGACCCGGACGTAGAAGGTCGAGCGCCAGCCGAACTCTGCGATGAGGAACCCTGCGACGAGCGGTCCGACGGTGAAGCCGACCCCGATCCCGCCGTTGAGGAATCCGAGCGCGCGGCCGCGAGTCTCCGGCGTCGCGGCGAGCGTCACGATAGCCGGCGCGGTGCCGTACACGAGGCCGCCGGCCACACCTTGCATCACCCGCGCGGCCAGGAGCCGGTCGAACGTCGCCGAGAGGCCGCCGGCCGCCAGCGCGATCGCCGTGAGCGCGAGGCCCGCACGGAAGACACGCGCGTGGCCGACGCGATCCGCCAGCGCTCCGCCGCAGAACGCGGTCAGTGAATACGTGAAGACGTAGCAGACGATCACCCAGCGCACGCGCTCCGGTGGTTCCGCGAAGGCGGCGGCCATGGCGGGGAACGCGACGTTGATGATGGAATCGAGCGAGACGACTCCCGCGCCGGCCGCGGCGATCCAGCGGTTCACGGCCGCTATGATGGCACGGCCGGCGCGCCGAGCCCGCCGCCGGGCGCGCGGCCCGCGGCCGTCGCGCGGGGTTGCGCGAACCGCGCGTTCCACGGTACAACCGCGGGCCATGAGCCTGAAGCCCGGCGCGACGAACGAGATCGCCTGGACGGTCACAGCCGACAAAACGGCCGACGCGATGGGCAACCGCGGCGTCAAGGTGCTCGCCACGCCGTGGCTGATCGGCATGCTCGAGGACGTGTGCGGCGCGATGATCAAGCCCACGCTCCCGCCCGGCGCCACCACCGTGGGCACCATGGTGGAGATGCGCCATCTCGCGGCCACGCCCGTCGGCATGAGCGCGCGCGCGAAGGCGACGCTGCTCGAGACCGACGGCCGGCGCTTTCTCTTCTCCGTCGAGGCCTGGGACGCCAAAGACAAGATCGCCGAGGGCCGGCACGAGCGCTTCGTCGTCCCCAATCTCGAGAAATTCCTCGAGCGCGCGATGAAGAAGGGTCAGGCCTGATGCCGATCCAGATCAATCGTGGCGTCATCGGCAAGGAGTTCCCGCCCTACGCGGTCACCGTCGAGCGGGGCAAGATCAAGGAGTTCGCGAGAGCGATCGGGGACCCGAACCCGTTCTATCTCGATGACCGGGTGGGCGCCGCCTCGGAGTGGGGCGACATCATCGCGCCGCCGACCTTCCCCATCACGTTCCGCGACGAGAGCGCCGACACCAACGCGCTGCTGCGCGAGCTCGGCACCGACATCTCGCGCGTGCTGCACGGCGAGCAGGAGTTCGAGCTGCACCGCCCGCTGCGGCCGGGGCGTACCTATCTCTGCCGCGCGCGCGTGTCCGACATCTACGAGAAGACCGGCAAGAGCGGGCCCATGGCGTTCGTCGTCCGCGAAACGACGGTCACCGACTCGGACAACGAGATCGTGGCGGTCATGCGCGGCGTGACGGTGGTGCGGTTGTGATGGTGGTGGTGCGGCCGGCCGTGACCGTGGTGGTGCGGCCGGCTGTGACCGTGGTGGTGCGGCCGTGAAATACGCGAAGGTCTATGCAGACGACGTCAACGTCGGCGACGAGCTGCCGCCGCTCGTCAAGGGTCCGATCCAGCAGATCCAGCTCACGCGCTACGCCGGGGCCTCGGGCGATTTCAATCCCATCCACCAGGACGACGAGTTCGCCAAGAGTGCAGGCATGGGCGGCGTCTTCGCACACGGCATGCTGTCGATGGGCTTCGTCGCGCAGGCGCTCACGGACTGGGCCGGGGCAGGCCGCGTCACCAAGCTCGGCGTCCGCTTCGCCGCGCTCGTGCGGCTCAAGGACGTCGTCACGTGCCGGGGCCGCGTGGTCGGCAAGTCGTCGAAGGACGACCGCCATCTGGTCGAGCTGGACGTCTGGGCCGAGAATCAGCGTGGCGAAAGGATCGTCACCGGACGGGCGACCGTCGCGCTGCCCGCGCGCGGCTGAGCGCGACGAGGGCTTTGCCGCCGTCTTCAGCCGCGCGGCATCCGACCGTGCGCGGCCACCCACTCGCGCAGCGCTTCGCGCGTCGACGGAAACGCCAGCGACTCCCACGGGATCTGCTCCGCGGTCATCCACTCCAGCAGGTCGTTCTCCGAGCACGTCGTCAGCGTGCCGTCCACAACACTCGCACGATAGACGATGATCACCGGCGAGCCGGGATAGGAATACACGTTGTGCAGCCCCGTCAGCTCGACCTTGAGCCCGGTTTCTTCGAACGTCTCTCGCATGGCCGCATCGGGCACGCTCTCGCCGAAGTCGACGAATCCGCCGGGAAAAGTCCACAGCCCACGCCCGGGATTGATCGAGCGTCGCGTCAATAAAATTCGTCCGTCGCGCTCGGGAATGGTGCCGGCCACGACCTTGGGATTCAGGTAGAACACGAAATCGCACGCGGCGCACACCGCCTGCTCGCGGAGATCCGGCGGAACCGGCGCGCGGCGCAGTGCGCCCGCGCACAGTGGACAGAAGCGCATGGTGCTCGGGTCGAGCACGCGCAGGCCGTCGTCGGTCACGGATCCAGTCTAAACCAGGCGGCGCGAGGGGCCGGCACCCGGGTGGCGTCAGCCCGCATGCCCTCGCGCCACGTGTATCTGATCTTGCACTCTTGACGAGATTCTGAGCGCGCACTCGCCGTGTGTGCCGAATGGGTCGATGATCGCGATTCAGCAGCGCGTGCAGGCGCCACAGCGCGCGCGGACACCGACCGTTCGAAAACATCGGGATCCGCGAGTGATTGCGCGTCCTGGCGGCTGCCAGAGGCATCGAAACCCGCGGGTTAAAGTCGACGCAGGGAGAATCGCCGATGAACATCGATGGCCCGCGCGTCGTCCCGACCCATCCCAACATCGTCGAGCTGGATCGTCTTGGCGACGAGATCGCCGAGCTCGCCGCGCATCTCGACGCCGCCACCGCCGGGCTGCTCGATCTCATTGGCGAGTTCGACGCCCGCGGCGGCGGGGGTAACGGCTTCCGCTCCTGCGCCCACTGGCTCGCCTGGCGCGTGGGGCTCGAGTTGGGCGCCGCGCGCGAACACGTCCGTGTAGCGCGCGCGCGGGTTCTCTCCCGCGGCTCTCGCAGGCACTCGCGCGCGGTGAGTTGTCCTACTCCAAGGTCCGCGCGCTGACCCGGGTCGCGACTCCGGAAACTGAAGAGCGGCTGCTCGCGGTGGGCCGGGCCGGCACCGCCGAGCACGTCGAGCTCATCGTCCGCGGCTGGCGGCGCATGGACCGGAAGGCCGTGGCGCAGGAGGCGACACGCCGGCACCGGCATCGAGCGCTGCACGTCTATCAGGACGCCGATGGCATGGTGGTGATCCGGGGGCGGCTGGAGCCCGAGGTCGGCGCGGTCGTCATCCAGGCCCTGGCCGCGGCGAGAGATCTGCTCTATCGGCGTCGGAAGGAAAAAGACGTTCCAGCGGGAACGTCCGCGGTCGACGCTTCAGCTGGACCGTCCTTCGTCGACGGCTCGCCGGAGGCGCCGACCATGGAACAGCAGCAGGCCGACGCGCTGGCGCTGGTGGCCGAGGCGGTGCTGCACCACGGGATCAACCCGGCGTGCCGGGCGAGTCGGTGCTCGAAGGCGGCACGCGCGTTCCGGCGGAAACGTCCCAGCGTCTGGCGTGCGACGCCAGCCGTGTGGTGATGCGGCACGACGCCGATGGGCGGATCACGGAAATCGGCGCTCGCACACGGACGATCCCGCCGACACTCCGGCGCGCACTCCAACACCGCGACAAGGGTTGCCGCTTTCCCGGCTGTGGCCGGCCCTTCGGCGAGGGTCACCACATCCAGCACTGGGCGAACGGGGGACCCACCACCCTGTCGAATCTCGCGCTGCTGTGTCGGCGACATCATCGTGCAATGCACGAAGAAGGCTATCAGGTTGAACGTCAGCCCGACGGTGAGCTCGGCTTCCGGCGGCCGGACGGGCGACTACTCTCTCACGTATCCACGCCGGCTGCGGTGCCGGCGGATCCCACGGAGACAATGCGCGCACAGAACGCTGACCGAGGCGTTCAGATCGACGCCCGGACCTCGACGCCCGGTTGGCAGGGCGAGCACCTAGACGTCGGCTGGGCGATCAGCGTGTTGCACCCACGCGCCAGCGGCTCGTGACCGGCCTACGAACCAGCAGCGCGAGAGTGACGACAGACGGCGCACGACGACCGCCGCGGTCAGGACAACCGTCACGCGCACCACGCCGCCGCGCGCACCCGCGCCCGCGCGCCTTGACCTCTGCACGACGCGATGCTACAACGCTCGCGCGTCGCGACCGCCAACGCTCAGGAGGTCTTGCATGACTCGCCGTCACCTCGTCTTCGCGCTTGCCGCGGTGTTGCTCACGCTGACTGCGCTCGCCGCCGTCACGTACGGTCAGTCGGGCGAATACAAGATCGGCGTGCTGGAGCCGCTCACCGGTCCGCTCGCCGGCGAGGGCAAGCGACACCTGGAAGGCTTCGAGATCGTGCGGGACATGATCAACGAGCGCGGCGGTGTGATGGGCAAGAAGCTGGCGTTCGTGGTCGCGGACGCGCCGGACCCGACGGCGGCGGCCACCGAAGCGACGCGGTTGGCCACGCGTGAGGGCGTGAAGATCATCACGGGCACGTTCTCGTCCCGCCTGTGCGGCGCGGCCAGCGAGGCGGCCGCGCGCGCGAACATCATCTACTGGGAAACGTCGTGCGTCGACCCGCGCTTCAACAAGCGCGGGTTGAAGAACGTGTACCGCACGGAGATCGACGCCACCGGCTTCGGCTGGTACAACGTCGAGTTCATCGCCAAGCATCTCGCTCCGCGCTTCGGCAAGAAGCCGGGCGAGCTGAAGATCGCGTTCCTCTCCGAGGACTCCTCGTACGGCCAGGGCGTGACCGAGTCGGCGCGCCAGCGCGCGAAGAGCGAGTTCGGCATGCAGGAGGTCGCCGCCGAGTACTACAACTTCCAGACGATCAACGACTTCACGCCGATCATCGTGAAGTTCAAGCAGCTGGCGCCCGACATCGTCCACCACATCGGCTACACGAACGACGCGCCGCTGTTCTGGCGCCAGGCGCGCGAGCAGAACTTCCTCTTCAGGGCCCACGTGCACGCGGGCGCCACCGGCTACGGCTCGGCCGACTTCGGCAAGGCGCTCGGCAACGACGCCAACGGCGCCTTCGCGCTGCTCGAGCCGGGGCCGGGCTTCAAGATCGAGTCGCTCAAGCCGGACGGTCAGAAGATCGAGAAGGAGTTCCGCGACGCGGTGCAGAAGCGGACCGGCTCGTATCCGTTCGGGGGCCACCAGCTCGCCGGCGGCGGCCTCTGGCTCCTGAAGGTCGTCCTCGACCGCAGCAAGAGCGACGATCCCGACAAGTTCCGCGACGCCGTGATGTCGCTCGA
>Ga0114129_10000480_pt1 | contig 48275 bp, 39 predicted proteins | sample RhiMetdeltSRZDD1_FD_80071 | JGI IMG/M metagenome (GOLD analysis project Ga0114129, IMG submission 80071) | Populus rhizosphere microbial communities from Tennessee, USA - Rhizosphere MetaG P. deltoides SRZDD1 (version 2) (version 2) | ecosystem: Host-associated > Plants > Roots > Rhizosphere >...
CGATGGACAAGGTCGGCAAGGACGGCGTGATCACGGTCGAGGAGGCCAAGGGCCTCGAGACGACCCTCGAGGTCGTCGAAGGCATGCAGTTCGACCGCGGCTACCTCTCGCCGTACTTCATCACCGACGCCGAGCGGATGGAGTGCGTCCTCGAGAACGCGAAGGTGCTCCTGTTCGAGAAGAAGATCTCGAACATGAAGGACCTGCTCCCGATCCTCGAGCAGATCGCCAAGCAGGGCAAGCCGTTCCTGATCGTCGCCGAGGAGATCGAGGGCGAGGCTCTCGCGACCCTCGTCGTCAACAAGCTCCGCGGCACGCTCCAGGTCTGCGCGGTCAAGGCGCCGGGCTTCGGCGACCGCCGCAAGGCCATGCTCGAGGACATCGCGATCCTGACCGGCGGCAAGCTCATCTCCGAGGACCTCGGCATCAAGCTCGAGAACGTCAAGTGGGAGGATCTCGGCGACGCCAAGAAGGTCACCGTCGACAAAGACAACACCACGGTCGTCGTCGACGACCGCTCCAAGAAGAAGCAGGAGGCTGTTCAGGGCCGCGTGAAGCAGATCCGGACCCAGATCGAGGATACGACCTCGGACTACGACCGCGAGAAGCTGCAGGAGCGGCTGGCCAAGCTCGTCGGCGGTGTCGCCCTCATCAAGGTGGGCGCTGCGACGGAGACCGAGATGAAGGAGAAGAAAGCCCGGGTCGAGGATGCGATGCACGCGACCAAGGCGGCGGTCGAGGAGGGCATCGTCCCCGGCGGCGGCGTGGCGCTGCTGCGCGCGATCGACTCGGTCGAGAAGCGGGCCAAGGAGCTCGCAGGCGACGAGCAGATCGGAGCCCGGATCGTAGTCCGCGCGCTCGAGGAGCCGACGCGGCAGATCGTCCAGAACGCCGGCGCCGAGGGCTCGGTGGTCATCAACGACCTCAAGGCCAAGGGCGGTAACTACGGGTTCAACGCCAACTCCGAGAAGGTCGAGGACATGCTAAAGGCGGGAATCATCGACCCGACCAAGGTCACCAAGAACGCGCTCCAGAACGCGGCGTCGGTGTCCGGCCTGATGCTCACGACCGAGGCTCTCGTCTCCGAGATCAAGGAGAAGGAGAAGCCGGCGGGCGGCGCCGGAATGCCCGGCGGCATGGGCGGCATGTACTAAGAGCTTCGGATCCCCGGGATTCTCTGGCCCCGGCGAAAGCCGGGGCCTTTTCTTTTAGCGAATGCCCGCGAAGGTGTCGCAGACGTTCGCGCTGCCGGACTGGAGCCCTCGCCGCAGCCATTCGACGCGCTGTTGCGAGGAGCCATGCGTCCAGGACTCGGGTGCGACGTAGCCGCGCGACATCCGCTGCAGACGGTCGTCGCCGATCGCCGCCGCGGCTCGCAATCCCTCTTCCGCGTCGCCCGGCTGGACCAGGCCGCGCTGCGCCCCGTGATGGCCCCAGACGCCCGCCAGGCAGTCGGCCTGCAGCTCCAGCCGCACCGAGAGCTGGTTGCCGTCGGCTTCGGAGACGCGTTCGCGCAGGGCGCTCACCTTGCTTTCGATTCCCATGAGGTTCTGCACGTGATGACCGATCTCGTGCGCGATGACGTAGGCCTGCGCGAATTCTCCCGGCGCTCCGAGCCGGCGGAGCTCCTCGAAGAACGAGAGGTCCAGGTAGACCGTGCTGTCGTTGGGGCAGTAGAACGGTCCCGTCGCCGCCGAGCCGAAGCCGCAGCCCGTCTGCGTCGCGCCCGTGAAGAGCACGAGGCGCGGCTTCTGGTAGGTGCGGCCCTCGGACTGGAAGATCTCGCTCCACGTATCCTCGGTGTCGGCGAGGACGACACCGACGAACTTCCGCCCCGGGTCCTCCTGGGACTGCGATTGTCCCGGTGGGCCCGGAGGCGGCGCCGACGTGGTCGTGCTCGAGCCCGTCGAGTCCGTCAGAAGCTGCAGAATCCGCAGCGGGTTCGTGCCCGTGAGCCAGCCGATCAGCAGTGCCACGATCACCGTGCCGCAGCCGACCACTCCGACGCGGCCGCCCGGCATCCCCCTTCGATCCTCGATCTGATCGCTCTCGCGCCGTCCGAGCCAGTCCATGGCGCTCCTTATACACCGCAGTCTCGAAGCGTCCGTATACTGCCCTCAGTGGTGACTGCGGCCTCGGACCCTCCCGGCGGACGGACCTCCGCCGTCGTCGTCCACTACCGAACCCCCGACGAGACCCTGCGCGCGGTGCGCGCGGTCGAAGAGACGGCGCCGGCCGCCGAAACGATCGTGGTGGACAACGCCTCGGGGGACGACGCCGGCGAGCGGCTCCGCAAAGAGTCGCCGGGGACGCGGGTCCTTCGCGAGCCCGAAAACCGCGGTTTCGGCGCGGCCTGCAACCGCGGCGCCCGGGAGAGCGCGCGGCCTTACCTGCTCTTCCTCAACTCGGACGCGTACGTGAGTACGGGGGCGATCGAGGCCCTCGAAGCGGCGCTCGACTCGGATCCGAAGGCGGCAGCGGTCGGGCCGCGGCTGCGCAACCCCGACGGCACGCTCCAGGCGTCCATCCGCCGGCTTCCTACGCCGTGGCGGATCTTTTGCGAGAGCTCGGGCCTCGCTTACGTCTTCGGAGGGCGGGAGCCGTTCGGCGGCCACTCCGCCACGCGCCAGGACCACGACACCGCGCGGGAGGTCGAGGCATTGATGGGTGCGGTTCTCCTGGTGCGGCGCTCGGCGTTCGAGGAAGAGGGCGGGTTCGACGAGTCGTTCTTCCTGTACGCCGAGGAGACCGACCTGATGGCGCGGTGGCGGGTCCGGGGATGGCGACTCCGCTTCGAGCCGGCGGCGGAGGCCGTCCACGAAGGCGGCCGGTCGGGTGGAGATCGGCTGTTCGGGGAGCTTCACGCGTCGCTCGTCCGCTACGTCCGAAAGCACCACGGGCCTGTTTCCGCGTGGCTGGCAGCGTCGTCGCTGTGGTGGGGGGCGGCTCTGCGGTATGCCGCCGCTCTCGCGACGCCCGGGGAAATCGGACGCCGCCGCCGCGCGCGGTACCGCGCCGCGCTTTCGGAGCGGGCGCGATGAAACCGGTCGTCGTATCAGTCCTGTCGCGGCCGCCGAATCCGACGCGCGACGGCCTCGCGATCCGCAACTATCACCTGCTCACCGCGCTCGCCGAGGAGTTTCGCGTGCGGGCGTTTGCGCTGCGAGACCCCGCGCGTCCGTACGCGGGGGAGGCGCCCGCCGGCGTATCGCTCGAAGAGATCCTTCAGACGACGCGCCGGGTCCGGCGCGCGGTGGCGGCCGCCGGAAGTCTGGTTTCCGGACAGCCGTACTCCGAGTGGCTCTACCGCTCGCCGGCGCTGGAGCGCCGCGTCGCCGAGGCGGCGGACGCCGAGAAGCCGGCGTGGATCATCGCCCACTCCTACCACGTCGCGCCCGCGGCGCTTTCCGCCGGCGCTCCGGTCTGGATCGACTTCCACAACCGCGACTCGGAGATCTGGGCGCGCACGGGAGAGACGTCGCGCTCCGCGCTGACGGGAGCGTTCGCGCGCTCCCAGGCGGCGCGCGTCGAGGCCTTCGAACGAGAGCTTCTGCGCCGCGCGGCCGGAGTCTCGTGCGTGTCGGCGCGGGACGCTGCGGTTCTGAAGACCGCCGGCGGCCCGGAGCCCGTCGTGGTCCCTAACGGCGTGGACCTCTTGCGATATGCGTTCCGCTCGAACGCTCCTCTGGAGGAGCTGGTCTTCTTCGTCGGAGATCTGAGCTGGCCGCCCAACGCCGAAGGCGTGCGCTGGCTGCGCGAGAAGGTCTGGCCGGCCGTCAGGCGGAAGCGCCCGGCGGCGCGCGCGGAGATCCTGGGCCGCGAAGCGCCGGATTGGCTCCAGGCCTTGTCGGCGAGCGACTTCCGGCTGCTGGGCGAAGGCGGCGACACGCGCCCGTACTGGGCTCGCGCGGCTGTCGCCGCCGTGCCGCTGCTCGCCGGAGGCGGCTCGCGCCTGAAGATCCTGGAGGCGGCCGCGAGCGGCGTCCCTGTCGTCTCGACGGCCGTAGGCGCCGAAGGCCTCGAGCTTTCCCCCGGGGAAGAAATCTCGATCCGCGACGAACCCGAAGCTTTCGCCGACGCCGTCGTTCGCCTGCTCGCCGATCCCGACGCGGCGAGGACCCAGGCCGTCAAAGCCCGGGCGCGCGTCGAGGCTCTCTACGATTGGAAGCGGATCGGTCCGCGATTCGCGCGCACGCTGGCCGAGCGCGCCGGCGCGTCATGACCGCGCTCGCCATCGCCTGCGCGGGGTTGGCCCTGGCGCTGTTCGTCTGGTCCTACGCGATCTATCCGCCATTGATCTCGCGGCTGGCGAAGAAGAAGAGCTTCCCCGTTCGATCGCCCGATCCCGCGCCGCTTCCTTCCGTCGAGGTGATCGTCTCGGCGGCGGACGAGGAAGCCGTCATCGGCGCGCGCGTGGCGGATCTCCTGGCCCAGAGCGGAGCGGCCGATCTTCACGTGTCGATCGGCTGCGACGGATGCCGGGACAAGACCGCCGAGCGCGCGCGCGAGGCGGCGGCGGGAAATCCGGCCGTGCGCGTGGTGGAGTTCGGGGAGCGCCGCGGCAAGGCCGCGGTATTGAACGACCTCGTGGCGGGGTCGCAGGCCGATGTCCTCGTGTTCACTGACGCCAACACGCGTTTCGACGCCGGCGCCGTCGCCGCTCTCGCCGCGGCTCTGGCCGATGGCGACATCGTCGCCGCGTGCGGGCGGCTGTTGTTCGAGACAGGCGCTCGGGCGGACCGCACGCCGGAAGCGGCTCTGTGGGATCGCGAGACCCGGATGAAGCAAGCCGAGGGGTCGCTGGGAGTCTGCGTCGGCGCCAACGGAGCGATCTACGCAGCGAGGCGCGCGATGGTCGAGCCTCTGCCTCTCGACACGACGTCCATGGACGACTTTCTCATCCCGGTGCGCGCGGCCCGAAGAGGGGGCCGCGTGGTCTTCGCGTCCGGCGCGGTCGCGCGCGAAGACGCGGCCCGGGACGTGGCTGCGGAGATGCGGCGCCGGTTCCGGATCGGCATCGGCGCCGGACAGGTTTTGCGCCGCGAACCCTGGCTCTTCGCCGCGCATCGCCATCCACTGCTGACTTTGGCATTCGCCTCGCGCAAGGCCGCGCGGTGGCTGGCGCCGCTCGTAGGTCTCCTCGCGGCCACGCTCGCGCTCTTCTCGCCGGCGTTGCGCGTGGCGGGAGCCGCGGTGTGGATCGCGGCGGCGCTCGCCTGTGCGCTCGCGTGGGCGCGGCCGACGCTGCCGGGCGCCGCCGGGAGGATCTATTATTTCGCCGTGCTCAACGTGGCCCTCGCGCTCGGCGTGGCCGCAGGTCTGGCCGGGTACAGCCGTCCGGTCTGGACGCGGACCGCGCGCGCATGACGGCGGCCCGCCGCGCATCCTCCTTCCGGGCGGTGGCGGTCGTCGGGGACGTCGCGATCGCCGTCGGATCGCTCTACGCCGCGTTCTTTCTGCGCGCCCACGTCTCGATTCCCGGAACGGTAAAGCTGCTGCCCGCGGAGAGCGTGCGGTTCACGCTGTGGAACATCCTGATCGTGGCGGCGGTGCAGGTCTTCTCGATGTCGTTGCTGGGTCTGTACCGGGACCATGAGCGCTTCCGCGAGCCTCTGCTGCGCCTTCTGCTGCCGGCGCTGTCCGTGGAGCTCGTGACTCTGGCGGCGATCTACTTCCTGGCGCAGCCGTACTCGTTTCCCCGCTCCGTACTCGTCGTCTACCTCGTCGTCAACGGCGCGCTGCTGGCGGCCTGGAGGGAGTCGCTCGACCGACTCTTTCCGAGGCCTCGGCGCCGCGCCGTCATCGTGGGCCGCGGTCCGGCGGCGGGCCTGATCGCGGACACCATTCGCCGGCACCCCTGGACCGGAGTGGAGCTGGTGGGCGTGCTGGGCGGCGGAACCGACGGCGCGCACGGCCTTCCGGATCTGGGTTCTCCGGAAAAGCTCGCGCAGGTCGTCGACGAGCACGCGATCGACGAGGTCATCCTGACGCCCGAGGCGCCCTCCTGGCGCGACCGCCTTCCCGAGCGCATCCCGGAAGGATTTCCGGCGGACCTCCTCGTCTGGCCGTCTCCCTTCGAGACTTTGATCGGTCGGCTGCGATTCCGCATCGTCGGCGATCTGCCGCTCCTGGAGGCGCGCGTCCGGCCTCTCGAGGGCGCGGGCGCGCTCGCCAAGCGCACTTTCGACGCCGCCGTCTCCGCAGTGGCGCTGGTCCTGCTCCTGCCGGGGCTGCTCCTCGCCGCGGCGCTCGTCGCGGTGACCTCTCCGGGAGGAGTCTTCTATCGCCAGAAACGCGTCGGCCGCGACGGGCGGCCTTTCGAGCTCTGGAAGCTGCGGACGATGCGTCAGGGCGCCGAGATCGAAACCGGCGCCGTGCTCGCGACTCCGGACGACCCGCGCGTGACGGCGATCGGGCGAAGCCTGCGCGCCGCGCGTATCGACGAGATCCCGCAGCTCTGGAACGTGCTGCGCGGCGACATGAGCCTGGTGGGGCCGCGCCCGGAGCGGCCCGAATTCGCGGAGAGGCTCGTGACGACCGTACCCGGCTACGCGCTGCGGCACGCGGCGCGCCCCGGCCTGACAGGCCTGGCACAGATCTCGGGCGAGTACTCGACGGAGCCGGAAATCAAGTTGCGTTACGATCTGGCGTACTTGAACAACTGGTCGTTCGGCCTCGACCTGGCAATTCTTCTGCGCACGCTTCCCGTCGTCCTGACCCGCCGTGGCGTCTGAGCCGAAGCGGTCCCGGCGGAAAGTGGCCGTCGTCATGCCGGCATACAACGCCGAGCAGACGCTGGAGCGGACGTACGCCGACGTGCCGAAAACGCACGTCGACGACGTCATTCTGGTCGACGACGGCTCTCGCGACCGGACGGTCGAGATCGCGCGCCGCCTCGGCATCCACGTCGTCGTCCACGCGAAGAACCGGGGGTACGGCGGAAACCAGAAAACGTGCTACCGGACGGCCCTGGAGCGCGGGGCCGACGTCGTCGTCATGGTGCACCCCGACCACCAGTACGATCCCACCGTCATCCCGCACCTGCTGGAGGCTCTCGAGAACGGAAACTTCGACGCCGCCTTCGGTAGCCGCATGCTCGGAGGCCGACCGATCCAGGGAGGCATGCCGAAGTGGAAGTACCTCGGCAACATCCTCCTGACCGCGATCGAGAACGCGACTTTCCTGATCTACCTGACGGAGTACCACAGCGGCTTTCGTGCGTACACGCGACGGTACCTGGAGTCCGTGGATCTGGAGGCCAACTCCGACGGATTCGTGTTCGACACCGAGATCATCGCGCAGGGGATGGCGCGGGGATTGCGGATCTGCGAGATTCCGATCGAGACGCGCTACTTCGACGAGGCGTCGCAGATCGCGTTCGGTCCCTCGGTCCGCTACGGGCTGGCGATCCTCAAGACGATGCTCCTCTACAAGCTCCACGCCTGGGGGATCTGGTCCAGCCGGATCTTCCGCAAGCCCTTGCCCGCGCCCGCGGCGTCCTAGCGGTCGGTTCTCCGAACGTTGTTCACTGAGTCCGCGGCGCCGCCGCGGTCGGCACGCGCCGGCTGGCCTCCATGACGTCTTTCCGGCCGGCGCTGAGTCCGTAGGCCCAGTCGCCTCGTCGCCATTGGACTTTTCGTTGTGGGCCTCCGGACATCACCTCCCGCCGTCGGCGCCGCGGACTCCTGAAGAACCCTGTCGAGAGACGACTCCTAGCGCCTCTCTTCTTCCGGCAGCGGGGGAGGTTCGGTCAGTCTTCCTTCGGCCATCGCGTGCGCGTACTTCGAGATCTCTTCCCGCACGGGATCCGCCACGGCGGGGGACAGCGAGGACAGGATCTCGGGGCTAATCCATCCGGCGCGCACGAACGCGGCGTCGGCGCTCGGCTTGCGGCTCATCAGCGTGTAGGCGCGGCCGAGGTTCAGGTCGATTTCGGCGCGCTCGCCCGTTCCCATGGCTTCCCGGTAGTACTCGACGGCGCGCTGCGGCTGGCCGTTGACGAGATAGGCCGAGCCGCACAGGATCCACGGGCGGGGATCGCCCGGGAGGCGCGAGCCTTCGCGCGCCGCCATCTCGCCAAGGGCGAGCAGCTCCGCGCGGACCCGAGAGTCCGACGTGCCATCGAGGAGGCTCTTGAATGCCGCCGTGGCGAAGCCGACCCGTCTCTCCGCGGCATAGCGGGAGAACTCCGGCCACAGTGCCAGCGCGATCACGGCGACGACAGCGGCGGCTCGAAGCGCCTTCACGCTTCCTCCTCGCCGGGCGCGGGATCGGCGGAAATCCTCCACGCGCGCCCGGCCGCCAGAAGGAGAGGCGCGGCCGTGATCGGTCGCTGGAAGGGGAACCACGTCAGCGCGGCGGCCGCGCCGGCGACGAGGACGGCGGCGAGCAGAATCGCCTCGGACTCGCGCCGGAGCCAGGCCGCGCGCAGGACCGCGGCGAGCAGGCCGGCCGCGGCGGCGATGGCGAGACCGCCCGTGACGAGCCCGGCGTCACTGAAAGCCTGGAGATAGTCGCTGTGGGCCTCGGCATACGAGGTCGTCGTCAACGGGCTGATCAGCCGGCGGTGCAAGCGGACCTCGGCGGCGAGTCGGTGGGGGATGTATTCGGCTCCGAACGTCCCGGGTCCGAACCCGGTGAGCGGACGCTCCCGCGTCATCTCGATCGCCGCGGCCCAGGGACCGCCTCGAAACGACACGAGCGCGTCCCAGTTTCCGCTCTGGACAGCCCGCGTCAGCTCCACCGCGCGCTGGCGAAGCGGAGCGTAGACCGCGATCGCGAGGACCACCGCGGCGACGGCCGTGGCCACGGGCACGACGGCGCGCCGGCGGAACCGCAGGATGAGAAGCGTCGCCGAACCTGCCAGAAGCGCCATCAGCGCGGTCAGGTTCTGATTGACGAGCAGGCCTCCTGCGTACAGGACCAGCGCCGCCACTGAGAGACGGCGGACGATCGGGTTCTTCGCCGTCAGCACCAGGCTCAGAGCCAGCACGCTCGCCAGCGCCAGCGCGATCGCGAGGTAGCCGACGTTGCCGGCGAAGGCGCCCGTCTCCTGACGCGAGCCGAAGGTCTGGAGCGCGAAGGGCGAATAGAGTCCCCGGCTCTGGAGGATCGCCACCGCCGCGTTGATCGCGCACGCTCCGAGAAAGGTCCCGGCGAGCCAGCCGCGGCCGCGGGCGACGGCGCGGGAGGCGCCGAGCGGCGCCAGAGCGGCGAGGAGCGTCGCCGCGCGCATCGTATCGATCGCGATGGCGCGTCGCGGCGACACGAAGGCGGAGATCCAGGCGCCCACGAGAGCGGCCACGCCGAGCCACAGGGCCGCGCGGCGTGCCGAAGGACCCTCACGGAGGAGCTCGCGAAGACCCGGACCTCGCCATTTGGAGGCGAACACGGCCAGGACGGCGAGAGCCGTGCCCGAAAGCGCGATCAACCGTTTGGGCGCGTCGAACGCGGAGGCCGCGATCGTGTCCACTGCGAGAGACGCGCCGGCAAGTGCGGCGCACAGCGCGGCGACCGCGACGATGGTTCCCGGATCCGCCGAGGGCGCGGGCCGAGCCGGAGGCTTTCTCGCCGGTTTCTTCTTGGCCACGCGGGGCGGATGTTATGACGTTATGCTCGGCGACGGATGAGCGAGACGGACACAAACGTTGCGCAGGGGCGCCTGGTCTCGCTGCCCCTGTGGGTGTACCGCCATCGCCGGCCGATCCTCCTGGTGTTCGGCGGGCTGCTGCTGTCGGGCGTTCTCGTGCTCGCGCACTTCACGACGCCGGTAGCGCAGCGCTTCGAGGGGCGTCGCTGGAATCTGCCGTCGCGTATCTACTCGGATCTTTACGTGCTGCGTCCCGGCGACGCGGCCACGCAGGCGGGGCTGGTCGCAAAACTCGGACGTCTCTACTACCGCGAGGTGCCCGGTCCGCCCGAGCGTCCGGGACATTTCACGCTCGTCAAGGACGGCCTCGTGATCCAGACGCGCGCGTTCCGCTACCCGGGCCGCTCCTTTCCGGGGATCGCGGCGAAGTTGACCTTCGCGGGCGGGCGCGTCAAGGCGGTCACGGACCCCTCGGGTGAGAGCGTCCCGGCGCTGATCCTCGAGCCCGAGCTGCTGGGCTCGGTTTTCTCGGCGGAGCTGGAGGATCGCACCATCATCCGCCTCGCCGACGCGCCGCGCGCGCTCGTGGACGCGGTCCTGGTCACGGAAGACCGCGACTTCTACCGCCACGGCGGAATCTCGGTCCGTCGGCTCTTCGGCGCGGCGGTCGCCACGATGCGCGGCGGGATGAAGCAGGGCGGCTCGACTCTGACCCAGCAGCTCGTCAAGAACCTGTATCTGACGCCGGAGCGCACCGTCCGGCGCAAGGCGCTCGAAGCCGTGATGGCGGTGGTCCTGGACGCCCGCTACTCCAAGGACGAGATCCTCGAGGCGTATCTGAACGAAATCTATCTCGGTCGGCGGGGAGGAGTCGGGATCACGGGAGTGGGCGAGGCCTCGCGCTACTACTTCGGCAAGGAGGTCGGCGACCTGGACCTGGCGGAAGCGGCGACGATCGCGGGGATGATCCGCGCTCCCAACACGTACTCGCCGTTCCGCAGCCCCGACCGCACTCGTGAGCGGCGCAACCTGGTGCTCCGCATGATGCGCGAGGAAGGAAGGATCGACGATGCGGCGCTGAAGGCCGCGCTGGAGGAACCGGTCACCGCGCGGACCCGCGTCGAGGAGCGCACGAAGGCGCCGCATTTCGTGGACTTCGTCAAGGGTGAGCTGGCGGAACGCTACGGCGCGCAGCTCCAGACGGAAGGCCTCCAGATCTACACGACGCTCGACGTGGATCTCCAGCAGGCCGGTCAGCGCGCCGTCACTCAGGGACTCGAGAACCTGGAGAAGACGTATCGTCGGCTGGCCTCCGCGTCGGCGAAGGCGCCGCTCCAGGGCGCCCTGATCGTGCTGGAGCCGCAGACCGGAGCCGTCCGCGCTCTGGTCGGGGGGCGGGACTATCAGCTGTCGCAGTTCAACCGCGTGACGCAGGCCCGCCGCCAGCCCGGCAGCCTCTTCAAGCCGTTCGTCTACCTGGCCGCGTTCGCGCGCCGCGACCTCGATCCGCCGGTGACACCCGCCACGATCCTCCAGGACACGCCGATCACCGTGGAATGGGGCACGCGCACGGAAGAGGAGCAGTGGACGCCGCGCAACTACGACGGAGAGTACCGGGGTCGGATGACCGCGCGGCAAGCCCTCGAGAAGTCGATCAACATTCCCACGGTCCGCGTGTCGCTGATGGCGGGACTACCCTACGTCCTCGGAGCGGCGCGCTCGGCCGGGATCGCGTCGCGCCTGCGGGGTTATCCCTCCGTGGCCCTCGGGGCGTTCGAGCTGTCGCCGATGGAAGTCGCCGGCGCCTACGCGGCCCTCGCCAACAGCGGCGTGCGGGTGGCTCCTTACGCGATCGTTGGCGTGATGACGGGCGACGGAACCGTGCTCGACCGGAAGGCATCGGAGCTTCTTCCGTCGCTGCCGGCGGACTCCGTCTTCCTGGTCGACTCGGTCTTGCGCGGCGCCGTCGAGCGCGGCACCGGCGCTACGGCGAGGCCGAAAGGGTTCACCGGGGTCCTGGCGGGGAAGACGGGCACGACCAACGACGGGCGGGACGCCTGGTTCGTCGGGTTTTCGCCGCGATTCCTGGCCGCCGTCTGGGTCGGCTACGACGACAACCGCGGTCTGAACCTCTCGGGCACGCAGGCCGCCGTGCCGCTCTTCTCCGACTTCGTCCGATCGGTGCCGTCGCAGCTGTTCGCCGAAGGCTTTCCGGTTCCCTCCGACATCGTGACGGCCGAGATCGATCCGGACACCGGCTTTCTCGCCGCGCCGGGCTGCCCGAAGACGATGCGGGAGGTCTTCATCGACGGCACCGCGCCAACGATGGCGTGTCCGGAGCATGGCGGGGGAGGAATGGTTTCAGGTTTCAAGTCTCAGGCCTCGAGCGGGCCTTCCTGAGACCTGGGACCTGAGCCTTGGCACTGCCGTTCTGGTAGATTCGCAGGTTTGAAGAAAACTTCTCTACCGGGCTCTCCGTCTCCGATCCGAATCCGGGGAGCGCGGACGCACAATCTCAAGGACGTTTCGGCGGACATCCCCCTCGAGCGCCTGACCGTCATCACCGGCGTCTCGGGCTCGGGCAAGTCCTCGCTGGCCTTCGACACGCTCTACGCCGAGGGCCAGCGGCGCTACGCCGAGTCGCTGTCGACATACGCCCGGCAGTTCCTCGAGCGGCTCGACCGTCCGGACGTGGATTCGATCGAGCCGGTGCCGCCGGCGATCGCCCTCGAGCAGAAGAACGGCGTGCGCAATGCCCGCTCGACCGTCGGCACGCAGACCGAGGTCCACGACGCGCTCCGACTCCTCTTCGCCCACGGCGGCACGACCTTCTGCCCGGATTGCGGGTCCGAAGCGGTGCCGGGAGGCGTGGATCGCGCGGTGGAGGCTCTCTGCTCTTCCGAATCGGGCGCGCGCGTCACGCTCGCCGCGCCCGTGCCATGGCGCGACGCGGAGGGGACGAGCGCGGCCCGGCGCCGGCGCGCCAAACAGGAAGGGCGGCGCCTGGCCGAGTTCAAACGCGCCGGGTTTTTCCGGGCCGTCGCCCCCTCGGGGGAGACGGTCGAGATCGGAGAGGAGGCGGAGCCGCTTCTGGACTCGGAAGGCCGGCTGCGGGTGGTGGTGGGACGTTTCGTCGTTTCCGAGACGGCGCGCCCCGAGATCGCCGCCGCTGTCGAGACGGCCTTCACGCTGGCGGGGACGCTGGAGGCGTTGATCGGAGAGCGCACGCGCGTCTTCCGCCGCGGGCTTCACTGCCCCAAGTGCGGCCGCGAGTTCCGCGACCCCACACCCGCCCTCTTCACGTTCAACTCGCCGCTGGGCGCCTGCTCCGCGTGCCAGGGCTTCGGGCGGGTGATCGGCGTGGATCTGGACAAGGCGATTCCCGACCGCAGCCTCTCGCTTTCGGAACGACCGGTGGCGCCCTGGAACACTCCGGCCTACGAGTCGGCCTACGGCGATCTGTTCCGAGCCTGCCGCCGCTATTCCGTCCGCACCGACGTGCCGATCGCGAGGCTGTCGGCGCACGAGCGCGCCGTGCTGATCGAGGGGCGCGGCGACTTCTACGGCGTGCGGGGGTTCTTCGACTGGCTGGAGACCAAGCGCTACAAGATTCACGTGCGGGTGCTGCTGGCCCGCTACCGGGCCTACACCCTCTGCGGCTCCTGCGGGGGCGCGCGCCTGGCACCGCCGGCGCTGTGGGTGCGCTTCCGCGGCAAGACGATCGCCGAGCTCTCCGACCTCCCGCTCTCGGAGCTGCAGAGCTTCCTCGCCGGTCTGTCGCTTTCTCCCGAAGAGGAGGAGCGGCTGGGATCGGTCATGGCCGAGCTGGCCAGCCGCGTCCGATACATGAACGACGTCGGCCTCTCCTACCTCACGCTCTCTCGGGCCGCGCGCACGCTGTCGGGCGGAGAGGCGCAGCGCATCGGACTGGCCTCGGCGCTCGGCGGTTCGCTGACGGGCACGCTGTACGTCCTGGACGAGCCGACCATCGGGCTCCACGCCGTGGACACGCGCCGCCTCCTCGCGATCCTGCGGCGCCTGGCCGACCGCGGGAACACGGTCGTCGTGGTGGAGCACGATCCCGAGGCCATCGAAGCCGCGGACCACGTCCTGGATCTGGGCCCCGGCGCCGGAAGCCGCGGAGGTCAGCTCCTCTTCGCGGGGACTCCTGCGGCGCTCGCACGCGTCAAGGGCTCGGCGACGGGGGAGCTGCTGCGGAGACGGGAGGCGGCAGACGGAAGGCGGGAGGAGGGAGACGCGAAGGCGGCGGCGCCCCGAGCATCTCGCGTCGTTCCGTTTCGCCGGGCCGAGGGCGCGATCACGATCGTGGGCGCCCGCGAGCACAATCTGAAGAACCTGACGGTCCGGATCCCGCTGGGCCGTCTCGTCTCCGTCGCCGGTGTCTCGGGATCGGGCAAATCCACGCTCGTGCGCGACATCCTCCACAACGCCTACGCCCGGCGCATCAAGGGATCCATCGCGAACGACGTCGGGGCGCACGACGCGATCGAAGGCTTCGACCGCATCGCCGACCTGCTCCTCGTGGACCAGAGCCCGCTGGGCCGCTCGGCGCGCTCCAATCCGGTCACGTACACGAAGGCGTGGGACGAGATCCGGCGGCTCTTCGCGGCGTCCGCGCGGGCCGTCTCGCGGGGCATCACCGCGCGCGACTTCTCCTTCAACACGCCGGGCGGGCGCTGCGAGGCGTGCAAGGGGACCGGCTGGCAGACGATCGACATGCAGTTTCTGGCCGACGTCACGGTGCGCTGCGACGTCTGCGACGGGCGGAGGTTCCAGGCGCGCGTCCTCGGAGTGCGCGTGTCCGGCAAGAACATCGACGACGTGCTCGAGATGACGATCGACGACGCGGCCGTCTTCTTCGCCGGCCACGAGAAGATCGTGCGGCGCCTCGCCCCCCTGCGCGAAGCGGGTCTGGGGTACATGCGGCTGGGCCAGCCCACTGCCACGCTCTCCGGCGGCGAGGCCCAGCGCCTGAAGCTCGCCGCGTTTCTCGGCATCCGGCCGGCGGCGTCGCGGGGCGCTCTCTTTCTCTTCGACGAGCCGACCACCGGCCTGCACGCGCGCGACGTGGACGGCCTGCTCGCCACTCTCTCGCGCCTGATCGCCCTGGGCCACTCGGTGCTCGCCGTCGAGCACCATCTCGAGTTCCTCGCCGCGTCCGACTGGATCATCGAGCTCGGACCGGGCGGCGGCACGGACGGCGGACGGATCGTCGCCGAGGGGACGCCCGAGGAGATCCGCTCCAATCCGCGGAGCCTCACGGGGAGCTTTCTCGGCAAGCCGCGCGCCGCGGCGGGGGATCGCTCGAACCCCTATAATGTGACCGAACTTCCCTAGTCGAACCCATTTCGGAGGCCCGTGAGAGCAGCCGAGAAACGGCGAGCCCCGAACGCGCTCGGACTGCGACGGCTCCGGGCGTGTCTCGCAGTGGTCCTCGCGGCGGCCGGTGCGGCCCGCGGCGCGGAGAGAGAGCCGGCGTCGCCGCATCCTCCGGCGTTTCTGGGTCGATTCATGTTCCGCAACTACGCCCAGGACGAGGGGCTGCTCGACACCTCGGTGGAGTGCGTGCTCCAGGACAAGGACGGCTTTCTCTGGGCGGGCACCGACGACGGTCTCTTTCGCTTCGACGGCCGGTGGTTCGTGAAGTTCAGCCGCGACCAGGGCCTGCCCCGGGCGCGCATCTACCAGCTCCACGAGACGTCCGATGGGCGTCTCTACGTCGGAACGTCTTCGGGCCTCGCGCGCCGCAGCGGCGACGGGTTCGCGGTGCTCGACGAGGTCGCCGGCCTCGGCGCGCTCGCCATCAGCCACCAGGGAATCGACTCGGATGCCCGGGGGACTCTCTACGTCGGCACCGAGCGCGGACTCTTCGTCGGACGCAATGATCGCTTCGCGCCGGATCCCGAGGCGGCGGCGCTGGGGGGAGGCGCGGTTGGCGGCGTCCACGTCGATGCGTCGGGAGCGCTGTTCTTCGCGCGCGGGGGCGTGCTGTACCGCGAGGAGTTCGGGCGGGTCGTGGACTTCGGAACCGCCCGCGGGCTGCCGCGCGAGGAGACGATCGACGAAGTGAAGACGGATCCCGCGGGGCGCCTGTGGGTCCGCACGCTCCAGCGGCTCTACGTGCTCGGGAAAGGCGCTCTTCGCTTCGAACGCGCCGACGAAGGGCTCCCTGAGGCCAGCGAATACGGCCGGCTGGCATTCGACGACCGGGGAGAGCTGCTCGTGCCGACGGTCCAGGGGCTGGCCTACCGCGACGGGGTCGCCTGGAGACTGATCAGCCGGCGCGAGGGCCTCGCCGCCGACACCGCCCTCGCGGCGCTGGTGGACCGGGAGGGCTCACTGTGGATCGGGCTGCTGGGCGGCGGCCTCGCGCAACGGCTGGGCCGCGGAGAGTTCTCCAACTGGACCACGGCCGACGGCCTGTCGCACGAAGTGATCTGGTCCATCTGCCGCCAGACCGGCAAGGCGGGCGCCCTCTGGGTGGGTACCGAACGAGGTCTCAACCGCATCGACCCCACGACGGGAAACATCCGCATCTACACCACGCCGGATGGGCTCGGCGGCAACACGGTCACCGCGCTCGCCGCCGGAGAAGACGGAAGTGTCTGGACGGGGGCCTGGCCCGGAGGGGTCACGCGCCTGATGCCGGACGGGAGCGCGCGCCGCTACACCGCGGAGGACACGCCCTCCGAGCAGCTTCGCGTCGGAGCGATTGACGTCCGGCCGGGCGGAGAGGTCTGGGTCGGCGCCGTCGAAGGGCTGTATCGCCTCCCCGGAGCCGGTGCGACGCGGCTCGAGCGCGTCAGCGTCGGACGCGAGAAGCCGGACGGCGTGCGCGGGTTCGCCGAAGACCCGTCGGGCACGCTGTACGCCGCCAGCAAGCAGGGTCTCCTCCGGTTGACCGGACCGAGCGCCCGCCGCTTCACGCGACGCGAGGGGCTGCGCGAGGACTTCGTGTCCTCGATCGCCATCGCGTCGGACGGGAGCATCGTGCTCGCGTATCGCGAGTCCATCGGTGCAGCCCGGCTCATCGTCCAGGACGACCGGATCGCGGTGCGGCCCATGGGAGTCGAAACCGGACTCGTGTCGAACAAGGTGGTGCTCGTGGGGCGCGACGCTTCCGGCAGCCTCTGGATCGGAACCGGCACCGGCGCGGACGTCTTCGGCGCGGGCTGGAGCCTCGCCGCCCAGTACGGAAGAGCCGACGGCATGATCAGCGAAGACCTCGACCAGAACGCGTTCCTTGCCGAGCCCGACGGAACCGTGTGGCTGGGCTCGAGCCGCGGCCTGATTCGGTACGAGCCGGGCACGCCCGCGATTGCGCCGCCGGCGCCGTCCGTGATCCTCACGCGCGTCTCCGCGGCGGACCGTCCGCTGAATCCCAACGCCCCCGCGGTCTTGAAGCCCGGGGAAGGCGACGTGAGCGTGGAGTGGGCGGGGCTGACCTTCATCGAGCCGCGCAAGGTGCGCTTTCGGTATCGCATGAGCGGTCTCGGAGGCACATTCACCGAGACGGACCAGACGCAGGCCCGGTTTCCGGCGCTGCCGAGCGGCAAGTATCGCTTCGAAGTGCAGGCCGTTTCGGCGGCAGGCAAGGTCTCGACACGTCCGGCGACCTTTTCCTTCGAGGTCCGGCCCGCCTGGTGGGAGACCGTCTGGGCGCGGTTGCTCGCGGCCCTGCTGGCGGCGGCCATCCTGGCCGCGGTCGTTCGCTGGAGAACGCGCCATCTCGAGGCGGAGAGGACGCGTCTGGAGGAAGCCGTGGCCGCGCGCAGCGCCGAGCTCGCCGCCGCGAACCGGGAGCTGCGCGAGGCTTCGTTCACCGACGCCCTGACCGGTGCGCGCAACCGGCGGTTCTTCTCGACGGTGATCGAGGACGACGTCAACCGCACGCTGCGGGTCCATTCGACTCCGGCGCGCAACCGTCCCAAGAACTGCGACCTGATCTTCTACATCGTCGACATCGACCACTTCAAAGAGATCAACGACGAGTACGGCCACGACCGGGGAGACGGCGTGCTCGCCGAGGTCGCGCGCCGCCTCACCCACGTCGTGCGCGACTCGGACCGGCTGATCCGCTGGGGAGGCGAGGAGTTTCTGCTGATCTCGCGCGACGCGGACCGCACTCGCGGAGACGTCCTCGCGGGCCGCGTGATGCAGTCCGTCGGATCGGTGCCCTTCGACCTCGGGGCGGGCCACAAGGTGCGGCGCACGTGCTCGGTCGGCTGGGCGCCGTTCCCCTGGTACCCCGACTCGACGCGCACCTTCGCGTTCACCGAAGTCCTGAAGCTCGCCGACCGGGCGATGTACCTGGCCAAGCAATCCGGCCGAAACCGCTCGGTCGGCGTGCTCCCGGCCGGCCTCTACGCCGAGATCGGAAGCCGCAACGGCGACTGGTGGGAGAAGGCGCTGGTCGAATCCGAGGGCACGGCCGTCGCACTCTCCCGAACGGGGGGTCCCCAGGTCGTCGAGTAGGGCGTCTCCGGGGCGAAACCTCCGGGCGTCGCGGGCGTATCCGGAGCGGGAGGAAGAAACGATGAAGACCCGCGCCCTGCCCCCGATTGCCTTCGCCCTGATGGCCGTTTTGACGCCTCCGGCGGCGCGGGCCGCCCACCACAACCGGGGCGTCTCGATCCACGACGGCCGGTCTCCCGTCCGCTGCGAGGACATTTCCATCGAGTTCGACGACCAGGAAGCCGCACGCAGTGAAGAGCGTCTCGTCTACCCGGTCGAGGCCGGCCGGCCGCTGAAAGTGGAGGTTCCGACCCACTCGGGCGCGAACGTCCGGGGAACCGACCGCAACGATTTCGAAGTCCTGGTCTGCAAGGCCGCCGAGTCGGCCGAGGGTCTGGCCGCGATCAAAGTCTCGAAGACGGACGGAGGTCTGAGCGTTCAGGGTCCTTCCGGCGAAGACTGGGTCGGATATCTACTGATCGCGGCGCCCAAGAGCGCGGCGATCGAACTCTCGGCCACCAACGGGCCGCTGGCGCTGTCGGGTCTTTCGGGGCATGTCGTCGCGCGTTCGGAGAACGGACCCATCTCGGTCCGCAACTCGGCGGGCGACCTCGACCTCTCGGCGGAGAACGGGCCCATCGACGTGCGCGGCGGCGGCGGAAAGATGAAGGTCTCGACGCAGAACGGGCCCATCGGTGTCGCGCTGTCGGGCACGGAATGGAACGGCGCCGGCCTCGAGGGGCATGCCGTGAACGGGCCGATTCGCCTGGATATCCCGTCGGGCTACCGGTCCGCGGCGGTCGTGGAGACGCTGGGAAGGTCTCCCTTCCGTTGCCGCGGCGAGGGCTGCGAACGGGCCAAGCGCACGTGGGACGACGACCACAAGCGCATCGAGATCGGAGACGGGCCGGCGGTGGTCAAGCTCTCCTCGGAGAACGGTCCGGTGACCGTCGCGACGGGAAGCGGCGCCGGGCGCGAGGATCAGGATTAACGGGACGGAGCGGTCGGCTTGCCGGCCTCTTCGAGGAATTCGAGGAGGGCGGCGCGGCCGCGGTATCCCTCGAGCTTCGCGATCATGGTTCCGTCCGGAGCGGCGGCGACGAGCGTGGGGAATCCGCTGATCTCGTAGCGGCGCACCATCTCCGCGACGTCCGGCGGGTTGCGGCCGTCCTCGCGTACGCGGTCCACAACGCGCGCCGGGACGAACGAGGCGTTGACCTTCCCGGCGACGTCCGCGTCGTCCCAGTCGCCGCCGAGCAGCCTGCAGGGTCCGCACCACGCCGCGGTGAAGTCGTAGAGGATCGGGCGGCCGGCGGCCTGCGAGAGCGCGCGGGCTTTTTCATGGGACTCCCATCGCACGAGGCCCGCCTCTTCCGTGCGCCCGCGGTCCATCACCGCCGTGACGATGCGGAACAGGACTGCGGCGAGCAGGATCCACAGCAGCGCGCCGGAGAGCCGCGACTGGGAGCGCGGCGGGGGAGCGGGAGCCGAGGACGCGTCAGTCGTGGCCATAGGCGAATTCGCGGCGGCGAAAGACGAGAGCCGCGGCGAGCAGAAAGACCGTGATGGCGAGGGCCCATTGGCCGACCGCTTCGGAAATCCGGCGCTCGCCCGAGAAGATCGCGCCGAAGTTGGGCTCGGGGAGAACGTTCTGCTTCAGGGTCAGGCCGAGGCGCGTCAGCCACTCTTTGCCGAGCCCGGCGCCGATGCTCGGCACGGCGGACAAGAAGAGCATGAGGAGGAAATAGCCGAGCACGTCGCCCCAGCCGGGAAGAAACGTCGAGAAGAACAGAAGAACCGCGGCGACGAGAACGCCGTCGAGGAATGCGGCGGCGAACGAGCGGGCCAGCGCGGGCCACTGCAGGGGTGCGTGGAGCACGTGGAGAACGGGCAGGACGGCGGCCGAAAAAACGACCATCAGGACCGCCACGCCCGCGAGAAAGAGAGCGAACGCGGAGAGGATTCCGAAGAATCGGCCCCAGAGATAGTCGGTACGCGAGATCGGCCGGGCCAGGATCATCTGCAGGGCGCCGCTCGAGACGTCCCGCGAGACCGAGCCCGCGCCGAGCAGGAGCAGTGCGAGGAATCCGGAGTTCGGCGAGGGCTGTCCGCTGAATGCGGCGGGGAACGCGATCAGGAGCGCCATCACGGCCAGAGCGACGGCGACGATCGGGTTGTCGAACTTCTGGCGCAGAAAGCGCCGGACCATCTCGATCACGACGGCGGCGCCTCGCGGAAGAGCTCCTCAAGCTCGGCCGTGGCACGCACCTCCAGGACCGGGACATCGGCCACGGCCAGCGCCTTCACCGCCCGGGAGATTCCGTCTTCCGAACCGTCGGAGAGACGAAGGGCGCCGTCGCCGGACGCCCGGGCCTCGACCCCGGCGGCCGCGAGGATGGTCCGCGCATCTTCGCTCCGCCCCGCGGGCACGCGAAGCACTCCACGCTTGCGCGTGGCGGTCTCGCCGCGGAGAGTCTCGTCGCGCGACAGCTTTCCGTGATCGATGAACACGACCCGGTCGCAGACGCGCTCGACCTCGGTGAGCTGGTGCGAGTTCAGGACGACCGTCGCGCCCCGTGCCTTGGCCTCGAGGATGCGGTCGCGCACGATCGCGACGCCGAGAGGGTCGGTTCCCGAGGCGGGCTCGTCTAAGAAGAGCAGGTCGGGCGAGCCCAGGGTGGCCTGCGCGACGCCGATCCGCTGCAGCATTCCGCGCGAATACGTCTTCAGCTTCTTTCCGAGGACCGCCCCTTCCAGCCCCACGCGGGAGGCGGCGGCCGCCGTTTCCTCCGCCGTTTTCGACGGGCTTCCGCCCGAGAGGCGCCAGTGGTGAGCGAGAAAGGCCTCCCCGGTCAGGTCGCGGTCGAAGCCCAGCCGCTCGGGCATGTAACCCGTGCGCGACCGGATCCAGAGGTCGTCGACCGCGCGGCCGTCGATCGAGATCGTTCCCGAGTCCGGGCGCAGGAATCCCAGCATGCACGAGAGCAGCGTCGTCTTGCCCGCGCCGTTGGGGCCGATCAGCCCGAGCGTTTCGCCGCGGGCGACCCTCAGGCGCACGCCGTCGAGCGCGCGCGTCCGGCGGCCCATGCGGCCGTACGTCTTCGAGACGTTCTCGACCTCGATCACGAAGGGACCATGATACGGGACTTCCTTTTTCGGGAATATGGAATATCCTTCCGCGATTTCATAACGCGGTTTTCGCCTCGGACTCTGAATGATCGAAGTTCAAAACCTCTCGAAGCGGTACCCCACGCGACTCGCGGTGGACGACGTGACCTTCTCCGTGCGCGAGGGAGAGATCGTCGGATTCCTGGGTCCCAACGGCGCCGGCAAGACGACGACGATGCGGGTCCTGACCGGGTTTCTGCCTCCGACCTCCGGCACCGCGCGCGTGGCGGGATACGACGTCGTGACGCAGTCGGGCCCGGCGCGCGCCGCGACCGGCTACCTGCCGGAGTCCGCCGCGACCTACCCGGAGATGCGCGTCACGGAGTACCTGGCGTTTCGCGCCCGCCTGGAGGGCGTGGCGGGAAGCGAAGTGAAGCCGCGCGTGAACGAAGCGCTGGAGAGGTGCCTGCTGACGGAAGTCGCGCACCGGAAGATCGAGAACCTCTCCAAGGGCTTCCGCCAGCGCACGGCCCTGGCGGCCGCGCTCGTGCATCGTCCGCCGGTGCTGGTGCTGGACGAGCCCACGATCGGACTGGATCCGGTGCAGATCATCAAGATCCGGGAGATGATCCGCGAGCTCGGCAGGGACCGCGCGGTGCTTCTCTCGACGCACATCCTCCCGGAAGTCGAAGCGGTCTGCGACCGGGTGCTCATCATCGACCGCGGCCGGATCGTCGCCGAGGGCACGTCCTCGGACCTGCGCGCCAAGCTCGCCGGCACACCGATCGTTCGGGTCGCCTTCGCGGGCGCCGTGCCCGCGGCCGATGCGCTGGCAACTCTTTCGGGGGTCGCGTCGGTCGCGGTCGAGGACGACGCCTCCGAGACGCGGGCGCGCGTGACCTGCCTCCAGGGCAAGGATCCGCGCGAGGAGATTTTCCGCCTCGCCGTGGCGAAGGGCTGGACGCTGCGCGAGCTGTCGCGCGAGGCGATGACGCTCGAAGACGTCTTCGTCCGCCTGACCCGTCACGACGAGGCCGCGGCCGAACGCGCCCCGGAGCCGGCCGAGACCGAGCTGGCGGGCTCCACCGAGGAACCGCAGTGAGGAAGCTCTTCGCGATCGTCGGCCGAGAGTGGCGCGCGTACTTCCTGTCGCCGCTGGCCTACGTGATCCTGGCCGCGTTCCTGCTGATGAACGGCTTCATCTTCACGGCCATCGTCAACTACCTGTCGCGGCCGGACACGCCGAAGGGGCAGGCCCTGCCGCTGCTCTTCACCAACACCTATTTCTGGCTCTTCAATCTCTTCGTCGTGCCGATCATCGCAATGCGCCTCTTCGCCGAGGAGCGCAAGGCCGGGACGCTGGAGATCCTGCTGACGTCGCCGGTGTCCGAGGGAACCGTGGTGCTCGGGAAGTTCCTCGGCGCTCTCGGCTTCTACCTGACACTCTGGCTGCCGACGCTCGTCTACGTCGCGATCCTGCGCGCCAACACCACGATCGACTTCGGCCCGGTGGCGGCGGCGTATCTGGCGGTGGCGCTGCTGGGCGCGTACTTCCTGTCGGTCGGGACGTTCGCTTCGACGTTGACGAAGAACCAGATCATCGCCGCGATCTTCACCTTCGCGATGCTCATCCCGATCTTCTCGGGGGGCCTGATCGAGTCCATGGTCAACGACCCGGCCAAGCGCGAGGTCTTCTCCTACTTCAATCTGTGGGACCACATGGAGGACTTCGCCCGCGGCGTCGTGGACACGCGGCGGATCGTCTACTACCTGTCGGCGACGGCGTTCTTCCTCTTTCTGAGCATGGTCTCCATCTCGGCCAAGAAGGAGACGCCGTGAGCGTCCGGTCGGTCCGCGCCGGGACCTCCGCGGTCGGCGTCCTTCTCGCCGCGGCGCTGCTGGTCGGGGCGAACTACCTCGCCTACCGCCACTGGAAGCGGATGGACTGGACGAAGACACAGATCTACTCGCTCTCCGAGCAGACGCGGAAGATCGTGTCGAGCCTCAAGGCCCCGGTGCGCGTCACGGTCTTCATGACCGGCGAGTCGCGGCTCTTCCAGCCGGTCCGCGAGCTGTTGTCCCGGTACCAGCAGATTTCCCCCAAGATCGAGGTCGAGTACCTCGACCCGCGACGCAACCGGGCGCGCGCCGAGCAGCTCGTGAGCGAGTTCGGGATCCGCCAGAACACGATCGTCTTCCGCTCCGGTGACAAGAAGAAGTACGTCGAGGAGGACAAGCTCGCCGATTTCGACTACGCGGCCGCCGGTATGGGGATGGGCGCGCCGACCGTCAAGGCGTTCAAAGGCGAGGAGGCGTTCACCTCGGCGATCCTCTCGGTCACCGAGAACCGCCAGCCCAAGGTGTATTTCACCAAGGGCCACGGCGAGGCGTCGCTCGACTCCGGAGAGCGAGGGCGCGGCTACGCCGAAGCCAAGCAGCTCGTGGAGCGCGACAACATGACGGTCGGCACCTGGGACAGCCTCGGCAAGGCCGACCTGCCGTCCGACGCCGACGTCGTCGTCGTGGCCGGACCGCGCACGGCCTTTCTGGAGCCCGAGGCCGGCGCGCTGCAGAAGCACCTCGCGGGCGGCGGGCACGTCCTCGTAATGCTCGACCCCGTTCTTCCGGGTCCCGGAGGGCCGCCGCCGGATCTCGGCTTCAAGGCCATCATGGACACGTACGGGTTGAAGCTCGGCGACGACATCGTGGTGGATCCGTCCAACGCGCTTCCGATGGTCGGCATGGAGACGGTTCTCGCCAACCGCTACGGCACGCATCCCATCGTGCGGTCGCTCTCGGCCGAGGGCCTGCCGGTGATCTTCTCGCTGGCGCGCTCGGTGACGAAGGCGGAGAAGCCGCCGGGGAGCGTGTCCGAAGCGATGCTCGTGGAGACCTCTCCCGAAGGATGGGGAGAGACCAGCCTGAAGAACCTCGACACCGGATTGAAGAAGGATCCTGCGGACACGCAGGGCCCCGTGTCGCTGGCCGTGGCGGTGGGCCCGGCCGACGAGAAGAAGCCCGATGCGAAGTCGCCGCGCCTGGTGGTCGTCGGGAACTCGCGCTTCGCCACCAACGGCGCGCTTTCCAACGGCGCCAACGGGATCTTCTTCGCCAACGCGCTGCACTGGCTGGCGGGCAGCGAGAAGCAGATCGGCATCGCCCCCAAGTCCTTCGAGCAGGCGTCGCTGACGCTGTCGGACTCCGACGTCCGAAAGATCGGCATCGCGTCCGTCCTGGGCCTCCCCGCCCTGGCGATGGCCATCGGTATCTTCGTCTGGTTCAAGCGCAGGGACTGAGGCTCGGGTGTCGCCGAAGAAGCTGCTCCTTCTGACGGCCATCGTCGCCGCGCTCTTCGCTTTCATCGTCCTCTTCGAGCGCAAGATGCCGACGACGTCGGAGCAGCAGCGCAAGGGCGACCTGTACTGGGACCTTCCCCAGGAGCGCGTGACCCGCCTGACTCTGTCGCGGGGCGACGAAGTCCTCGAGTTCGACCGCGCGGAGGGCGGGCCCTGGCACATGGCCAAGCCCGCCGCGTATCCGGCGGACGCGCTCGCGGTCAACGGCGTAGTCACGGAGCTCGCCGAGCTCAAGCGCTCCGGAGGAGACACAGCGGACGCCAAATTGTCCGACTACGGCCTGGAGAAGCCGACCACCCGCGCGACCCTGGTGTGGACTGAGGCCGATGCCCCGAAGACGCCCAAGACGCGGACGCTCGACCTCGGCCTCGAAGTGCCGGGGACCGACATCGCGTCGGCGCGCGTCGAGGGAGAAGACAAGGTGCTCTTCATCCCGAGCACCGTGCTGACTTCCGTGCGCAAGCCCGTCGACGACTTCCGCAGCAAGGAGGTCTTCGGCGGCTCCTCCTCCGACGTGACGCGCCTGGAAGTCCTGCGAGGCCGGGGCAAGCTCGTTCTTTCCCGCAAGGAAGGAGCCTGGTGGCTGTCGGAGCCGCTCGCGGACCTGGCCGACTCGACGGAAGCCGACCGGCTCGTCAACCAGCTGACTTCGCTTCGCGTCGGCGAGTTCGTGCACGGCTCCGACGATCTGGGCGCCCTGTCGCTCAGCCCGCCGCTCTACCGGGTCACGGTCACGGGCGAGAAAGGCGCGGCGACCTCGGTGGACTTCGGCGCGACGCGCTCCGACGGGAATTCGATCTATGCCCTGCGCGACGGCCAGGTGTTGACCGTCGACCGCGAGATCGTGGACGAGCTTTCCAAGGAAGCGGAGCCCTTCCGCAGCAGCCTCCTGGTCGCCTTCGACCGGGGCGAGGCCACGGCGGTCGAGGGACGGTTCGGCGAGACGCGCCGGGCACTCGCGCACGAAAAGGACGGCTGGGTGTCCGCGGGACATGCGGTCCTCGCACCGACGGTGGACGACCTGCTATCGGCTCTCCTGGCCTTGAAGAGCAAGGCCTTCCTCGACGCCGCGGAGGCCTCGCGTCTGGAGAAGCCGCTCGCGGAGGTCACGATCCGCCGAAAAGACGGGCCAACCTGGACCCTGTCGTTTTCTCCGCACGCGGGCGCGATCGCCGCGAAGGTCAGCGGCCGCCCGGGAGCGTTCGAGCTGGACCGGGACGCCGTGGACAAGCTGTCGACCGCGTTCGAAAAGGCGGTCGCGCCGCCGCCGACGCCGATTCCGACGGGGGTTGCGAAGAAGAAGTAGGCAGACGGCAGACCACAGAAGGCAGACTGTCTGCCGTCTGCTGTCTGGTTACCGCCGTCTCCCCGTCAGGTGCGGCGCCTTCTTATCGGCCTCGGCCTCGAGCTCGGCGATCCGTTTCTGGCGCTTGGCTTCCTTCTCGTCGGCGGCCTTCGTCTTCTTCTCCTTGGCCTTGGAGAACTTCGTGGAAAGCGAGAAGAGGAAGCTCTTGCCCTTCGGCGGCTTGGCGCGGCGCGCCGTCGAGCCCCAGAACTTGGTCTTCTTGAAGTTCGCCTCGGTGAAGTCCGAGTTGGCCAGGTCCGAGCCCGTGATGTCGGCGCCCGTGAAGTCCGCGCCCATCGCCCGCGCGAACCGGAAATCGGCGTCCTTCAAGGCGGCGCCCTGGAAATTGGCGCCGATCAACAGGCAGCCCGAGAGATCCGCCTCGAACCCCCGGGCGCCGGAGAAGTCGGCGCGCTTCAAATTGGCCAGCCGGAAACTGCCGAGCGAGAGGTCGGCCCTCGAGAAGTTCACGCCTTCGGCCTGCGCCTCGCCGAGGTCTGCCCCCGAGAAGCTCGCCGCGACGAACGAGTACGGCTTCAGGTTCGCCCGCCGCAGGATCGCCTTGGACAGGTCCGCTCCCTGAAAGCTGGCCTTTTCGAAGCGTGCGGAGCGCAGGTCGACCTCGGTCAGCTTCGCCTCGGAGAAGCTGACGTCGGTCCCTCCGGCGTCGAGGAAGACCGCCTTGCGCAGGTCGGCCTTGCGCAGTTTCGCCCGGTCGAAGCCCGCTGAGCTGAAGTTCGCCTCGACGGCCGAGGCGAGCTCGAGGTCCGCGTCGGGGAACTCGGCGCGCTCGCAGTCGGCGGCGTTCAGGGACGCCTGGCGGAGGATCGCACCGGCGAAGTTGGCCCGCCGCAGGTCCGCGCCCGAGAGATCGGCCGTCTTCAGGTTGGCGCCGGTGAAGTTGGCGTTCGGAAACGATCCCCGGATGGCGGCCACGCCCTCGAAGATCGCGCGCGAGAGATCGGCTCCATCGAACTGCGCGTTGGCGGTCTTCACGCCGCGGAAGTTGACGTCGCGCAGCACCGCGCCGGCGAGGTTCGCTCCGGTGACGTCGGCGCCGTCCAGCCGTGTGAAGGAGAGGTCGGCTCCGGCCAGATCCGCGCCGGCGAGGGAGCAGCTCTGGAGCGAGGCCGAGCGAAAGCGCGCGCCCGCCAGGAACACCTTCGAGAAGTCCAGGAAGTCCAGAGCGCAATGCTCGAAGATCGCTCCTGGAGCCGACGCTCCCTCGAAGCGGGCGTTGCGCAGCGCGGCGCGCGTGAAGTCGGTCCCCGCGAGCGTGGATTTGGTCAGATCCGCCCGGGTCAGGTCGGCACGCCTCAAGTCCTTTCCGGACAGGTCCGCGCCGGACAGCGCCGCCCCGGTCAGATCCGGCGTCACGTTGACGTTCTTCGTGCGCCAGTCGTTCCAGTCCGGGGACAGCAGGAGCCGCAAATGCTCGGGATTGGCCATGTGCGGCCATTGTAACCGCCCCCACGCGTGAGGCTTGTTACAATCCCTGCGTGAGTACCACCGCGCCGGCGCCCGTCGCCGCGCCCTCGAAGGCGATGGAGCGCATCCGCAAGGCGCTGCTGGGCGGCCATCCCCTTCTCTACGTCCTGACCTGGGAGGAGACGCGCGTGGAGCGTCTCGCACAGCACCTGGCCAAGACGTTCTACGGCGCGCCGTCTCCCTACGGTGTCTGGTCGGTCGTCGAGGGCCTGGTCGTGGACGGGATGCCGGTGCCCGAGACGCAGGATCCGGTCCGCGCCCTCGAGGCGATCCTCGCAGCGCAGGGGCGGGGCTTCTACCTGCTGAAGGATTTTCCGACGGGCGCCGACGGCCGGCCCGAAATCGTGCGGCGGATCCGCGATCTCTACCGCGCGCTGAAGGATCGGGGACGCCACGTGCTCTTCGTCTCGCCGCGGCTCGCGATTCCCGAGGAGGCGAAGAAGGAGATCTACGTCGTCGAGTACGAGCTGCCCGACGACAACGAGATCGGCAAGCTGCTCGACGGCCACCTCAAGAGGCGCCTCGGCATCGACGTCGGCGACGCCGCGATGCGCCGCCTTTCGCTGGCGATGCGGGGCCTGACGGCCGACGAGATCGGCCACCTCGTGTCCAAGGTCTTCGCGAACCGCAAGGTCTTCGACGAATCGGCGTTCCTCGAGGTCCTGGCCGAGAAGGAGCAGATGTCGCGAAAGGAGGGCGTCCTCGAGTTCGTCCCGCCGCGCTTCTCGCTCGACGACGTCGGCGGCTACTCGATCCTGAAGACGTGGCTGGAGAAACGGCGGCAGCTCTTCTCGAAAGACGCTCTGGACGCGGGCATCCCGATCCCCAAGGGAATCCTGCTGATGGGGATCTCGGGCTGCGGCAAGAGCCTCTGCGTCAAGACGATCTCGACGCTCTGGAACCTCCCTCTCTTCCGCCTCGACATGAACGCGGTCTTCGGCACGGACAGTCCGGAGATGACGTTTCTGCGGGCGCTGCGCGCCGTGGAGGCGGTGTCGCCGGCCGTGCTCTGGATCGACGAGATCGAGATGGGCGTGGGCGGATACCGGGAGGGGCAGGACGCCTCGATGTCCCGCATCTTCTCGGGCTTCCTGACGTGGATGCAGGAAAAGTCGGCGCTCGTTTTCGTCGCCGCGACGGCCAACCGGATCCACCTGCTTCCCGCCGAGATCATCCGCAAGGGCCGCTTCGACCAGGTCTTCTTCGTGGACCTTCCGAACGAGGAGGAGCGCAAGCAGATCTTCTCGATTCATCTGAAGAAGAACCGCTGCGACGTCGGGAAGTTCGACCTGGTGTTCCTCGCCAAAGCCACCAACGGCTGGAACGGCGCCGAGATCGAGCAGGCGGTCGTCTCGGCCGTCGTCGACGCCTACGCCGAGAAGCGCGAGCTCAACGAAGACGACATGTACCGGATGATCTCGGCGACGGTCCCGCTGGCGGTCACGATGGAAGAGCAGATCAAGCAGATCCGCAGCTGGGCGCACGAGCGGGCGCTCAACGCGTCACAGAATTAAGCTCTGAAAAGAATCGTCCTGCTTCTCGTGGCCGCAGGCGGCGCGTTCGTCGCCTACCGGCAGATCGTCCTCCGCGCGCCCGACCGCGTCCTCGAGCGCTTCCTCGACGCCTGGGCGCGCGAGGACACGCCCGCCGCGGCCGCCATGACCGACGGCGAGGCGGCGAAGAAGATCGTCGAGTCGAAGATCCTGCGCGGCGTCCTGAAGGCGCCGATGGATGCCTACCGAGGCGAGCGCGTCTCGATCGAGGGGCGCGAATCCGTCCCCACCGGCGAGATCATGCTGACGGTGAAGCAGGTCGTGCTCTGCGACCCTCCGGGGATCACGACCGGGATCGGCGGAGCGATGGCGGCCTCCTTTCGGCACGTCGCGCGCATGAAGGAGACGCCGGCGGGCTGGCGGGTGGCTTCCTTCGAGCCCACGTTCCTCGACGCGGTCCCCACCGGCCGCGGCGCTGAGCTCGACGAGTTCGGGATCCCTCGGGCCGGTGGCCCTCGGGATGATCGCGGCGAGCGCCCGGCGCCGCCGCGGTCAATTCCGCCGGGGGTCCAGGTCCGGCGCACGGTACGGGGAGAGGAACTCCATCCGCCCTTTCCACTCGAGCATCCGGCCCACCAGCGTCTCGAACCTCGATTCGACGGAGTCGGTCTCCAGGAGCGTTTGCAGCTCGGGTGGCGCGTAGCGCAGGCGCAGCGCGATCTCGGACGCGAGGCGCTCGGCGGACAACGCGTCGGACGGCAGCGGCGGGAGCTCCAGGTCCCGCGCCACTTCGCCGAAGAGGGCCGTTGCGGCGGCCAGCACGCGCGTCTGCTGGTCCGGATCCGAGAATGGGACCGAGCGGATCTCCTCGACCCGGGCGATCCGATAGGGCGAGCCCGGGGACTCTTCGACGACGCGGTAGCGGAAGCGGCCCTCCAGGATGATGTTGTACCGGCCGTCGTCGAGCTGTTCGGAGTCGACGATCTCGCCGGCGCCGCCGATCGAGTAGATGCGCGGATCCTCCTCGGACGCTTCCCAGCCCGGCTTCAACATCGCCATGCCGATCGTGCGGTCTCCGGCCAGAGCGTCGGCGACCATCGCGCGATAGCGGGACTCGAAGATGTGGAGCGGAAGCGTGGTGCCCGGCAGCAGCACGACGCCCGGCAACGGGAAGAGAGGAAGTCGTCGGGTCACGGTTTTCCGGCGTTGACGGCGGGGGGAGGGGAAGCCGGCTGCGACGGAACGGAGGCAGCGGAATCCGGGTGCGACAGGACGAAGACGTACGCCACGGTCTGGCGGATCTCCTCGTCCGTCAGTTTACCTTCGAACTTCGGCATTGGGTCGTGGCCGTGGCGGATCTGCGCTTCGATCGCCGCGGGGCTTCCGTCCGAGCGCCAGATTCCGTCGATCAGATTCGCGTTCGGGAAGTGCCCGGCGACGATCGTCTTGCCGTCGCCGTTGGTGTTGTGGCACGAGGCGCACTTGCGCTCGAAGATGCGCCGGCCCGCGGCGATGTCGCGGTCGGCGGCCGTTCCTTCGGGCAACGGCTGCTGGCGGCAGGCGGCGGCGCCGAGGAGGAGAAGCGCGGCGAGGCCGGCTCTGCCCACGCGGGGCAGTCTAGCGCACGCGTTTTCGGCGGGCGGAACTCTTGACCCAACGTTCATTTGGACCGCGAAGGGCGCCATGCTAAGTTTCCCGCCCTCATGGCCGAGCGGAAAGACCGGGTGATGGAAAACGTGCCCGGAAAGTATTACGTGGACGCGCAATGCATCGACTGCGACGTCTGTCGCGTCACCGCCCCCGGCAACTTTCAACGCAGCGAAGACCGGGGATACTCCTACGTTTCTCGCCAACCCGAATCGTCCGAGGAAGAGGCGCAGTGCCAGGAGGCCAAGGATTCGTGCCCGGTGGAGGCGATCGGGAGCGACGGGGACTAGCGGGAACAGCCCGTCTCAGTCGGCCGGCCTTCTCCGGAACCAGTCGATCGTTCGCTTCAGGCCTTCCTCGAGGGGCACGCGGGGCTCCCATCCCAGCTTCTCGCGCGCCTTCGTGATGTCGGGCTGGCGCACCTTGGGGTCGTCGACGGGCAGCGGCTTGAAGACGATTTCGCTCTTCGCTCCGGTCAGGGCGCGAATCGTCTTCGCGAACTCGAGCACCGAGAGCTCGGCCGGGTTTCCGAGGTTGACCGGGTCGGCAATGTCCGAGAGCAGGAGCCGGTGGATGCCCTCGATCAGGTCCGAGACGTAGCAGAACGAGCGGGTCTGCAAACCGTCCCCGAAGACCGTCATCGGCTCGCCGGCGAGAGCCTGTCCGATCAGGGCGGGCACGACGCGCCCGTCTCGGGGCCGCATGCGCTCGCCGTAGGTGTTGAAGATCCGGACGATCCGGGTGTCCACGCCGTGCGCCCGGTGGTACGCCATCGTGATCGCTTCCGCGAAGCGCTTGGCTTCGTCGTACACGCCGCGGGGCCCGATCGGGTTGACGTTGCCCCAGTAGGTCTCGGGTTGGGGGTGGACGAGTGGATCGCCGTAGACCTCCGACGTCGACGCCAGCAGGAAGCGAGCGTTCTTGGCCTTCGCCAGGCCGAGCGCGTTGTGAGTGCCGAGAGAGCCGACCTTCAGCGTCTGGATCGGAAGCTCGAGGTAATCGATCGGGGACGCCGGCGACGCGAAGTGGAGGACGGCGTCGAGCGGGCCGTCGACGAAGACGAACTCGGCTACGTTGTGCCGCACGAAGCGAAAGCGCCTCTCCTCCTGGAGGTGCGCGACGTTGCGCATGTTCCCCGTCAGGAGGTTGTCCATGGCGATGACCTCGTGGCCCTCGGCGAGGAGCCGGTCGCAAAGATGGCTCCCGAGGAACCCGGCGCCGCCGGTCACCAGCACCCGCATCGCCATCCCGTCAGCCTCTCCCGACGCCGACGTACTTCCAGCCGGCCCGGCGCATCTCCGCGGGCTCGTAGACGTTGCGCAGGTCGATCATGGTCTTCGAGCGCAGAGCGGCGCCCAGGCGCGCGAGATCCAGCGCCCGGAAGGCGTTCCACTCGGTCGCCAGCACGACGAAGTCGGCGCCCGAGGCGCAGTCGTAGGCGTCCTTCGCGTAGTGGATGTCGGGGTGGACCGCCCGCGCGTTGGTCATCGCCGCCGGATCGTGGGCGCGGACGGTGACGCCCGCCTTCTTCAGGTCCTCGACCACGGCGAGCGCCGGCGACTCGCGGATGTCGTCGGTCTCGGGCTTGAAGGAGAGTCCCAACACGGCCGCGGTCTTTCCCGAGAGCGAGCCCGCGAGCGCCGCGATCTTCTCGATCATCCGCCGCTTGGTCTCCTCGTTGGCCTGGATCGTGGCCTCGATGATGCGGAAGGGGTGGCCGTTTTGCCGCGCGATGTCGGCCACGGCCGAGGTGTCCTTGGGAAAGCACGAGCCGCCGAATCCCGGACCCGGGTGCAGAAACTTCGATCCAATCCGCTTGTCCAGCCCCATGCCCTTCGCCACGGCGTGCACATCGGCACCCATCCGCTCGCAAAGGCGCGCGATCTCGTTGATGAACGAGATCTTCACGGCCAGGAAACCGTTGGAGGCGTACTTGATCAGCTCCGCCGAGGCGACGTCGGTGATCACGAACGGCGTGTCGAGGAGGTACAGCGGACTGTAGATCTCCTTCAGGACCTCGATCGCGCGCGGGTCGCTCGCGCCGATGACGACGCGGTCGGGCCTCAGGAAATCCGACACGGCCGAGCCCTCGCGCAGAAACTCGGGATTCGAGACGACCGAAAACTCGTGCCGCCCGTTCTTATCCTTGATGATCTGCTCGATCATGCGGCCGGTGCCGGTGGGCACCGTGGACTTGGTCACCACGACCTTGTAGCCGTTCATATGCTCGGCGATTGCCTCGGCGACCTGGCGCACGAAGGTCAAGTCGGGCGAGCCGTCGGCTTTCGGTGGCGTCCCAACCGCGATGAAGATCGCGAGCGCCTCCTCGATTCCGGCCTTCAAGTCAGTCGTGAAGCGAAGCCGGCCGGCGCGCTCGTTGCGCGATACGACCTCTTCGAGGCCGGGCTCGTAGATCGGGATGTCGCCCCGCTGGAGCGTGGCGATCTTCTCGGCGTCCTTGTCGACGCAGACCACGTTCATTCCGAAGTCCGCGAGGCAGGCCCCGGTGACGAGGCCGACGTATCCGGTTCCGACCATGCAGATGTTCATCGAGCCATCTCTCTTTCGGCGGCCCGGTGCCATTCCACCGACCGCCGAAGACCCTCTTCCAGCGGAACCCGCGCCTTGAAGCCCAGCAGCCGCTCGGCTTTCTCGGTCGACGCGTAGGTCACCGGCACGTCGCCCGGCTGATCGGGCTTCCGGTCCAGGCGCGCGGTCCGTCCCGTGGCCTTCTCGAGGAACCGCACCAGGTCCGACAGCGTCACCGGCCGGGCGCCGCCGAGATTCACGATCTCGAAACCGAGCGTGCGGTCGAGCGCGGCCTCCACGCCGTCGACGATGTCGTCGATGTACGTGTAGTCGCGGCGCGAGCTTCCGTCGCCGTGAAAGGGGATGGTCCGTCCCTCTTCCAAGCAGCGAATGAAACGCGCGATCGCCATCTCCGGGCGCTGCCTCGGACCGTAGACCGTGAAGAAGCGCAGGCACACCGCCGGCAGGCCGTGGAGGTGGTGGGCGTTGAAGACCTGGAGCTCGCCGCTCCTCTTGGTCGTCGCATAGGGCGAGATGGGGCAGTCCACGGGATCGTCTTCGGCAAAGGGGAGGCGCTTGCTGATCCCGTACACGGACGACGAGGACGCGAAAACGAACCGCGGCTTGCCGTGGGCGATCGCCGCCTCCAGGAGGTGGAGGGTGCCGATGCAGTTGACCTCCTCGTAGAGCACGGGCTCGGCGAGCGAGGGCCGGACACCGGCCCGGGCCGCCAGATGCGCGACGGCGTCGAACTTTTCTTCGTCGAAAAGGCGCCGGACGAGGCCGCGGTCGCGGATGTCGCCTTCGACGAGACGGTAGGCCGGGTTTCCCCGATGCGGCGCGACGTTGGCGCGCTTGACCGCCGGGTCGTAGAAGTCGTTGAAGTCGTCGAGGACGACGACGCGGTCTCCCCGCGTCAGCCGCCGGTCCGCCAGATGCGAGCCGATGAAACCGGCCCCGCCCGTGATGAGGATCTTCACAGGTCTAAGGCGTTGCGGTGGCCAGGGGCGTGGCCGTCAGGGCGCGCCGGGCGTCGTTGTATTCCTTCTTGATCCCGGCCTTCTGGCGGTCCTTGATGAGCCAGCGCAGGAAGGCGGACTCGTTGACGCCCACGACCAGCCGGTTCGCGGCGTCGAAGATCGCGGGGTCGTTGATGAGCTTCCCGGCCGTGCCGTCGCCTTCGTCGAGCTTGCGGCTGATCGAGTCCAGGTGCGCGGAGAAGCTCCGGAGGTTTTCGGTGAACTCCTTGCCGAAGCGCGGATCGTTGAGCAGGATGGGGATCGTGCCGTTTCCCTTCTGCAGGTTCTGCGTGATGAGAGTGAGATTCGACGCGGCCGTGGTCAGGTTGTCGACCAGCTCGTATACCTTTTTCTTGCCTTCCGGGTCCGAGAGGAGGGCGGGGATCGCTCCGTTCCCCGAGCGAACGCCCTCATCGATCTTCGCCACCAGCGTCTGGATCGAGTGGAGTGCGCCCGCCAGCGAGTCGCCTGCTTCCTTGCCGTACTTCTCGTCGACGAGCAGCCGGCCCGCGAAGCCCTTGCCGCTCTCGACCTTCTTCAGGATCGCGTTCAAGGAGTGCAGCGCGTCGTTGAAGCTGTTGCCGAGCTGGCGGCTCTCCTCGCTGTTGGAGGTCAGCGAGCCGAGCAGGCCCTCTCCCTTCTCGGTGCGGCCCAGGATCGCCTTGAGCGATTTGGCAATCGCCGAGAGATCCGTGAGCAGGTCGCCGCTGCCCTCGAGGAGCTTCTCGATGCCGGCGCCGGGCGCCGCCGGAATCTCCCCGCCGATCGGGACCTCGGGCTCCTGCGCCGTTCCGCCGGCGAGCTCGATGTACTTGTCGCCCAGAAGCCCCCGCGTCTTGATCGAAGCCCGCGTCCCCTTGCGGAGCATCGGCCCGGCCCGGCGCACGACGTCGTAGTTAACGCGCACGGTGCGGTCGGCCGGGTCTCCGGAGAGATTGACCTCGAGCACGTTGCCGACGACGACGCCGTTCAGAGTCACGACGTTGCCGGGGACCAGGCCGGCCGCCGACTCGAAGTGCGTCGAGTAGGGGAACTTCTTTCGGAAGAGGTTGGCCCGCTGTCCGACCATGAAGATCCCGATCATCGTCGCGAACAGCGCGATGACGACCACCAGGCCGACCCGAAACCTCCGGCTGACCGCCGTTTCGCCGACCATTCGCCCCTATCCCTCCTTCACCGCCTGGAACGTGCCGGTACCGCACGGGAAGCCCATCGATCGGAAGTACTCCATCAGAACCGGATGGCCGCCGCGCGCGGCCTCGTCGAAGGTGCCGATGAACTGGAAGCGCCCCTGGTGCAGGAACGCGAGGCGATCGGCCACCGTCCGCGCGGCCACGATGTCGTGGGTGACCACGACCGAGGTCGTCCGGAGGCGCACGTTCAGGTCCACGATCAGCTGCGCGATTTTCTCCGAAGACAGCGGATCCAGACCGGTCGTCGGTTCGTCGTAGAGGATGATTTCCGGATCCAGGGCGATCGAACGGGCCAGCGCCACGCGCTTGCGCATGCCGCCCGAGAGCTCGGAGGGCATCTTTCTCTGGATGCCGGGCAGCCCGACCATCGTCAGCTTCTCGGAGACCAGCGAGGCGATCTCCTCGGGCCCCTTGTCGGTGTGCTCCGTCAAGGGGAACCCGACGTTCTCCTCGACGTTCATCGAGTCGAAGAGCGCGCCGCCCTGGAAAAGCATCGTGATCCGGCGCCGGACCGGGGCGAGCTGCTCCTCGTTCAGGCCGACGACAGACTCTCCGAACACCCGGACGTCGCCCTCGTCGGGTTTCGTCAGGCCGTTGATGTGCCGCAGCGTGACGCTTTTGCCGGTCCCCGACGGGCCCAGCACGCAGAGGACCTCGCCCCGGCGAATCTTCAGGTTGACGCCGGCGAGCACGTCGCGCCCGCTGTAGCGCTTCCACGTGTTGTCGAACTCGACGATCGGCTCGCCCGCCGTACGGGCGGCGGGCGAACGGTCGGTGGCCGGTGCGGTCGCGCTCATTAGAGGGCCAAGAAGAGCTTCGTCAGGAAGAAGTCGGAGACCAGGACGCAGATCGAGGCCAGGACGACGGTGCGTGTCGTGGCTCGGCCCACGGCCGCGGCGCCGCCTTCGACCTGCAATCCGTTGTAACAGCCGACGATCGCGATCTCGAGGCCGAAGAAGACCGTCTTGGCCAGTCCGCTGCCGATGTCCGAGATCGCGAGCTGCTGCCAGATGCTGGTGATGTAGTCCTGCGCGGTCATCTGGAGCTCGATGACGGCGATCCCAAGGCCTCCCAGGATGCCGAGCACGTCGGCGATGGCCGTCAGCACCGGCATCATGATGATGGTGGCGAGGACGCGAGGAACCACGAGCCGGCGCACCGGCGAGATCGCCATGGACCGCAGCGCGTCGACCTGCTCGGTCACGGTCATCGAGCCGATCTCGGCCGTGATGCCGGAGCCCACCCGGCCGCCGACCATCAGCGCCGTCAGCACGGGCCCCAGCTCGCGAACGAGCGAGAGCGCCACGACGCGGCCGACGAACATCTTTCCGCCGAACGCCTCGAGCGAGTACGCTGTCTGCAACGCCAGCACCATTCCGGTGAAGAGCGCGGTGATGCCCGTGATGGACAGGGACTTGACGCCGAGCTCGTCCATTTCCCGGACGAGTTCGTTGGAGTAGAACGGCCGGGTCACGCTGGCGACGGCGGTCTGGACCACGAGCTGCGCCAGGCCGCCGACGTACTCGAGGGTCTGCTGCCCCTTGCGCCCGAAGCGGTCGACGAACCGGAGCCAGCGCAGGTTCCGATAGAAGATCGCCGTCGCCGACGGCTGGGGTACGGGTTGCGTCATGAGAGCGGGCCATTCTACGCTGCCGCTTCGCCTCGTGTAAACGCCGGACGCATCGAGAGTTGTCGCTCTGCTACGATCCCGCGCCGTGCGTTTCCTGCGGTCGCTCGGCATCTGGTTCGTCATCGTCCTGTCGACGATCCTCTGCGGGTTGCCCGCGATGCTGCTCTCCTGGGTGCCCCCGAGGGGGGAACTCGCTCTGAAGATGGGCCGCATCTGGTCCCGCATCATCCTGAGAGCATCCGGCGTGCACCCCCGAATGCTCCACCCCGAGCGCATGCCGCGCTCCGGAAGCTACGTCATTGCCCCCAATCACGAGAGCTTCTACGACATCCTGGTGATCTTCACGACCGTGCCGCTGTCTCTGCGGTTCCTCGCCAAGCGCAATCTCTTCCGTCTTCCGTTTCTGGGCTGGGCGATCGCCGCCGCCGGCTTCGTGCCGGTGGATCGGGGCGAACGCGGGCGCAACGCCGCGACGATCGAAACGTCGCTCAAGCGCCTGGCTGCAGGTCGCTCGCTCATCGTGTTTCCCGAGGAGACGCGCACGCGAACGGGCGAGCTCCTCCCGTTCAAGGCCGGAGCGGCGCTGCTCGCGATCCACGCCGGGCTTCCGATCCTGCCGCTCGGACTGGCGGGAACGTTCCGCATCCAGAAACGCGGCGGCTTCACGATCACGCCCTCGGAGGTGGCTGTCGCCGTCGGCGAGCCGATCGACGTGACCGGATTGACGGCAAAGGACCGCGCGACGGTCACGCAGCGGCTGCGCGAGACCGTGGCGTCCCTGCGCGAAGAGGCGCGCGAGGCCGTGGCATACAATCGCGTGACGGAGGCGCAATGACGGCGACGGCCGAGCTGACCGAAGAAAAAGTCCTCGATGTCCTGAGGACCGTGCGGTTTCCGGGCCTCTCCCGCGACATCGTGTCCTTCGGGTTCGTCAAGGACCTCACGGTCGGCGGAGGCAATGTCGCTTTTCGCCTCGAAATCACGACCGAATCGCCGAAGGCGGCCGAGGAGATCCGTCGCGACGCCACCGAGAAGCTGCGCTCCCTGCCCGGGGTCTCGGCCGTCACGATCCGTCTCGACGTCAAGCCGCCCTCCGCGGCGGCTCCGCGAGGCGCCCCGGCTCCGGCGGCCGGCGCCGCCATCCTCACCGACGTCCGCTTCAAGATCGCGGTCGCGTCGGGGAAGGGAGGTGTCGGGAAGTCCACAGTCGCCGCCAACCTGGCCCTGGCGCTGGAACGCCGGGGCCACAGCGTCGGGCTGATGGACTCCGACATCTACGGGCCGTCGCAGCAGATGATGATGGGAATCGACGAGAAGCCTTACGTCAACGAGTCCAACCAGATCGTTCCGATCGAGCGCTTCGGCGTGAAGGTCATCTCGCTGGGCTTTCTCATGGACGTGGACCAGCCGGTCATCTGGCGGGGCCCCATGGTGATGAAGGCCGTCGAGCAGTTCCTGCAGGACGTGGCCTGGGGAGCGCTGGACTTTCTGGTCATCGATCTGCCTCCGGGAACCGGCGACGCCCAGCTGACGCTGACCCAGAAGATCCAGCTCTCCGGCGCGGTCATCGTGACCACGCCGCAGGACGTCTCGCTGATCGACGCCCGCAAGGGGCTGGCGATGTTCCAGAAGGTCAACGTGCCGGTGCTCGGGATCGTCGAGAACATGTCCTACTTCATCTGCCCGGGTTGCGGCCGCCGCGAGGAGATCTTCAAGCACGGAGGAGGGGAGCGCACCGCGCGACAGCTCCACGTGCCGTTCCTGGGCGAGATCCCGCTGGATCCGAAAGTCGCCGTCGGCGGCGACGCGGGCCAGCCCATCGTCGCCGGAGAGCCGAAGTCGGCGGTCACGGAGGCCTACCTCTCGATCGCGGACGCCGTCTCGCGCGCCGTCGGAGCCTGACGCCGGGAGCGCGATGGCGGCCTCGATCGAACTGACCAAGGCGGACATCACGGGCCTCTCGGTCGACGCGATCGTCAACGCGGCCAACGAAGCGCTGCAGCTGGGATCCGGCGTGGCGGGCGCGATCCGCCTCCGGGGAGGCCCCGCGATCCAGGAGGAGTGTGACCGGATCGGCACCTGCGAGGTCGGGCAGGCGGTCGTGACGAAGGCGGGCAACCTTCGAGCCAAATGGGTGATACACGCCGTCGGGCCGGTGTGGAAGGGCGGCTCGTACGGCGAGGAGATGCTTCTGGCTTCTGCGGTTCTGCAGGCGTTGCGCCGCGCCGAAGACATCGGCGCGACTTCGGTGGCGGTGCCGGCGCTGTCCACGGGCGTCTTCGGCTTCCCGCTGGCCCAGGCTGCCGAGATCTCCATGGCCGCGGCCAAGTCCTTCGCGCCGGACGCCGAGTACGTCAAGCGGATTGTCTTCTGCCTCTACGACGACGACGCGTACCACGCCTTCGAGAAGGCGTTGGGCGGAGCCGCGACCGCGTGATCACACTCGTGACCGCTCGCCGGTGAGCCCCGTTTCACCGGTCCTCTTCTTTCTCGTAGCCCTCGCCGCGCCGGCGATTCCCCCTGCCGCCGACCTTGCGCGCCTGCAGGCCGACAAGAACGTGGGGCTGGCCGCCCTCGAGCAGGGAAATCCAGTCGAGGCGGCGCGGCGATTCGAAGCCGTCCGCAAGCTCGCTCCCGGGGAGCCGCTGGGTTGGGCCGACGGCGGCGTGGCGGCGATGCGCTCGAAGAAGATGGACGAGGCCGCCGCGCTGCTGGCGCGCGCGAAGACGCTGGCTCCCGACGATCCGCGCGTGATCGCCCTGGAAGGCACGCGGCGGGAGCTTGCGGGAGACATCGCGGGAGCGATCGCCGCCTTCGAGAAGGCCGGCGCGATCCCGCCCGGAGACGTCCGCTCGCTCTGGAGCGCCGCGCGCCTCGCGTCTTCGCAGGGAGATGCGGGACGCGCTCGCGCGATGCGTAACCTCGAAGCGGCCCTGTCGCTCGCGCCGGCCAACCTCTTTCTCCTGGCGCGCGTGAACGAAATCGCCCGTGCGCAGGGGGACGCCTCCCGCGCGGCCGAGGCGCTGGATCGGATCGCGCGGCTGACGGCCGGCGATCCGAAGCTCGATGGGGCGTTGGCTCAGGAGAAGGCGGCGCAGCAGAGCGGGGACGTGAAGACCGCCGCGCTGAAGGCCACGGTCGTCGAAAACCTTCTCAAGGCCACGCCCCGATACCAGCAGGCCCGGCGTGACGTCGACCCCGGCGTGGTGGGTCTGCCTCTGGAAACCTGGACGCCGGCGCTCGAGGCGGCCATGCGCGTTCGGATGTCGAAGGGAGTCGACGTCCGGTTCGCGCCGCAGCCGGCGGCGGGCCTTTCATCCGTGTCCGGCGCGGCGGTCGTGCGCGCCGCCGGCAAGGAGGCGCGCGATCTCGCGTTTGCGGGTCCGGCGGGCGTGCGGCTTGCCTCGGTGCAGGGTAACGCCTTTCGTGCCGGCAGCGCGATCCCGGAATCGGCCGCGGCGGACCTCGTGGTCGCCGACGTGACGAACTCGGGCGAGCTCGATTTCGTCACGCCGGGCGCGCTGTGGGTGCGCGAAGGCGATGCGTTTCGCAAGGTCGCGCTTGCCTCCGGAGAGAAGATCGCCGTCTTCGATGTGGATGCGGATGGAGACCTCGATCTCTACGTGTCGTCTTCGTCGGGCGACCGTCTCCTGCGCAACAACCTGGACGGCACGTGGACCGACATCACGGAGGCCTCCGGACTGCCGAAGGGAATCGCTTCGCACTCCGTGGTTACGGCCGACGTCGACCGCGACGGGGACGTGGACCTCCTGCTGCTGACGGCCGGCCGGGGCTTCGCGCTCTACGACAACCTGCGGGGAGGACGCCTGGCTCTGCGCGAGGCGGGACTCCCGAAGACCGGCAGCCCGAGCGCCGCGGCCTTCGGTGATCTCGACGGCGACGGGCGCGTCGATCTCGTCTGGACCGAGGGAGGCCGGGCGTTTCGCGCGCTCAATCGGGGAGACGGAACCTTCGGTGCGCCCAAGGAGATCGGGCCGGGCGAGGTGCCGCTGCTCTTCGACTACGACAATGACGGAGCGCTCGACCTTTTTCTCGCCAACCCGAAGGATGCTTCGACGCTCTGGCGAAACGACGGGGCGGGGAACTTCTCGCCTGCGGACGTCGGACCCCTGCCGCCCGCGATCGACGCCGAGGCCGTGGACTTCGACCGGGACGGCGACCTCGACTTAGCCCTCGTCACTCCGGCGGGAGGCGCCGTGCTCTACGAGAACCGGGGCGGCAATGCCAACGGCTGGATCGACGTCGCGCTCGAGGGCCTGCCGACCGGATCGGCCAAGGTCAATCGCCTGGGCTTCGGCTCCGAGATCGAAGCGAAGGCGCAGGATCTCTACGTCTATCGCACGGCATCCCGCCCGGTCACGCACATAGGCCTGGGACCGCGGCGCAAGGTCGACGTCCTTCGCGTCGTCTGGACCAACGGAATTCCCCAGAACGCGCTGGATCTGGCGACGCGGACGCTCCTGCGCGAGGTCCAGCAGCTGAAAGGCTCGTGTCCCTTCCTCTACGCCTTCGACGGGGAGAGATGGCATTTCGTCAGCGACGTCCTCGGACGAGCTCCCGCAGGACTTCTTTACGACGGCGTCCACCAGGCCGCGGCCGACACGCGCGAGTGGCTGGTGGTCCCCGGGCGCATGCTCGCGCCGGCCGAGAATCGGCTTACGCTGGACTTCACCGAGGAGCTTTGGGAAGCCGCCTATCTGGACCTCGCAGAGCTGAAGGCCGTGGATCATCCGGCCGGGACGGAGATCGTCGCCGATGAGAAGATGGTTCCGCCGCCGTTTCCCGAGAAAAGGCTCTTCACGGTGTCGCATCCCTTCACGCCGCGAGCCCGCGACGGGCAGGGCAAAGATCGCACGGCGGAGATCTCGGCCCAGGACGGCATGTACGTCGCGGGATTCGCTCCGACGAGGTATCAGGGCATCGTCGAGCCTCACGTCCTGGAGCTCGAGCTGCCGGAGGCGCGTGCCGCGCGCCGCGTGATGCTGTACCTGACGGGATGGATCTTCTACTCCGAGACGTCGATCAACGTCTCGCTGTCGCAGCGCAAGGATCTCTCGGCCTCTCCTCCCGTGCTCGAGGTTCCCGACGGGGTGGGCGGCTGGAAGGTCGCCCTCGCCTCCATGGGCTATCCCGCCGGCAAGACGAAGACGATGCCGCTGGATCTCTCGCAGATTCTGAATCGCGCCGATCCGAGGGTGCGGATCTCGACCAACCTCGCGATCTACTGGGACCGCATCGTCTATACCGTGGACGAGGCGGAGGTGCCTCTGACGATCACGGCCGTTCCCCTCGTCTCGGCCGAGCTCTCTTTCCGCGGTTTCTCTCGAAGGACGCGGGAAACGCCGGACAGTCCGGACGTCTTCGTGCACGACGACGTGTCGACGGAGCCGCGCTGGGCCGACATGGCGGGCCTCTACACGCGTTTCGGCGACGTGCGAAACCTGATGATCGCCGCCGACGACCGCTACGCGATCCTGAAGGGCGGAGACGCGGTGCGCCTGGAGTTCGACGCGAGCCGATTGCCGCCGGTCGCGCCGGGCTTCGTCCGCGACTGGTTGTTCGTCTCCGACGGCTGGGACAAGGATGGGGACAAGAACACCGTCGCGGGGCAGACCGTCGAGCCGCTTCCGTTCCACGGGATGGAGGACGCGCGGTACGGCGCGCTCGCGTTTCCCGAGAGCGAAGCGCACCGCGCCTTCGCCGCGGAATATCTGACTCGCCGAGGCGGGCCCGACGAGTTCCGGGACGCCGTGCGCAATTTCGGGAAGGAGACGAAGTGAGGCGGGCGCTTGCGGCGGCCGGCCTCGCGGCGATCGTGGCTGCGGTCGTGACGGCCGCGAAGTCCTCCGCTCCGGGTGTGTTCCGGGACGTCACGAAGGAGTCCGGGATCCGGATGCGCGTGAGTTCGGATCTGCAGCGTTTGAAGCTGATCGCGACGATGGTCGGGGGCTGCGCCGCCGGCGACTTCGACGGCGACGGCTGGCCCGACCTCTACGTCACCAACTCGATCGAACGCTGGGGCAAGCCCAATCGCGACCACTGCGGCCGCCTCTACCGCAACCTCGGCGGCGGAAAGTTCGAGGACGTCACGGAGAAGTCCGGCATCCGCGCCTGCGGGCTGGGCATGGGAGCGTACTGGGTCGATCTCGACGGCGACGGCCTCCTGGATCTCTATCTCACCAACGTCGGGCCCAACGCGGTCTGGTGGAACAAGGGGAACGGCGTCTTCGAGGAAGGCAAGGACACGGGCCTGGAGGATCCCCTCTTCTCGGTCGGCGCGAACTTCCTCGACTACGACGGCGACGGGAAGCTCGACGTGGTGGTCGCCAACTACCTCGAGTCGACTGCCGAGTGGGAAGCGTCGCAGAAGCAGTTCGAGCTCCGCGTGCCCGAGGACTACGTCGGCCAGCCGTCCCACCTCTACCGGAACCTCGGAGGCCGCAAGTTCCGCGACGTCACGAAGGAGGCGGGCCTCGCGATCCCGCCGGCGGAGACGAAGACGCTGTCGGTCGCCGTGCTGGACTACGACGGGGACGGCTGGAGCGACCTGTACTTCGTCAACGATCGCGTCTCCAATCGCCTGTTTCGCAACCGCGGAGACGGCACGTTCGTCGAGACGACTGCGGAGACGGGGGCGGGCGTTCTGGGCGACCATCCCCGCGCGGGAATGGGGGTCGCCGTCGGAGATCCGTTCGGCATCGGCCGGGACTCGCTGTTCGTGACGAACTTCGGGGCCGAGGAGAACAGCCTCTACAAGAACGTCGACGGAACGATCTTCGAGGACGCGGGAAAGGCTTCGGGAGCCGCCGCGATCGGCATGCCATATGTGCGGTGGGGAACCGACTTCGCCGACTTCGACAATGACGGGTGGCTCGACGTGTATGCCGCCGGCGGGCACCTGGCGCCCCGATACGTCCGCACCTTCGGCCACTACAAGAGCCGAGGCTTTGAATACGTCGAGGCCGGAGACCGCGCGTTCGAGCAGACGACCGTATTGCTGCGCAACCTGGGGGAAGGACGCTTCGCCGAGTGGGACTCGGGCGATCTGGGCCGCGTCCGGATGGCGGCGCGCGGAACGGCCGTCGCGGACTTCCACGGCGACGGCGCGCTCGATCTCGTGGTCGTGGACATCGACGGCCCGGTTCGCGTCTTCCGAAACGTGATCGGCGCCGGGAAGAGCTGGATCGCGATCGAGCCTCGGGTCGGCGCGGACGGCCGCGCGGTCCTCGGCACGACGGTTGCAGTCAAGACGCCCATGCGCACGCAGACTCGCGTGTATCGTGTCTCGCCATCCTACGCTTCGGGCTCGCTGACGCCGCTCCATTTCGGGCTGGGCACGGCCGAGAAGGTCGACGTCGAGATCCGCTGGCCCGACGGTCTGGTCGAGACCTACGCGAACCTGGACGCGCGGCGAACTTATTCCGTGCGGCGGAGCGCGGCTCCCGAGAGTATGCTGCCCGGGGGGAAGCGACCATGATTCCCATCGGGGACGACAACACCGACCGCCGGCGCGCCCCGATCGTCAACTGGCTCCTGATCGCCGTCAACGTTTTCGTCTTCGTCTTCTTTCAGGGTCTCGGTTCCAACGAGCGCTTCACGATGGCGTTCGTCACGGTGCCCGCGGAGATCCTGAGCGGCCACGACATCGCCCAGACGATCCCGGTCCGCGACGAGTACGGCCGCGCGGTCGGCGGAATCGAGCTCGAGCCCACGCCGATCCCCGTCTACCTGACGCTCATCACCTCGATGTTCATGCACGGGAGCCTGATGCACCTGGCCGGGAACATGCTCTACCTCTGGATCTTCGGCGACAACCTGGAGAGCATCCTCGGACACGCGCGCTACCTGGTCTTCTATCTCCTGACGGGCGTCCTCGCGGGCCTGGCGCACGTGTTCGTGACGGCGTTCTTCGGGGCCAACCCGCTCATCCCGAGCCTCGGCGCGTCGGGGGCGATCTCGGGCGTGCTCGGCGGCTACATCGTCCTCTTCCCGCGGCGCCGCGTGAGGGTGATCTGGTTCTACCAGATGCTCGAGGTGCCGGCGATCCTCGCCATCGGCGTCTGGTTCCTCTTCCAGCTCATCAGCGGCGCCGGCTCGATCGGCGCCGAGGGGGGCGGCGTGGCCTACGGCGCGCATATCGGCGGTTTCCTCGCGGGAGTCTTCCTCGTCAAGATCTTCGCGATCCATCCGCCGGCGCCGGCGTACGGCCGCACCGTCTAGGCGTCTCCGGTCAGATTCTTCTCGAGAACGCGCTGCGTCTTGACGTCGGCGAAGCCTTCGCGCCGGTAGAAGCGCTGCGCGGCCTCGCGGATCACGTTCGTGCGCACCCGCAGCGCCCCGCAGCCGTTCTCGCGGGCCCACCGCGCCGCTTCCTCCACCAGCCGACGCCCGATTCCGCGCCCCCGACTTGCTTCGGCGACGACGAGCCCGGCGATCTCGGCCTGTCGGGCGGACTCGAAGATACGGGTCAGGCTGACCTGGATCCAGCCCGACGCGCGGCCGTCGGCCTCGGCGACGAGGAGCACGTGATCGGGGTGCCCGGCGATCTCGCCGAGGCGTTTCTCGGCTTCGTCCGCCGACATCGGGTAACCCAGCTCGGTCGAGAGCCGGGCGAGCTCTTCGCGGTCGGAGACGCGGGCGCGCCGAATTCGCTCACTCAAGATACTTGACGTAACGCAGCGTCTCGGCCGCGAAGCCGACATGCTCGTAGACCTCGCGCGCGTGGCGATTGCCCGCGAAGACGTTGAGCGTGAGACGGCGAAAGCCCCGGGCTTTCGACCAGGATTCGGCGGCCGCGAGAAGCGCGCTTCCCGCCCCGGTTCCCTGGGCGGATTTCGCGACGACCAGGATGCCGACGTGTCCGTGGGACTCTCCCGTGAAGTAGTCCACGGCCGCCTCGAGGAACGCGAAGCCGAGACGGCGTCCCGCCGCATCTTCCGCAAGCAGGAGAGTCTCCAGCGGGGACGGCGTGGCGAAGTGGCGCGCCAGAGTTCGGGTCTCGCCTTCGACGATCTCGCCGGCCGTGCGTCCTGGCGGCGGCCCGAACTCCCCGAGACGCTCGGCGGCCTCCATCACGAACGCGCGGTCGTCGGGACGGGCTTCGCGAACGCGGACCGACCCGGAGGTCATCCCCGCCGGACGGCTTTCCGGGACGCGATCCAGGTCGCGATCGTCTGGACGGCGAGGAAGACCAGGATCGCGCCGGCGACCCATCGGGCGAGCCAGCCGTACTCGGCCACCTTGCCCTGGTTGAGCCCCGGGAGTCCCCACAGCGCGTAGAACGCCAGGATCGAAAGAATCAGCGTTCCGAAGCCTCCGAAGAGGCCTCGCGCCTTTCGCGGAGGAGGCGTCGTCGCCGGAGCGTAGGAAACCGACGGCGCACGCGGAAGCTCCGCGCTCGGGCGCGCCGGCGGGGCCGTGCCCCCGACCTTGACGACGGCGAAGTCCTCGCCGTGACGGTACGCATGCCACATCTGGCCGCAGGAGCGGCAGCGATAGGTCGAGTGCGCTTCTCCGGGACGCGAGACGTCGATCAGGAGGGCGGCGAGCTCCGGAATCTCGCCCGCCGCGACGTGAAGGTATTCGGACTCCCGGCTGGCGCAACACGTGCGGGAACTGTTCATGGCCGTGTCCTCGCGTCGGGAGCAACGATATCGCTTTTCCCTTCGGTCAGCGTCAACCGTGCGCCGCCGGGAACGTCGGCGAGCGTCTGCACGGCTCCGTCGGGCCAGCGAATCTCGAGGGAATCGATCTTCGAAGCGCCGCCGAGCCCGAAGGTCAGGGTTTTCTCCGAAGCCGACAGGTACGACTGGCCGCCCGAGACTTGCTGGGTCAGCGTGCGTCCGCCGATCGAGGCCGTGACCTTCGCTCCGATCGCGTCGCGGTTGGACTTGCCGGCCCCGATCAGCCGCACGCGCACGCTTCGCCGCGGGTCGTTGACGGGATTGAGATAGATGCGCGCGGGCCCGCCGTTGTCGACGAGCACCACGTCGATGTCGCCGTCGCCGTCCAGGTCCGCGTAGGCGGCTCCCCGAGCCGCCAGCGGCTGCGCGAGGTCGCCGGAGCGCGGTCCGAGCCGGTCGAACCGGCCGTCGCCGAGGTTGCGATAGAGCGCCGGCGCCTGGCGGTAGGAGACGTCCTTCTGGACCTCCTGGACGGTGGGTTCGACGTGCCCGTTGGCCAGGAGAAGGTCCATTCGCCCGTCCAAGTCGGCGTCGAAAAACAGGACGCCGAACGTCAGGTCCAGAAGGGAGCTCGAGCCCACGCCGCTCTTCGGGGACTCGTCGAGGAAGACCTCGCCCGTCTCCGTCCAGTAGAGGGATTTGAGCTCGTTGGAAAAGTTTCCGATCGCGACGGCGAATCCCTTGCCGTTCTTGGTGTCGGCCCAGGCCGCGCCCATCGCGCCCCGGGAGCGTCCGGCCTCGTCCACGGCCACGCCCGCCGGGATGCCGACGTCCTCGAACCGCCCGTCGCCCAGGTTGCGAAAGAGGTTGTTGGGGGCGGTGTCGTTGGCGACGAGGATGTCGATGCGGCCGTCGCCGTCGAAGTCCCACGGCGCAACCCCGAGCGCCTTCTGGTTGGGATTGCCGACGCCGGCATGGTTGGTGACGTCCTCGAATCGGCCGTTGCCGCGGTTGCGGTAGAGGCGCGAGGGCGCGCCCGGGTAGCGCTCGGGCGTGCAGTACGACTTGGTCTTGCCGTCGAGCGTGCAGAACAGATCCTTCGCCGGGCTCCAGTCGACGTAACGGCAGACGAAGAGGTCGAGGAGCCCGTCGCCGTCGAAGTCGAGCCACGCCGAGGAGGTGCTCCACCCGTTGTCCCGCACGCCCGCCCGGTCGGCGACTTCCTCGAAGCGGCCCCCGAGATTGTGAAAGAGAAAATTGCGATTGAGCGCGGTGACGTAGATGTCGTCCCGGCCGTCGCCGTCGTAGTCGCCGACCGAGGCGCCCATGCCGTACATGACTTTCTCCAGCCCCGCTTCCCGCGTGACGTCGCGAAAGTGCGGCCGGCCTTCGGCGTCGTTGCCCTCGTTGCGGTACAGAGTGAGCGCGGACCTCTGGTCCTTCGCACGCGGGTCGCCCGGCCAGTAGGTGCCCGAAACGAAGAGGAGATCCGGACGCCCGTCGCCGTCGTAGTCGAGGATCGCGACGCCGCCTCCCATCGTCTCTGGCATCCACTTGCGGCCGGAGGCGCCGGTGACGTGCGTGAACCGCACGCCGAGCTCCGCGGCTCTCTCGGCGAACGGGAGCGAGATGGCCGGCGTGGGCGCGGGCGTCGGCGACAGCGCCACCGCGGCTTTCTCGGCGCGGCGGCAGGCTTCGCCGGCGAGCGTGGCGAGGCAGAGGAGGAGGACGGCGTCTCGGCGTCGCAAGGATCGGTTAA
>Ga0114129_10000482_pt1 | contig 48090 bp, 45 predicted proteins | sample RhiMetdeltSRZDD1_FD_80071 | JGI IMG/M metagenome (GOLD analysis project Ga0114129, IMG submission 80071) | Populus rhizosphere microbial communities from Tennessee, USA - Rhizosphere MetaG P. deltoides SRZDD1 (version 2) (version 2) | ecosystem: Host-associated > Plants > Roots > Rhizosphere >...
CGAAAGAATCTCGAACGCGGTGCCGGCATCGAGTCCCTTCGCCAGCACAGTCTTCGAGATCATGTCGGGTGTCTCGAGCACGGCCTTGTGCGACGCTGCCGAGCCGATGGTGCTCACGATGCCCTCGCCGACGCGGGCAAGGATGGTCTCCTCACCGGCGCCGCCCACCAGGCGGTTGACGTTGGCCCGCACGGTCACCCGCGCCATGGCGAGAAGCTGAATGCCGTCTTTTGCCATCGCGGCAACCTTGGGCGTGGTGATCACCTTCGGATTCACGCTCACCTGCACCGCCTCGAACACATCCCGCCCGGCGAGATCGATCGCGGTTGCCTGCTTGAACGTGAGCGGGATCTGCGCCTTATCCGCCGAGATGAGCGCGTTCACCACTCGTTGGACGTTGCCGCCCGACAGGTAGTGAATCTCCAGCTCGTTGATGCTCAGCTCGAGCCCAGCCTTCCGGGCCGTGATGAGCGGGTCAACGATCGCGGCGGGAGCGACTTTCCGGAAACGCATCCCGAAAAGCGTCAGAAAGGAGACGTGGACCCCGGATGCCATCGCCCGAATCCAGAGGCCAATCGGCACGAATCGCAAGAAGATCGCGATCACGACGATCGCGAAGAAGACCAGCGCGAAGACGAACGCTACGGGAACCGCGGAATCCTGGTTCACGTCGCCCCTCCTTTCGTGGCGTCACGGGCGAGGCGAACCACGTGGCGGTAACCGTCGCTTCGAATCACCTCGACTGCACTCCCTTGGCGCAGGTACTCACCCTCGGTGACCACGTCGAGGCGTTCGTCCCCGAACCCGGCTGTGCCCGAGGGCCGGAGATCCGTGAGCGCTACGCCGCTTCGGCCCACCAGATCGGGACGCGAGGGCGCGGTGACGAAGCCCTCGAGCCGGTGACCAGCGCCCTTGAGCAGAAGACCGCCGAACCGATTGCTGGTCGGAAGATGACGGATCCAGGTGTAGGCTACCGCCGCGATGATCACGGCGCTCGCTGCGAGGATAGCGAGTGCCTGCGCGAGGTCGCTCGGCGTCGGTGCCGTCCCGGTCAACGCGAGCACTACCGAGACAGTGAGACAGACGATGCCGATGACGCCCGCGATGCCGAATCCCGGCAGGACCAGGATCTCGATGGCCAGTGCAGCGAGCCCGATGACCAGCAGGAGCGCCTCTTGCCAGCCTGCCAATCCCTGGGCGTAGCTCGCTCCGAAAAACAGGGCCAGTGAAACCAGACTTACCAGGCCACCGATGCCGAACGCACCGGCCTTGAGCTCGAATACCAGACCGAGCACACCTATCGAAAGAAGAAGCGGTGAGACGAGAGGATGGGTGAGAAAGCGCACCAAAGCTTCCACCCAAGGGGGCTCCGGCACCATCGCGCGACTCCTGGGGCAGCGATGCGATAAATCTAGTGCCGACCAGGCGTGAATTCAGCCGTCAGGGTGGACCCTGGCGGCGGCGCTCTGGTCGCCGCTGGCGCATCTCTTCCATCACTTCCCGCCGCCCCTGGCGCTGCTCTCGGATTTCCCGAATCCGCTGAGTGAACCGCTCACGCATCGCCATTACCTGAGAGCGCTGAACTGGGGTGAGATACCGGGCCATTTCACGATTTTCATCGCGCAGGGTCTGCGCGTACGACGCGCGAAGGTTGACCAGGTTATCGGTGAGCTTGGAAACGCTGTCCTGATTGGCGGCGACGCCGGGCCGCATCTCAGACGCCAGGGCGGACCGAAGCACCCGCTCCTGCGCCGCGAGCTCCCGGCGCCGACTGCCATACGTCATCGACGTCTCCCGGAGTCGCGCGAGCTGCTGATCGGTCAGGCCAACTTCGGTTTTCACTCGCGCGGCGAAGCGATCTTCGATCTGCTGTCGTAGCGCCTGATTGCGAACCGGATCATCCTCGCCGCCCAGGTCCTGGGCCCGCGCCACCGGCACCCAGATTACTGCGGCTATGGCGAGTACCCATGGCGAGCGTCGCATCAACCCTCCAGGCCGTTCAGCACTTGCTCCAGCTCGGGAGTATCCAGGCTGTCGAGATCCGTCGTATCGCTCGTCTGGACCGTGGTCCCGATCGGCGCGTCCAGGCTCTGGAGTACCGCCTCGAGCTCCGGTGTGCCCAGGCTGTCCAGCTCGGGCAATGGGAGTTGCGCCACGTCCACGCCGTGTGGACCTGCCGTCAAGTGCCCGGGACGCACTCCCGGCCGGCCGACCCATACGGTCAGCGCCACCATTGCGGCCGCGGCAAGTCCGGCGATGGTCCATGCAAAGCGACGCTTTTCGGCGAGTCGCTCCTTCCGCAGGCGACCCAGCACGCGCTCGGTTACATGGTGGACATCCAGGTTCGCCGCCGGATCCGCTCCGAGCCCCGCGGTCACCAACACCAGCTCCCATTCCTTCTGGCAGTCGGAACAGGCTGCCAGATGAGCTTGCTCGTCGGGCGTCCAACTCTTTTCTCGCCGCGCGACGGCCGGCATTCGATCGGATAGCTGCTCGCAGGTCATTTCACCAGCTCCTTGAGCCGCTTTACTGCGTGATGATAGTGCACTCGCGCCGCGCCCGGTGTGGTTCCCAGCGCGGCGGCGATGTCGTCGTACTCCATGCCCTCCTGTGCCCGGAGCAGGAATACCTCGCGCTGAAGCCGGGGCAACGTGGTCAATCCCTCTCGCACTCGATGCTCAGCCTCGCCGGCCGCGTAATCCGCTTCCGGATCCGCTCGATCGGGGATGTCCCGATCGTCGATCGAGATCATCTGCCGGCCTTTCCGCTTGCGATATTCGTCACGTAGAAGGTTGCCTGCAATGGTGAACAGCCAGCTCCGAAAGGAGGCTTCGCCGCGCCAGCTATCTACTCTGCGAAACGCTCGGAAAAGAGCCTCTTGCACCAGATCTTCGACATCGCTGCTACCTGCACCCGAAGCGTACAGAAAACGTCCGATTGCGGTGAGATGGCGCCGCACCAGCTCGGCGGCCGCCCGCTCGTCACCAGCTCGGTACGCCGCGACCAGCGCGGCATCGGACGGCTCACCGGCCCGGGCGGGTGGGCTCATGTCGGGGGCGATGACGACAGCGACAGCCGCACGTTAAGCAACGGCAACTCCCTGATTTCGCCCGGGCTTTGGCATTGGGGCTAACGTAGCACAGGAGATGAGTCAGTTGAAGGCGCTATATACCAATAGGTTGCGAGTAGCTAATCAACCAAAGCAACGGCCACAGCTATCTTTGCCGGCCATGCCCCAGCCGCGCCCCAAGGTGATCGCGCATCGCGGCGCCTCCGGTTACGAATTTGAAAATTCGCTCGCGGCGTTCCGCCGGGCGATTATGCTCGACGTCGACGGCGTGGAGCTGGACGTTCACGCCACTCTCGACGGGGCGATCGTGGTTCACCACGACCCGGAAATCGCCGGCCTGGGCTCGATCGCCGGGGCGGATCTCGCTGCCGTGCGGCAAGTCAGGCTCCGGAATGGCGAGCCCCTGCCGCTCCTCTCCGAAGTACTCGACCTTATGGGCCAGCGGGATGTCTGGGTGGAGGTCAAAGCTCTCGACCGGTCCTGGGACCGGAAGCTCCTGGCGACGCTGGCGGCCGGACCAGCACCACTGCGCTACGCCGTACACAGCTTCGAGCACTCGATCATCGAGCGGTTGGGTCGAGCTCAGCCGGATCTCCGACGAGGCGTGCTGCTTGCCGAGACCGTGCCGGACCCGGTTGCGGTGATGACTGTCGTGGGCGCTGATACGCTCTGGGCCGAGCGTCGCATGGTAAGCGAAACATTGGTTCGGACAATCCACGCAGCCGGCAAAGCGCTGATCGCGTGGACGGTGAACGAGCTGAGCGAGCTACGTCGTCTGGCCCAGCTCGGCGTCGATGGGCTGTGCGGTAACTACCCCGATAGAATCAGAATTGCGATCGGATCGGAAATGGAGTCACCGGGGAGCTAGGGATTTCGACTGGCTTCGGCAGCCGGAGCGGACGAGCTCGCCTCCCTTGCCCGAGCGTTCCGCCGTTCCTCGATCAAACCTTCGAGCCGGGCAATCTGGACGGCAACGTCATCCAGGCGAAAAAGTGCTGCATCGATCCTGCGAGGATCCGCCTCCTTTCCCCGCTCCCGCCGATGAATCAGGAGGCCCAGCTCCCGCGCCGCGTTGTCCTGTTGCCGGCGATAGCGAAGCAGCTCCATGTGCAGTCGTCCCTCGTCGAGCGCGGCCTGCGCTCGTCTGCCGAAAACTTCGAGCTCCCGATTGAGTCGATCCAGCAATTGTGCCATATGCACCCTCCCGTGCTCAAATAAAACACGAATGGGGTGCGGAACTCGTTCCGCACCCCACTCTCCGCCCTGCCGGCTGCCGCTAGCTGGTTGAGGCAACCGGGGCGGGATAGATCGACACCCGCTGCCGGTTCTTGTCCTTGTACTCGAAGCGGACCACGCCGTCGATCAACGCGAACAGCGTATCATCGTTGGCGCGCCGGACATTCTTCCCCGGATGAAACCTCGTACCCCGCTGCCGGACGATGATGCTGCCGGCGGTGACAGTCTCTCCTCCGTATCGCTTCACACCAAGGTATTGCGGGTTGCTGTTCCGGCCGTTCCGGCTCGAGCCGACGCCCTTCTTATGTGCCATGTGCGCCTCAGCCGAGCTTGAGGTCCGTGATTCGGACCTCGGTAAAATGCTGCCGATGTCCGGTCTTGCGGCGATAGTTCTTCCGCCGCTTGAACTTGAAGACGTAGATCTTGGGCTCTTTGCCCTCGCCAACCACCTCGGCCGTGACCGAAGCGCCTTTGACCAGCGGAGTTCCGGCGCGGATCGTCTCGCCGTCCGATGAGAGCAGCACCTCGTCGAACGTGAGCTTGGCACCCGCTTCCGCCGTGAGGCGAGGGAGCCGGAGCGTCTTTCCCTTTTCGGCGCGGAACTGCTTGCCCGCGGTCCGGAAGATGGCGAACATGGCGTTGTGTCCCGAGTCGTGATCGTCGAAAACAGCGTGCAAACCTAGCCAGGCGTTGGGGGTTCGGACAAGGGGAACTGGGATAGATCGCTGGACTGTGGCTACGCCACGGCGTATAGCTCGGTTACGTCCCGGCCAGCCGGCCGACTCATGAGGCGGAACTCGTCCAGGCGCATCATCGGATCGTCCCGCAGATCGAGATCGATGCCGGTGGCCTTCTGGAGCTGCTGCAGCAGCTTCGGTTCTTCCTCGAGCAGGTAGAGCGCGACCTCCGGATGTAACCGCACCGAGATCTGCTGCTCGCGGCGCTCGTGGCCTACTCGCTTGATGGCGCGCTCGAGGCGCCGAGCCACCACCTCAGGCGTAAACACGCGACCGGATCCGCCACAGGTGGGACATTCGGTGGTCATGGAATGCCAAAGCGATGCCCGTACCCGCTGCCGGGTCATCTCGACCAGACCGAGCTCCGATACGGCCAGCGCCTTGGTGCGCGCCCGATCGCGGCCCAGGTGAGTGCGCAGCTCCTGGAGCACCTTGTCGCGGTTGGCTCGCGACTCCATATCGATGAAGTCGCAGACGATGATGCCTCCGATGTCGCGCAGCCGAATCTGCCGCGCGATCTCGCGCGCGGCCTCGAGATTGGTCCTGAGAATGGTCTTCTCGGGGTCTTTCTTGCCGATGTAGCGGCCCGTGTTCACGTCGATGGAAACCAATGCTTCGGTCGGCTGAATGACGAGGGATCCACCCGTCGGCAGCTCACACCGCGCTTTGAAGAGGTCGCGAATCTCGGATTCGATGTCGAACTTGTCGAAGAGCGGGATCGGCTCGGAATACAGGTGGACCCGCTTCATCAGCTCGGGATCGACCTGGCTCAGGTACTGCTCGATCTCATTGTACAGCTCACGAGTGTCCACCCAGAGTGCATCCACCTTGGAGCTGAACACGTCGCGGATGAGCCCCCGGGTGAGACTGGTTTCCCGCTCGAGCAGAGCCGGCGGTCGGCGAACAAACGTTTTTTTGCGGTTGATGCGGCGCCAGCGCGCAAGCAGCGAATCAATCTCACGCCGGAAGTGCTCCTCAGTCACACCCTCGGCGACCGTCCGGACGATCACTCCGCCACTGTCCTTGGGCAGCAGCTTGCCCACCATTTCCCTCAGCTTGGCCCGCTGCTCCTTGCTCTCGATCTTGCGACTGACGCCGACCTTGGACGCGTACGGCATGTAGACCAGGAAGCGACCAGGCAGGGAGATTTGCGCAGTGACCCGACATCCTTTGGTGCTTATTGGCTCCTTGGTCACCTGGACTGGAAGGTTCTGACCCTTCTTGAGAATCTCCGAGATGTTGGGTAGGGGACGCCGGCCTCGGCGTTCGTTGTCTCCCGCCGCCTTCTCTCCGTTTCCTTTGTCCCGGTTTCTCCGCCTCCGATCGCGTCCGCGCCATCCGCGGCGCTCGTCGGCGGCTGCTTCGTTCTCAGCCGGCGGATCGGCCTCGGCCGTTTCAACCTCCGCTGCCTCTTCTTCCTCTGCCGGGTCTTCGTCTTCCTCTGGCTCGAGCAGATCGGAGGCATGGAGGAAGGCGCTCTTCTCCTGCCCGATATCCACGAACGCCGCCTGGATACCGGGAAGGACCGCTTCAACTCGGCCGAGGTAGATGTCGCCGACGGTACGACGGTGGTCGGGGCGATCAACCAATAACTCGACCAGACGGTCGTCTTCCATGATGGCGACCCGCGTTTCCCGCTGGCCACCGTTGATCAGAATTTCGCGCTTCAAGTCCGTAACCTGGCAGGCCGCGCAAGGCGGTCAGACCGCGACAGGCGCAGGCATTGTTGTTGGAGGCGCTGGCCGGCAGGCCGAGGTCACAATGAGACCGAGACGGCCCAGCAGACCGGAGGCGCCGCGGCACAACTGAACGGCCTAAATATGTGGGAGGTGGGAGGTTAGGGCAATGCCGCAGCGGGGGCAGTCAAGCCCGGCCTGAACAACCGGAGCCGGAGTGCGAGCCACACTGTCCCAGGCAGACAGACGGAGATCGGCAACGCTCCACGCAGCAGATCGAGCCATATCGACGGCCCAAAGCCGCCCTTCACGCTGACCAGCGAAAGCAGCTCGGCGGAACCGAAGTAGAGCCCAAACGCGAGCGCCACCCGCGCAGCGCGCACTCCGAGCGTCCCTCCCTCGGCCCCCAACCCACCGTTGGCATCGACGTGAACCTGGATCGAGAACGCTGGAAAGCGTCAGGCGCTCGCGGGATGGAGCCTAGTGCGCGATGTCACCCAGAATCTGACGTGCGATCACGATGCGCTGGATCTCGCTGGTTCCCTCTCCGATCTCGCACACCTTCGCGTCGCGCATCATTCGCTCGACCGGATAGTCTGTGGTGTAGCCATATCCGCCGAAAATCTGGACCGCTTTGGTCGTCGCCCGCATTGCCAGCTCGGAGCAGAAGAGCTTGGCCATTGCCGCTTCCTTCTTGAACGGCTTGCCGTTCTGCTTGAGCCACGCCGCGTGGTACAGGAGATGAGTTCCCGCTTCAATTTCCATGGCCATGTCGGCGAGCTGAAAGCTCACGCCCTGAAAGCTGCCGATCGGCTTGCCGAACTGCTTGCGGATACCGGCATACGAAAGGGCCTGCTCAAAGGCCCCTTCCGCGATCCCCAATGACAACGCCGCGATGCCGATGCGTCCGGCATCGAGGGTCTTGAGAAAGTTGGTGAATCCCTGGCCGGGCTCGCCCAGCACATTCTCCTTGGGGACGATCGCATCTTCGAACGCGAGCTCGCGAGTATCGCTCGCGCGCCATCCCATCTTCTCTTCTTTCTTCCCGGCGCGTACCCCCTTGATCTTGGGAAGGTCCTCGCAATGCCCCACACCGATGGCCCGGCAGCGTTCGAGATCCACCGTGTCCTTGGTAACGATGAAGCTGGTGATGCCGCGATTGCCGTGGCCCGGCTGGGTCCGGGCGGTCACGGAAAAGATCTCGCCTACACCCGCATGGGTGATGAACACCTTCGCGCCGTTGAGCAGGAAGTGGTCGCCTCTGTCCACCGCCGTGGTTGCGGTGCCGCCCGCGTCGCTCCCTGCGCCCGCTTCGGTCAACCCGAACCCGCCCAGTACCTGTCCCGACGCGAGCAGGGGAACGTACTTCCGCCGCTGCGCGTCGGTGCCGAATTCGACGATCGGCGAAGTGCCGAGGTTGGTATGCGCGCTGACCGTGAGACCGTGGCTCGCGTCGACCTTGGCCAGCTCGTGAATCGTGATGTAGTAGGAGATCTGATCCATGCCCGTACCGCCCAACTCCTCACTCCAGGGCACGCCGAGCAATCCCAGCTCACCCATGGTCTTGACGTTCTCCCAGGGAAAGCTGCTCGTGCGATCCAACTCCCGGGCTACCGGCGCGACCTGATTTTCCGCAAAATCGCGGACCAACTCGCGCACCTGGTAGTGCTGCTCGGTGAAGTAGAGTGACAGATCCATGGCGTATGAACGGGTCGAGGCCCGGGCTCAAGGTCCCCAAATATAAACGTTGGCTCCGCCCAAGCCGCGCCACGCGTCAACATCAGCCTGGATCTGGGAATGAACTTCCGTCACAGCTGGATGGAACGTGATCGGCCTTTGGAAGACACCGCAGACCTACGCAAACAGCTGCAGGGCGATCAGTCTCAATCTGGAGAGTAGGGATGGCCTGAGCGCCATTTGCCTGCTTCACTTCCAGAAGTGGGTTGCTGCTGGTTCAAAGAAGCAGGCTGTTGCGGGTCGGTAAATTCGGAGGCCCGGTACCCACCCGGGCCTTCATCTATTAGGCAGTCTGCGGCATCCCAGCCCGGCCGAGCGCGTCGGGCGGGACGACACGCCAGTCATGCAGAATTCTCTGCAGGCCCAATCTGCGATGCCAGATGCTATGCAGCTAATCGCTTGTGGGAACGGCGATTACGCGACTGCGGCACGGGTCGGCACAGCCATTGCCAATGACCGGGGAAACGGTTGTTGGCGCTTTCCCTTGGAGACCAAAGACCTTGGCAGGAGAAGTTATGTCGAACCGGAAAGGCTTCACCCTCATCGAGCTGCTGATCGTGGTCGTGATCATCGGCATTCTGGCGGCGATCGCCATTCCGAAGTTCGCGAACACCAAGCAGAAGGCGGTCCGTTCCAGCATGATCTCGGACCTGCGTAACCTGGCTACTGCGCAGGAGGCCTTCTTCTCGGACTCGACCCGCTACGCGGGCTCGTACAGCAGCACGCTGGGCTCGAACTCGGTGAACTTTTCGCCGAGCCAGAACAACGTCATCGCCGTCACCACTGGTGGCAGCGGCTCGCACTGGTCGGCTACGATGACCAACACCGGCTTTAATAGCGGTTCGTCCACCTGCGGCATCTTCGTCGGGACGACTGCGACAGTGTCCGGTGCCACAGCCGAGGGTGTCCCCGGCTGTCAGTAAGCCACCATCCCGTGGGGGCTACAGTCCCTCCCGCCCTGTCGCCGGCAATAGCCTCACTGTCCGGCACGACTCCACGAAACCCTCTCGAAATCATGCCCGCCAGCTGAAGCCTCGCCGGGATCCGGATCTGGAGGACCGGCGAGGAGACATTCGAGGGCAGCGCAGTCCGCCAAAAGAAACGTGCGGATGTAGACGATGCCCCCGTGCCGCCGCGCCGCCTCGGGGCGCCGGAGGACATGAAGCCAGCCTCTCATCGCGAACAGCTTCCGCCGGATCGGCTCTGCTGAGGGCGCGACGCTGGCGACGAGCTGGTCGAGGCGGGGCTCGAGGCTGGCGGCCAACTCCGGACCCTTGAGATACAGCTGATGCTCGAGCACGTCGGCCATGCCGTGCAACAGCGCCGGCGCATCCGGACTCATTGGCATGGCTGCCTCCGCGCAATGAACTGGTGGGGGTGCGCCAAAGGTGGCAAAAGCGGACCGATTTTGCCAGCGAGCTGGCCATCCCGTTAAGCTCGCCGGTCTCAGGACACCGGAGATCGCAGGGCCGCGAGCAGCGTGGCGCCGTACCGCTCGGTCAGGAGCGGGCCGACTCCCGCCATTTCCGCCAACGCTGCCGCATCCGAGGGCGGTTTGATGGCGAGCCGGACGAGCGTTTCGCTGTCGAACAGTGGGCCACCCCACACCCCTTGTCTCGCGCCTACGGCGGCCAGGAGCCGAGCGAGCCGGGCTGCGGCCGGCCGTGCCAGTCGAGGTGATCGTGGGACAGTGCGGCATTCATCACAGGATCCGCAACGATCCTTGCGCTCACCGAAGTAGGCCAGAAGCCGGCCACGCCGACACCCCCTGGCTCCGAGGTACCCTTCAATTACCGCCAGACGCGCGTGAGCACAGCGCCGCCGCTCCTTGACCGGCGCCCACTGCACGGCGCCCAAATCGGGCCTTAGCTCCTGACGCAGCCGCTCGACGGATTCGGCCACTGCACTCGGCAGTCGGCGAGCGACAGCTGCATCGGTCCAGGCGCGCTCGACCAACTCCGGCTTGGGAAAGGTGACGTCGAGCTGCCGATGATGAATGCCGGTGTCGTGCGGATGCCAAAGAACGATGCAGCGGCTCGGCTGCCCGTCCCTGCCGGCGCGTCCTGCCTCCTGGTAATACGACTCCGGCGTAGGTGGCGGCATCCAGTGGACTACCAGCCGGACGTCCGGCTTGTCGATGCCCATGCCAAAGGCGCAGGTAGCGACTACGACGTCGAGCCCGTCGGCCAAGAACTCCGCGAGCACCCGAGATCGGCGCGCCGTCTCGAGACCGGCGTGGTACGTCGCCGTCCGGAGCCCGGATTTTCGGATTGCTGCAGTGAGACGCTCGGTGGCTCTTCGAGTCGGCGCGTACACCAGGCGGAGCCCTGAGGTGGAACGCAGCAGCTCAATCAGTCGCTCGAAGCGGTCCCGCTCATTTTCCACTCGAACAGCACCGAACCAGAGATTCGGCCGGTCGAAAGAACCAACGTGAACTGCGAGCTTCCGCCGGGCGCCCCCGGCCGCTCCCAGCCCGAGCGCTGCAACAATGTCATCGCGAACGGCCGGGGTGGCGCTTCCGGTGAGAGCAACGGTCTGGGGCTCGCCGAGGAGATAACGAGCGCGCCGCAGCGCGCGGTAGCTTGGCCGGAAATCATGCCCCCACTCGCTGATGCAATGCGCCTCGTCGATCGCGAGGAGCGCGGGGGTTCCCGCTGATTGGCGCAGCTTGACCGCAGTACGAGCCAGCCGCTCGGGTGAGAGGTACAGAAGCTTGAGGGACCGAGCCTTGAGTCCGGCGACGACAGCGGCCCGCTCCGCAGAGGTTAGCGCGCTGTGCAGGCCCGCCGCCGCAATGCCGTGGCGACGGGCCGCGGCAACCTGGTCCTGCATCAGCGACACGAGCGGCGAAACGACAATGGTAAATCCATCAAGGGCGAGCGCCGGGACCTGAAAGCAGACCGACTTGCCGCCACCAGTTGGCAAGACCGCCAACACATCTGTTCCCCCCAGCACCGACCGGATCACATCCCGTTGCGCCGGCCGAAATGCAGGATATCCGAAATGTCGGAGCAGTAGCTGTTGCGCGTCAGCCAGAGAAGGCATGGCCCAAGCTGACGGTTTGGTCAGCAGCGAGCCGGACCTCATCCTCGCGAGCCAGGACAGAAAAGCGCAGAACCAGCCTGCTACCGGGCGGTGTCCCGATTGAATCGATTGGTGGGATCTTCCTGAATTGACTCGACAAACACTTCGCAGCGAAGCCTGGACACTTGTCCGGGCGACAGAACCGCGGAGAATCCTTGCCTAACGGAATCGTATCCCGGAGCACTCAGCTGATACTTGGTCAGTAACGACTTTGCAAGCTTGTTGGGGTCCGGTCCGCGTACGACGAGCTTCACGATGAACGCTTCAGGAACGCTCCCGGCGTCGAAGATGTACACGGGCGCCGGATCGCTGCACTGAGCTGGAAATCCGTAGGCCAGGACACGGGGAACCCGGCTCGGCGGCGGCGGCCCGAGGTGCACGAAGCCTGCATGCCGGGCGCTTCGACCGCTCCACCACTCATACCCCACCCAGCCGATCACGACCGCCAGGACGGCGCCGACGGCAAAGGCGATGCGCTGCCAGGGAAAAGACTGACGCGCGATCGGATTCCTCAGCCCGCAGACGGGACACACCGCAATCCGGCCGCGGAGAGGAGTTCCGCATTCGGGGCAGCGAATTGCAGGCATGCCAGGGGAAGTCGCGGACAGGAGGGGAAGATCGGGACCAGCACTTCGCACGGTAGGATGCCGGCGCCCGCATCGCGGACACTGTGGAGCGTGAGGGCTCACCGGCTCACCGCATTCCACGCACGCCTTCAGACTCATGCCGGGCCCTCGGCGTCGGAGCTTAGGGAGCCCGCCGGGAGTACCCCGACCTCGCGCTGCTCCGCAAAGCGGAACCTGCCTCGGACCGGGTGAGGCGTCAATGCCGGAGCCAGCCTCCGAGAAGAAGAGGGGCCTCGGGCATGCCGAGACCCCTCCCGGGCTGAACCGCTCGACCTACCCTCTCAGGGGCCGCTGAACTTGAACCCGGCCGTGATGGGGATGAGCTGTGCCGACGCCGTGGATCCGTCCGCACCAAGCCCGGCCCGGAACACGTTGTGGAACCGGCTCTCCAGAAACAGCATGCCGAGCCCGAAGTTGAGATTGAGCCCAGCGCCTGCATTCAGGCCAAAGCGAGTGGAGCTCGAGTCGTAATGACCGCGGAAGCTGTACACTCCTGCCCCACCAATCACGTAAGGAACAACCCGCGTGGTGCGGGTATGTCCGAACTCGTAGACCACGTTGGCGGTGCTATTGAACTGTTGTCGACCGGCGAAGCTGTTGGCCGCGACGCCGACCGCCTGATAGGTGCCGTCGAGCTGAAAACCGAGGGTGCTGCTAAAGGGCCGAATCTGGAACAGCCCCATGCCTTGCCACCCCGGTGCGAGGGATGGCCCCAGATCGGGAAATCCAGACTCCCGAGCGTCGCCCACGGGCACGGTGACGCTGCCTCCCACCCCGAAGGTGAGGGGAGACTGTTGCTGCGCCCCAACCAGGCCGGCAGCGAGCAGCATGGTGATAGTCACGGCACACGGACGTAGCAGGCGCATAGGCGCGCTCCTGATAATCGATTATGAACAACGTTTGATGAAATTTCCCGTTTCGTCAAGACCATGCCGGCTCCGTAGCCGGATACAAGGACTGCCCCGGCGGTCGGTGGGGCAGTTTGATGGCAATCTGAAACGGGTTCCTACTTGGGGGAGAACCGGATACCCGCGTTGACCGGGATGAACTTCCTATCGCTGCCTTCGATGAACACGTTGTGAAAGCGGCCCTCCACAAACAGACTGACGTTACTCTGGAAATCGAGGTCGAACCCCGCTCCGGCATTCAAGCCGAACTTGGTGGCGGATTGGCTCTGCGTGCCATCGTCGAACTTCCGCTTAACGCCATAAATACCCCCGCCGCCGATGAGGTATGGCCGGAGCCGGGTTGAACTGGCAACTGGGAAGCCGAACACGACGTTGCCGGTTCCAAAAAACCAGCGATCCTTGCCACCGGTGGGGTCGAGCTTGTTCTCCATGTAGGTTCCATCGACCTGGAAGCCAACCCGGGAGGCGGGCGGCTTGAACTGGGCCACGGCGCCGACATCCCATCCGGTCTTGACCTCGCCGCTGTAGTCGCCGAGCGGCATCGAAACCGCGCCGAATGCACCAAAGGACGCCCCGCTTCCGCTGCTCGAGGCTTGCGCGTGAGCTGCAGGTGCGTTCGTCCCCAGAATGGCAAGTGCACCGAGCGCAGCGAATCCCGTCCTCACACAGGTCATCTGCATCTTGCCTCCCATCGCAATTGATTCCGCTCCATCAGGGTTCTTTGCCTGCCCTCCCAACTTAAGCAGCCGCAGCGCTAGGCAAGGTCCATCCCGTAACGCGAACTGCCCCGCCTGTTGGCGGGGCAGTCAGTTGACGTCTGAACCCGATTGCTACTTGGTGTAAAAGCGGATGCCAGCGTTGATCGGGACGAACTTCGCGTTGCTGCCCTCAGTGAATACGTCGTGAAAGCGGGCGTCCACGAACACCCCGACGTTGCTCTGGAAGTTGAAGTCGAACCCGGCCCCGACGTTCAGGCCGAATTTGGTCACCGATTCACCCGAAGTCCCATCGTCGAACTTGGCCTTCACGGTGTAAATACCGCCGCCGCCGATCAGGTAGGGACGGATGCGGGTTTCCTCCGACACGGGAAAGTTGAACACGACGTTACCGGTCCCAAAGAACCAGCGATCCTTTCCACCGCTCGGATCGAACTTGTTCTCCATGTAGTTCCCGTCGATCTGAAATCCGACCGGCGACGTGGCAGGCTTGTACTGGAAGACGAGCCCGGCGTCCCACCCGGTCTTGGTGACGTCGCTGTAATCCCCGAGCGGAATCGAGACGCCGCCGAATCCGCCGAAGGAAATCGAGTTGCTGCCTTTCTCCTGCTGGGCAGCGGCTGAGGTGGTCCCGAGAATCGCAATCACACAGAGCGCAGCAAACCCCTTCACCAGAGCTTTCATACTGCAGTTGCCTCCTTGGACGTGGCCAGACTTTCCGGCCAGATTTGTAGTACGAAGCAGCTTCAGAAGTTACGCAGGCGCGCCGCTTTGCAAGACGCTTGCCGCCGCGACGCCCGCCGGAACCCTTCCAAAAGCCACAGAATGACGAAGTGCACCGCCAACCTGACCCATCACGCGTCCCGGGAGCCGGACACCCTGTCCCGGGCCGAGGCCGAGCGCCGGGCCTGAACCCGCTCGACGATCCGAATCACTAGCGCCCCGACCAGCAACACTACAGCCCCCCACCCAACACTTGATTGGTCGGTCGCCACCGCGAGCAATGCGAGGGCGAATCCAGCCCATGCCAATCCGTGCTTCCACCGCCTCATCGACCCAGAAACCTGCTGACCAGCTCGCGCAGTTCCGGGGTGCTTCGAGCCAGGGCATTGACCCGAGCTCCGAGGCGAACACCATCAGCGACGCTCAACCCATCCAGGTCATAAAGCAACTTTTTTGTCAGCCCGAGCGCCGTGGCACTCCCACCGGCGAGCGCCGCGGCGACCGACGCAACCTCGGTGTCGAAAGTTTCAGGCGACACGATTCTCGAGACCAGGCCGGCTTCGCGCGCCTCGACGGCGGTCAGGAGTCGCCCGGTAGCTGCGAGATCGAACGCCAGTTTTTCACCCACAAGACGCCTCAGAAGGACCAGGACCATGGCCGGTACGAACCCTCTCTGAACCTCGGGATAACCAAGGCGGGCGTCGGCAGCAGCGAGCACCAGGTCGCAGGCCGTCGCCAGACCGCATCCTCCTGCCAGCGCATTCCCCCGAACCGCCGCGATCACCGGCTTGGGAATGCGCCGGAGCACCAGAAAGAGCTCGCCGAGACTGAGGGCCGCGGCCTCGTTGTCCGCCAGGGAGCGATCCACCGATGCGAGCAGCTCCGCGAGATCGAGACCGGCACAAAAATCCCGACCCGCGCCCCGGATTACTAGGACGCGCACCTCCGGGTCGAGGTCGGCATCCTCAGCAGCTGCTCGCAGCGCATCGATGAGCTCGCTACTGAGGGCGTTTCGTTTGTCCGGTCGGTTGAGAGTCAGGGTGAGGACGCCGCCCTTTGCTTCGCGGAGCAGCACGGCCGTCATCGAGAGCCTCGCCTCGCACCCAGTCTCCGGGCGAGCGCCGCGGGCACCGCGATCTCCATACGAAGCAGCGCGGTGGAGTACACCTTGCCCTGAGCGTCGGTCTTGAGCGAGATGGTGCCGCCGCCGTCCAGGGCATCGTGCAGCAGGAAGTTGAGAGCATTGAGATTGGGAAGCTCGAACCGCTCGACACGACTCGCCATGCCGCGGAAGTGGCGGGCGACTCGTGCGGCAGTGACGGCTCGTACCAGTAACGGATAGAGGTCCGGCTCGAGCGCGATCAAGCCGACGTTGGCGGTATTCCCCTTGTCGCCCGAACGGGCATGGGCGAGCCAACGCAGCTGGAGCCGCACGGTCCCCTTCCCCTTCACCGTATTCTCCTCACGCAGCCAGGAGCTCCACCCGGACGTGCGGTTCGATCTCGCGGCGGTCGATCAGTGCGGGCCAGTACGCGATAATCTCTTCCACAGCGGGGCGGCCGCCCGCGAAACCGGTAACGCTGGGCGGCCCAGTGAGGACCAGCGGAGCGATCTCCCGAGTGAACCGCTCTACCGGCGACTTCTCGCGCGCCCGCACGCCGACCCGGAGCTGAATTTCCGGCGCATCCGGATCCGGCTTGCCGGCGAGCCTGCCATGAGCCGCGTCCAGCCCGACGAACTCTGTCAGTATCTGCTCGAACTCGAGGCCAAGGTCTTTGAGGCGCGCTCGGAGCACCCGGTCTGCCTCCTTTGCCTTGGCGTAGGCATCGGGCCAGGCATAGACCAGCGTGCCCACCGCCTTGTACCCGTAGAAATAGGCAATGGAAACTTTCAACATGCCGGTGCGGGGGCCGCCTTTCACACCGCTGACCTCGACGCGGTCCTTGCCCAGTTGATGTAGGTGGATAGTGGTGAAGTCCGCCACGCCATCCGGCGTGATGTAACTCCGGGGATCACCCATCTCGTAGACCAGCTGCTCGGTTACCGAGGCGACGTTGACCACGCCGCCGGTGCCCGCATGCTTCGTCACGACGAAGCTCCCGTCTTCGGCGGCCTCGACGATTGGAAAGCCCACCCGCTCGAGACCGCGAACCCGGCGCCACTCCTTGAGCAGGTTGCCGCCGGAGCTTTGCGCGCCGCACTCGATGATGTGACCGGCAACCGTGCCTGCTGCGATGCGGTCCCAGTCTTCCAAGCTCCAGCCGAACTCGTGCGCCAGCGGCCCGAGTGTGAGCCCCGTGTCGGTCACGCGGCCGGTCATCACGATGTTGGCACCACCCTCGAGCGCCTGAACCACGGGCGCCATGCCAAGGTAGGCGTTGGCGGATCGAACGAGAGGCCGAACATTGGTCAAGGGACGGCCGGTATCGAGGTCGCGCAGCTCGTGTCCCCGAGCCAGCAGATCGTCCAAGCGGTCGAGAATGTCGTCACCGGTCACCAGTCCCACCCGGATCTTCCCATTGAGCCCGAGCCGCCGCGCCGCATCCAGTACAGCTTCGGCACAGGCCTTGGGATTCACCCCGCCTGCGTTCGAGGTGACTCGAATGCCCTTTTCAGCTAGGTCGGGAAGAATTCGCTCCATAGCGGGGACGAAGTCGCGCGCGTAGCCGGCGGAGGGGTCGCGAGACTTTTGCTTCTGCATGATGGACATCGTCACTTCGGCCAAGTAGTCCATCATCAGATAGTCGATCGGTCCGCCCCGGACTTGATGGACTGGAGCTTCGATCCAGTCTCCCCAGAATCCTTGCCCGGCACCGATGCGTACGATTCGGCTCATCGACCGGGCGGCGCGCCAAGGTTGGCCTCCCGGGTCCATGCTTCGCCCGCCGCATGGACCACGGTTACGCCGAGCCCCCCAAACCCTTGGGGCAACGCCCCGCGCGGAGCAGTCACGGCAAATCGAACGGATTGCGATTCGCGAGCCTTGAGGTTCAGGTGTGGTCGTCGCTGGCCGTCACTCTCGAGCACGACGGGCGTTTCCGCGTAGAGGCGGATCGTAACGGTGGCCTTCCAACCGTGCGCCGGGCTTGGGTCGGCAAAGCCCGGGAAAAGGCGAACCTCGAGGGGCCAGTCTCCATGCTGCGGCAGGCCGGTTTTGAGCCGGCTCACTGCGTAATTCATGGGTTCCTTGGCCAGGATGCTCCCGGTCGAGTCGAACAACGAGACACCGAAATCGGTAAACCGGCCCCACTGCTCCCGGTCCATTTCGACATCGACTGCGATGCCTCGGACCCAGGTCGGAGCAATAAAGGGGATCCGAATCACGTCGGAACCAGTGGTATCGATCTGCTGACTCCGTTCGGCCCCGATCAGTGCGAAGGCGACGTCGGCTTCTGCCGGTTCACCCGACACATTGGTCAGCTCAGCGACGGCCGCGTTGCCGTCGCGACGAGCAAAAAGCCGGAACGGCGACTGCTCTACTCGAATGGAGACAGTTGCGGAGCCGCCCAGGGCAAACGCATCGGCCTCGTATACCCCGGATTGCGCGTCGCGAGCATCCACTTCGAACAGAGCCGCGGCCGTGTCGGCACCGGCCTCCTGCTCGCGCGGAGGGGGTCGGTCCCGGAACGGGCGACCCCCCGGCTCGTATAACGAAGCAAGCGCGGTCTCGTCCTGACTGGCGGAAGCGACACGCACCACGAACGGACGACCACTGTCGGCCATGAAGAAGCCTCGATGAGTCCCCCCTGACTCGAGCTGCGCCGCTGAGACCAGCGTCGCGGTGCCCAGCGGATGCGGCACGACCACAGTATTGACCAGCCGGAAGACAGGTCCGAGCAGAGTGTCCGTGGTCCATCCACTCACCACGCCGCTGTAGACGCCTGGCTTCTTGAGTGCGGCCGCGCTGTAGCGGACCGAAATTGTGCCCTTGGTTCCGCGCACAGTGACGCTCTTTGGCGCGCGAAGCCAGGGAGCGCTGGAGCGAAGCGTAAAGGTGGTCGAGCCCGAGGCGCCTGGACGGGAAATCTCGAATTGCTGAACCGTGTCTCGGGCAGAGGCGAGTCCCCGCTCTCGATAGGCGGCATCTGAGCCATGCCCGACCGCCTGCACGGCCACATCGGGGACTTTCCGCCGTCCCTGCAGCCAGCGCCACGCCGATTCCATGTCCGGGAGCCCGGCGCCTTCGTCGACAAAGGGCAAGTCGCTCTGGGGGCGTGCGGTCACCATCAGCGCCTGCTTGATGGTGCGCGCATCAGCCTCGATGCCGGCCTGCTTGAGAGCGGAACGGAGCAGTGCGGCGAGGCCCGCAACGTGGGGAGATGAGAAACTGGTGCCCTGCTTGACCTCTCCGCCGCGATCGTACCGCGGGACGCTGGAGTAGGCGAATCCCGGCGCCAGGACATCCGGCTTCGCCAGCTCGCCCCCACGCGAGCTGAAGAAGGCAATTAAATCCGTCGGTGTCTTCCCCGGCGCCCGCCGGAGGAAGGCTCCCGGGACGGTGGCGCCGGCCGTGAGCACGCGTCGCGCCGACCCGGGGAAGCCCATGGTGGAAAGCCCGGGTCCGTCATTCCCGGCGCTCATCGCAAAGACGAGATCGGGATGGGCCGCGAGCACCGAGTCCACGATGCGATCGATTCGCGCGCCCCCTTCGATCTCGTTCCCCACACCGAAGCTCATGTTGAGCACCAGCGGCATGCGTCGCCGGTCGGCGAATCGGATCGCGTAATCCATTGCGCGGAGCATGCCACCGGTAACCGAGATGCCGCCCTGCGCGTTGTTGGCGATCTTGAGACCGAGCAGCTGCGCGCCCGGCGCCACGCCGTCGAATCCCGCGACCCCGTACAGATCGTGTCCCGCCGCCACGCCCGAAACGAAGGTGCCGTGATTGCCCGTATCCACGAACACGTCGAGCGTGGGCGCTCCGGCACTGTCACCGAAGTTGGCCGCGGCTGCGACCGGAGGTTGTCGGCCCTTCGGCGCCCAGCCGAAGGTCTCATGAGCTACCAGGAAGTCGTGCACCGGCTTCTCGTTGGCGAGAGAGCCGTCGCCGTCGGTGTCGGTAAAGAGAACCCAGCCGTCCGTCGCCTTGGTAACGACGATCGGCAGAGTATCGCTCACCATGCCGTTGCCGTTGAGATCGGCGGCGGGTGCGTCGCCCAGCGGAATCTCCCGCAGCGTGCCGGCGTAATACGGTCCCTGCGTATTGAGAGCGGCAATCCGACCCATGCCCGCGAGGCGCTTGCCCGCCACCTCCAGCGTGTCGCCCTTCGGAGCGACCCGCTGGAGCACGACTGTGCCTTCGCCCGAGAAATCCCTCAGGTCGAGAATCTTCCCCTCCCCGGTGCTCGTGGTCGTGAGACCGGGAGCACTGGGATCGATGCCGGTATCGAGAATGCCGATGAGCACCCCGCGCCCATCTGCCTCGGGATGCGCCTTTCGAAATGCGTCGACGCCGGTCGAAGCGAGCCCCATCCATCCGCGCGCGTACGCCGCTGCCGGCGGTGCCACCCTGGGCCGCTCCGGTGGAGGTGCAGGCGTCGAAGCCGTGGCACTGTCGGGCTGGAGCGACGCGCTCGACCGGTTGAGCGGAACGGAATCGATGTTCGGCTTGGCCGGTCTCCTGGCCTGAGCGGTGGGGGCGGACTCGGGGGCCGGCGCCGGTGCCGCCGAATGACCACCACACCCAATCATCGCGCCGAGCAGCGCGACGAGGCAGACAGAACGATTCATGTCAGGAGGCCGGAACGGCATCGAGAGGAGGAAGAACGAATGGACCGAGGTGAGGTCCGGCGTAGTTGGCGACAACGCGAAGCAGGAACGCGAGCTGGTCGCGGGTTTCATCCGGCGTGACGATCGAGTCTACAAAACCCCGGGCACCGGCGAACTTGGCATCGAGCTGATGCTCGTAATCGGCCCGCATCGTTTCGATGGCCGCCTGCTTGTCGGGCGGCAGCGCCTTGCCTGCGGCCTGCGCCTTCTGAATTTCCGGCCCATGAACCGCCATTACGGCGGATTCGCCTTCCATCACGCCCATGCGGCCGGTCGGCCAGGAAAGAATGAAGTCGGGATCGAAGCCCTGCCCCGCCATCGCGTAATAGCCGGCTCCCGAGGCGTGGTTCATCGTGAGCACGAGCTTGGGGACGACGGCAGTTGCCATGGCCTCCACGAATCGCGCGCCTGCCCGGATGATGCCGGACTGCTCGGCCTCGGGGCCGACCATGAATCCGCTCACGTCCTGCACGAAAAGAATCGGAAGCCGCTCCCGGCTCGCCGTCTCGATAAAGTAGGCCACCTTCTCGGCGCTCTCTGTGTACAGGATGCCGCCGAAGCGGGGCCGCTCGCCGGATTTTCCTTTGATCACCCCGCGATGGTTGGTGATGACCGCCACGGGCCAGCCCTCGATGTGAGCGTGGCCGCAGATCATTTCCTTCGCGGCATCGGGTTGGAATTCGTCGAGCACGCCGCCGTCGAGCAGGCAGGCGAGCACCTGATGCATGTCGTAGGACAGTCGATGATCCTGCGGCAGCAGCTCGTACAGATCGGAGGGCGGGCGCGCCGGAGGGCGGGCCGGCAGAATCCGATGGTGAACGCCGCCCACACGCGGAAGCCGCGCAATGTATTCCCGAATGCGGGCAAGACAGGCCGAATCGTCTGCCACCCGATAATGCGCGACGGCGCTCGTCTCGGTGTGCATCCGTGCGCCGCCCAGCGTTTCGGCATCGATCGTCTGCCCGGTCGCGCCCTTCACGAGATTGGGTCCGCCCAGCCCCATAAAGCTGGTGCCCTCGACCATGAAGATCACGTCGGACAGGGCAGGCAAATACGCACCGCCGGCGACGCAGCTTCCCATCACGGCCGCGATCTGAGGTACGTGCAGGTACCGACGCATGATCGAGTTGTAGTAGAACAGCCGAGCGGCGCCGTACTGGCCGGGGAACACACCGCCCTGGTAGGGCAGATTCACACCTGCGCTGTCGACCAGATACACGATCGGGATGCGCTGCCGCATGGCCACTTCCTGCGCCCGCAGCATCTTCGTGATCGTTTCCGGCCACCACGATCCCGCCTTCACCGTGGCGTCGTTGGCGATGAGCACCACCTCACGCCCTTCGACAGTGCCGACCCCCGTGATCACTCCCGCTCCTGGAGCCTGGCCCTCATACCGATCGTAGGCGACGAGCAGGCCCAACTCGAGCCAAGGCCCACCCGGATCGAGAAGACGCTCCACTCGTTCGCGGGGAGCGAGCTTCCCTTGTTTGTGCATCCGGGCAATGCGCTCCGCTCCCCCGCCTTGGCGGAGGCGAGCAGCCAGGTCGCGGTACTCCTCGCTCAGCGTGCGAAGCCGGCTTGGTTTCTTGGGGGCGGAAGAGGTGGTCACGACAGCTTGGCGGCGGCCCAGCTCCTGATGTAGTCCACCAGGTCGGAGGTTGGCGTGCCCGGGCCGAACAACCGGCCGATGCCCTGGGCCTGAAGTGCCTCAGCATCTTCCCGTGGAATGATGCCGCCTCCGGTCACCAGAATGTCGGTGCGTCCCTGATCGACGAGCAGCTGGCGGACGCGGGGGAAAAGCGTCATATGCGCGCCTGAGAGGATAGAAAGGCCGACCACGTCCACGTCTTCCTGGACGGCGGCGGACGCGATCATTTCCGGGGTCTGGTGAAGTCCGGTATAGATCACTTCCATGCCGGCGTCGCGCAACGCCGCCGCCACGACCTTGGCCCCGCGATCGTGACCGTCGAGACCGGGCTTGGCAACCAGCACTCGAATCGGTCGAGCAGGCGCCTGCCGAGCAGGGCTCGCCATCAACGAAATCGCAGCAGCCCGGCGAGACCATCGATCTCGCGAGCGGCAGCCGCCTCGTAGACCACGTTCACGTCGACTCCCTGGCGAAGAGCCTCTTCGATTGCATCGTCCACCACGTCGAGCACCGCCACGGCGCCGCCCTCGGGACGGCAATCCTTTTCAGTAAGGGCGAGCCGTCCCGTGTCCGGACACCGAAAGCCGGGGGCACTGGTATCACCGCTCACCAGCAATGCTCTTACCTGCCCGCGCGACAATGCCATGAGGGTCGAAGCTAGCCCGTTCACCGCCCAGCCCGACCCCTGGCGCTCCCGAAGCTCGCTGACCAGCGCCCGCTCGGACGCCCGTTCCCATGATTCCCGCACAGCCAGGGTCGCAATGTGGACCGCGGCGGCGGTCGCTTCCTTGGGATTGAGCTTGGCGGTCCCCAGCAAGCGCTCGGTAAGATAGGAATGGAGGAATGGACGCACCGCCCCGGCCTCCGGGCCCGGGCCGGCGAGCACAATCCCGTGCGCCGGCTGGCGGCGGTCACGGGCAAACAGTTCCCGGGCGATCGACTCGAAATGCCGCTGCTTTTCTTCCCGGATCCGGTTGTGGTAGTTGTGCTCGCCCCAGCCTGGTCCGTCCTTATCCCCGTGGAACCGTCCTCCTCGCGTGGAGTCGGCCCGGAGGCTGGGAAGCTCGGTCGCGTGGTAAGCGGTGACCTCGAAGAAGCGCGCGCTCGTCCGGTCGAGTACAACCGTGAGAACGCGACCGAACTCGTCTTCCATGGCGGCGAGCTCTCGGACGAGCGGCGTACCGTCCACCGCCAGGCGGGACCGGTGGATCAAAGGCATCGGGGTCACCTCGAACAGACCGATGCCTTCCGAGGCGAAGATCGCGAGTCCCTGCGCCCCCGGGAGATTGGCCGGCGATCGGAGATGTTCCACGACGCGATCCAGGTCGCGCGCGACAGCCTCCTGAGCCGTGCGATCACGAACCAGCTGCGGCAGCGCTGCCTTCACCTGCTTGACCCGATTCTTGATCTTGATCAGATACTTCCCGCGCGAGCGGTCCCGCGGCTCGAGCTTGAGATAACAGGACACCACGGGATGCCCGGCAGCGTTGGTGCGAGTGAGGCGCTCGAGCTGCAGGTGAATGGCCGACGGCGCCCTCGCGTCCGGGCGCGGAGCGGCGAAGGGGCGCCGAACGGCCGGCTGCCCGCCCACGTCAGAAGAAGACCGGCTCACGGTAACTCCCATAAATCTCCTCCAGCACTTGCCGGATTTCGTAGAGCGTGCAGCCTGCGCGCGCGCAGTCCAGCATTGCCGGAATGATGTTTCGATCTTCGGCGGCGGCAGCCCCTAGAGCTGCCAACCGAGCCGTGGCGAGCGACGCGTCGCGCGTGGCCCGTAGATCAGCGAGGCGACGACGCTGGGTCCGCTCCGCCTCATCGCCCACCTTCAGGATCTCCACCGGGCCTTCGGCTTCCTCGAGGAAGTCGTTCACGCCCACGATCAATCGGCGGTGCTGCTCCAGCTCCGCCTGGAATCGGGCCGATGCGTGCGCGATCTGCCGCTGGAACCAGCCGGACTCGATGGCCCGCACCACACCACCCTGAGCCTCGATTTCGGCAAAGAGTCCTTCCGCCTCCCGTTCCAGCCCATCGGTGAGCGCCTCCACCAGATAGGAGCCCCCTAGCGGATCTGCAACGTTCGCCACACCGGTCTCGTAGGCGAGGATTTGCTGGGTGCGGAGGGCGATACGAACCGATTCCTCGGTCGGCAGGGCGAGGGTCTCGTCGAGCGCATTGGTATGGAGTGACTGGGTTCCGCCGAGCACCGCAGCCAGGGCCTGATACGCTACTCGCACAATGTTGTTGTGCGGCTGCTGTGCCGTGAGTGTGACACCCGCGGTCTGACAGTGGAACCGCATCTTCCAGCTGCGCGGGTCCCGGGCACCGTAGCGGTCCCGCAGGGCACGAGCCCAGATGCGACGGGCGGCCCGGAGCTTTGCAACCTCTTCGAAGAAGTCACTGTGCACGTCCCAGAAGAAGGAAAGCTGCGGGGCGAAACGGTCCACCTCGAGGCCGCGGGCCAAGCCGTGCTCGACGTAGCAGAAGCCGTTGGCAAGCGTGAACGCCAGCTCCTGAGCCGCCGTGGACCCGGCTTCCCGGATGTGGTAGCCCGAGATCGAGATGGTGTTCCACTTGGGCGTGTGCTCGGCGGCCCATTCGAACAGGTCGACGATGATCTTGAGCGCAGGCTCCGCCGGGTAGATCCAGGCGTGCTGCGCCATGTACTCCTTGAGTATGTCGTTCTGGATCGTGCCCCGGAGCCGATCGATGGACACGCCCTGCCGCTCGGCCGCAGCGACGTAGAAGCAGAAGAGGATCGCGGCGGGACCGTTGATCGTCATCGAGGTGGAGACCTGATCGAGCGGAATTCCGTCGAATAGTGTCTCCATGTCCGCCAGGCTCGAGATCGCGACACCGCACTTGCCGACTTCCCCCTCTGAACGGGGATGGTCCGAGTCGTAGCCCATGAGCGTGGGAAAGTCGAACGCAACCGAGAGACCGGTCTGGCCCCGCGACAGGAGGAACTTGTACCGCTCGTTCGTGTCCTCGGCCGTGCCGAAGCCGGCAAACTGGCGCATGGTCCAGAGGCGGCCCCGGTACATCGTCTCGTGAATGCCGCGGGTAAAAGGGAATTCCCCGGGGAGGCTGAGGCGGGCCTCGTCCGCCGGCAGATCCGGTGCAGCGTATACAGCCTCGAGTGCACGTCCCGACACCGTCGTGAAGTCGGCATCGTCCCGAACCGGCTGCGCCGCCACTCGCTCCCGCCACGCGCGCAGCTCGGCTCGCAATTGCTCGAGCTCGCGCTCCTGCTCGGCGAGCCGAGCGTTGAGCGTGGTCTTGTCTGCGTCGAGATTGGAAGCGGTCATACCTGCTCGCCCTGGCGCAGCCCGTCGAGGATTTCCGCCGCAAGATCGTAAGGACTCAGCCGACCCTCGGTGACTTCGTCGAGGCGATCGCGGATCAGGCGCTCCGCCTGGGTTTCCTGCCACAACCAGCGCCGCGTCGCACGATCCACCACCTCGCGGGTGCGGTCGTACATGCGCTGGCGGCGCCGGCGTTCCAGCTCGCCCGAGGTGGCCAGCCACTCGTGGTGCCGCTCGAGTGCTGCGATCAGCTCGCCGACGCCTTCTCCTTTGGACGCGGCCGAGAGGAGTACCGGATGGTCCCAGCTTGGCGCATCGGCCCGGGGCGCGTCGCTCTTCGGTCGTCCGGCTGCGCGCCCATGATGGGCCGGCACGTGCCGATAGGCGTTGCCCCGACGAATTCCCAAAGTCACTTCAATCTCCTGGCGAAGCTTTTCGGCTCCGGGCCGATCCGCCTTGTTGATCACGAAGATATCAGCCGCTTCCATGACGCCCGACTTGAGGGTCTGAATCGCGTCACCTGACTCGGGGACAAGGAGCAGCACCGTTGAGTCCGCCATGCGCGCCACGTCCAGCTCGGATTGCCCAACCCCGACCGTCTCAACCAGGATGCGGGCAAACCCCGCGGCATCGAGCAGATCGCACACCTCGCGGGTCGTGGTCGCCAGTCCACCGAGCGAACCACGGCTCGCCATTGATCGGATGAAGACTCCGGGATCGAGGGCGACGGACTCCATGCGAATCCGGTCCCCCAGAAGGGCTCCGCCACTGAATGGACTGGTGGGATCGACCGCGACGACGCCGACGGAGAGACCGGTTTCACGGTAGGCGGTAACGAGGCGCTCGGTCAGCGTCGACTTGCCCGCGCCCGGAGGTCCGGTGATCCCGATCCGCCGCGCGCGGCCCAGATGGGGATGCACCCCAGCGAGGAGCTGTTCAAAGCCAGGCCGAGCATTCTCCACCTCCGAGATCGCCCGTGCCACAGCCGCGGTCCGGCCGGCGAGGAGATCCCCGAGCAGGCGGTCGGAGGTCATGCTGAAAGGTCGCCTCCCCCCACAGGAGAGGCAAGTTATTCGACGCGCTGTTCGGCGGCTTTCCGACGCTGCGCTAGTGCCCGGATCAGTAGAAGGACGAGGATGGCGACGACCACCGCCCCCAGCAGCAAGAACTCGATTCTCTTGAAGTGGCCGAGGAGAGTCTCCGCGCCGTCGCCCACGAGATATCCGAGACCCACAAAGAAAGTTGCGCTGAGGATGCACCCGATCGCGTCTACCGGCACGAAGCGATGGACCGGCAATCCATGCAGACCCCAGAACAGCATGCTGGCGTTCTTGGTCCCGTAGATGAACCGGGCTATCACGATCTGCCACACGCCGACCTTACGAACGATCTCCTCGATCCGGGGACCGACTCGACGATAAAAACCGGCATTCTGGAACCGAGCTGTGTGGAGCCGTCCGATGGTATACCAGACACAATCACCGATGAATGCGCCCATCGCCGCCACGGCGATTGCGATCGGCAACGGAAAGTAGCCCCGATGAGAGACGACTCCGCCCAGGACCATGGAAAGGTCGCCCTCGATGCAGGAGCCGAGGAAGACCGCCGCGAGGCCGTAACGGATGATGAGGTGTTGGATTCCCATGGAGCAGCGAGCTCAACTGCTCCGAGCGCGGGCACGATCGAGCGCTTCGTCGATCGTGCCCACGAGATTGTCCTCGCCGAGCAACTCGACCATACCGGCGCGTTGCAGCGCGATCATAGGCTGCGCGTGTAGGCCGACGACGATAACGGCCGTGCCACCGGCGCGAAATCGCCGGATCATGTCCTTGAGCGCATGAAGCCCGGTGGAATCGATGGCATTCACGTTGCGCATGATCAGCACCAGCGTGTGGGGGCGCCCGGCCACGGTCGCAAGCGTCTCCTTGAACTTTTCGGCAGCTCCGAAGAAGAACGGCCCGTCGATCGCGTAGATCTGCACACCCACCGGGATGTTGCGGCCGCTCTTGGCATACAGCGGGGAGTCCACCAGGCTCTCATCGGCGAACTCGCGGGTCAGGGCGCTGATGTTGGTCACTTCCGACATCCGTTTCATGAATAGAAAGGCCGCAGCGACCAACCCGACTTCCACGGCCGCCGTAAGATCGACCAGCACCGTCAGAAAAAACGTGAGCAGCATGACGATCACGTCGCTCCTGGGAGCGCGCAGCTCCGACGTGAACGTGCGCCAGTCTGCCATGTGATAACTGACCACGACCAGAATGGCGGCCAGCGTCGCCATGGGGATGAGTCCAGCCCAGCGTCCGAAGAACAACGTGATCAGCAGCAGGGTGAGCGCGTGAACCATCCCTGCCACGGGGGTGCGTCCGCCGTTCCGCACATTGGTGGCGGTTCGTGCGATGGCGCCCGTCGCGGGAATCCCTCCGAAGAGCGGCGAGGCCACGTTGGCCACGCCTTGTGCCACCAGCTCCATGTTCGAGCGATGATGCCCGCCGATCATACCGTCCGCCACCACCGCCGACAGCAGGGACTCGATCGCACCGAGCAAGGCAATGGTGATCGCGGGTTGCACCAACTGCCTGCCCGTCTCCCAGCCGACCTGGGGCAAGTGCGGTGCGGGAAGACCGCCGCTGATGCTGCCGAACCGAGCCCCGATGGTCTCCACGTCGAGGTGCAGCAGGTGAACTGCTGCGGTCGTCACGATCAGAGCCAAGAATGGCCCCGGAATTCGGCGGTTGATCCGTGGCCAGAGCTGAATGATGAGGATCGCGGACAGCGCCACGCCGAGGGCGGCCGGATTGAAGGCGAGATGCTCGCCGAAACTGCGCCACTTTTCCACGAATTCGGCCGGAACCGGACCCATGGCGAGACCGAACAAATCTTTGATTTGACTGGAGAAGATCACGACCGCGATCCCCGCAGTGAAGCCGGTGGTTACCGGGAACGGGATGAATTTGATCGCCCCACCAAGCCCGGCTAGGCCGAGCCCGATGAGCATGACCCCCGCCATCACGGTCGCGATGGTGAGACCTTCGACACCATAGCGCTGCACGATTCCGTAGACGATCACGACGAACGCGCCGGTCGGCCCGCCGATCTGGACCCGGGAGCCGCCCAACCCGGCGATGATAAACCCCGCAATGATGGCCGTGTACAGGCCTGCCTGGGGGGTCACGCCGCTTGCAATGGCAAAGGCAATGGCCAGAGGCAGCGCAACTACCCCGACAATAACCCCGGCCACCAGATCGTTTGCAAACTGCTGGCGCGTGTATTCCTTCAGCGTAGTGGCGAGCTTGGGAACGAGCACCGTCACTCCTGAGTCGCGCGGAACGACTAACGAAAGTTGCGGATCCTGGAACTTATCGGACGATGTGGTGTCGTCACCCGAGCGCGGACGCGAGACCGAGTAGAGCACCGCCAGCATAAGCCAGGGGGCACTCAGCCCGCGCATCAGCAACAAGAGCGCGAGCACTGTGAGCGCGATAGTACCCGGCCCATGTAGACCGGCTCGGCCAAGTTCGATCGCGATCCCTATCAGCAGCGCGACGGCCCCGACGTTGACCCCGTGGAGAAAACGACGCGCTGCTGGAGCCGCATGGAGCCGAGGTAACAATGCTCCGCTAAGTGGGACCAAAATAAACGCCGGGAGGAAGATACCGGCGGTAGCCGCGAGGCCCGCGGGCACACCAGCAAGGCGATACCGGCGACCTCGCGGTGGTAAAGACGGGACCCGGCAGGAAGGCCAATAGGACGTAGCCGCTGCCGTACACGAGCGCACCGCTCCGACTTGGCGTGGGTGACGACCGCTACTACAACGGGGGTCCCACCACGGAGGATACCTTCGACGGGGGGAAGCCGCCCGTATCGCTGGTAGCCCCACGCCGCTATCAGCACCAGAAGCACGGCGGGAGAGATGAAGCCGAGGCCGGCCAGCAGCATCCCGCGCCAGCTCCCTTTGCGCAGACCAACTGGAGTTCGGACCGGGTATCAGGTTCGCCGCGCCATGAGGTCCAAGAACTCGCCCGGCTCGAGCCACCGGCGGTCTAAAACGATCTCCTTTTCCATCAGAGCCAGGTGGGCGGCAGTGCCTTCGAAACCCAGACACCCCAGTTTGAGTAAAGCGCGAAACAGCGGCCGGAGCTCAACGTCTTGGACAAGTTGGCGCAAAACGGCCGTCCTCGTGGGCCAGAAAGTCGCGGCCTGTTTAGATTTGGTCCGCTCGGCAGGCTCTAAGTCCATACTGCCGTAGCCCGGTCAACTTGGCTCAGTGGCCGCCTTCTTGCCCAAGGCGGCCACGTCCCTTACAGCAGTTTCTCAATGGAAGGCGAAGGGCTTGATGCGCATCGCGCTCGTCACTGAGTTCTACTACCCCCACTTAGGCGGCGTAACCGAGCACGTCCACAATCTGGCCAAGGTTTACAACGCCGCAGGGCATCCGGCTATCGTCGTCACCTCGAACATGCGGATGCCCACGGGGACTCCGGACGCTCACGAGTATGAGAAGGACGAGGATTTCGTCCGGCGGGTGGGCACCAGTCGAATCATCTACAGTAGCGGGTCCTTCGCCCGCATCACGACCGGATGGCGGCTGCGACGGCAGCTGCGCGATCTGTTCCGCAGGGAGCAGGTCGACATCGTGCACGTGCATGGAGGGCTGGCTCCGACCTTCGGGATCATCGCTCCACTGGCCGCCTCCGACCTCGGCATTCCCGTCGTGGCGACATTTCACTCCTGGTTCGCCAAATCTCTCGCACTCCGTTTCTGGCGCAGCGAGGCGAAATGGCTCCTGGGCCACCAAGCGGCCAACATCGCGGTAAGCCAACCTGTGGTGGAGGCTCATGCGCGCTACGTGGACGCCGACTGGGAGATCATTCCCAACGGCGTGGACACCGCGTTCTTCCAACCCAATGGACGATCGCCGGCGGCCCCCGAGGTTCAGGACCCGAAGCTGCTCTTTCTTGGCCGGCTTGATCCGCGCAATGGCTTGGAGACCGTGCTGCAGGCGATGCCGGCTGTCTTGGAACGGTTCCCCCGGACCAGGTTAACGATCGCGGGCGATGGCCCGCTGCGCCCGCTCTACGAGCGCCTGGCCCGACCGGTCGCCGAACACGTCGACTTCCTCGGTCGGGTGAACGGCAACCGGCCAGAAGTGTACGGGTCCGCCGACCTCTATCTCTGTCCCACCACGAAGGCGTCGTTCGGCATTACGCTGCTCGAGGCCATGGCTTGCGGTACGCCGCTCGTCGTTTCCGACATCACTGGGTTTCGCGAACTGGTTGCCCGCGATAGCGAGGCCGTGCTGGTGAACAAAGACGATGCGACCGCCTGGGCTCAGGTGACGATCGATCTTCTAGCCGATCCGCGCCGTCGATCCGCTATGCGCTCGGCCGGACTGGCGAAAGCTCAAACGTTCGCATGGCCCAGAGTTGCCGAGCAAGTGTTTGCCGTGTATCAGCGGGTCACGAAATGATAGGCGTTGCCGTCGCGGCGGGATTGGCTGGCGCCGCGGGGTTGCTGACCTACGGTGCTCTCGAGCCCACTAACCGCCTGTTCGGTCCGGTGACCAGCCGAGGTCCGAGAGACCGCTCGGTGTATCTCACCTTCGACGACGGTCCCAACGAGGGGGCGACGCCGGCAATTCTCGATACGCTCGCGGAGGCCGGTGTGCCGGCAACGTTTTTTCTCGTCGGTCGGCATGTGTTGCGGTATCCAGAGCTCACGCGGCGCATCGCTGCCGCCGGCCATGGAATCGGCAATCACACCCAGACACACGCCAAGCTGCATCGACTGGGACCCCATCGAATCGAGCGGGAGCTTCGCTCCGCCCACCAAGCGATCGTAGAGGCCTCGGGAACGATTCCGACCATGTTCCGGGCTCCGCACGGCTATCGCAATCCCTTCGTCTTTCGGGCTGCGAAGGCGCTCGGCTACCGCGTGATGGGCTGGAGCTTCGGGGTGTGGGATACGGCCCGGCCAGGAGCAGAGGAGATTCGGCGGCGGATCCTGGCCCGCGTCGGCCCGGGCTCGATTCTCTTGCTCCACGACGGAGACGGGTACGATCCCACGGGTGACCGCCGGCAAACCGCCGAGGCGCTCCCCGGTATCATCGCCGACGTGCGCGCCCGTGGGTACGAATTCCAGCCGTTGGCCGAGATCGCGACATGAAGCCTTGGCGTTGGGTTCTGGCGCTCCTCGCCGTCGTCACAGCGGTGCTCGCGGTCCAGTTCGCTGTTCGCTTTCCCTGGGCCGGGACCCTGACCGCAGTCGCGAGGGCTGACTGGCTTCTGTTGGGCGCCGCCGCCATCGCGAACATCGTATCGCTCGGCGCCAAGGCTTGGGCCTGGCACCTCGTCCTGCTTCCGCGCGCGCGGCATCGGTTTCGCACAGCCCAGGCCGCCACGTTTGTTGCCGCGGCAGTCAACTCGGTCAGCGTGTCGGTCAGCGGTGAAGCGGCGCGGCTTCACCTGGTGGCCACGCGCGATGCCGTGCCGGTGAACGCCGGGCTCTGGTCGCTGGTCTGGTGCCGTCTGATCGAAGCTCTCGGGCTGGTTGTCTTTCTCGCTCTCATCCTGGCGATCATCCCCACCGAGCCGTGGATGCGCCCCTTCGAGATCGGGGCCTGGATCGTTCTGGGCCTTCTTGGCGCAGCCTGGTCCCTCGGTGTGGGTCCCAAGTTGCTCTCCTCCATACCCGCGTCGTGGCGGTCGCGGATCACGGAGTGGAGCACACCGCCGAAGCGTTGGCTTGCTCCCCTCGGACTCTCGGTCGTCAACTGGGCAGCCCAGTGGCTCACTTTCCACCTCGCGTTCGTCGCGACCCACGTGTCCACCACGGCCAATGTCTCCCTCTCCGCGCTAGTGATGGCCAACCTTGGCGGAGTTTTCCGCATTACCCCCGGTAACGTCGGCGTGTTGCAGGCATCGCTGGTGCTCGGCATGCTTGCCTTTCACATCCCGGAGGACCAGGCGCTCGCGGCCGGCCTCACGCTTCAGGCTGTGCAGGTCGTTCCTATCCTCGCGATCGGCGTTGCGTTGGTGGGGGCTCAAGGCTTGCGGAGTCTGGGAGCCAAGCGGACCGAGGCAGCCGAGGCGGCGTGACGATGAGCGTCGAGATCGAGCGGCTGGCACAAGGCTCCGTGCCGGCACGGCTGGATGATATCGGGGTGCGGGAACGGCCCTCCATGGCGCTGGCCCGGCGGCTGGCGATCCTGACGGCGATCCTCGCCTTGGTTCTGGTACTGGGTGCGACCGAAATCTCGCTTTCCTGGTCCGAGCGCTCCCGGCTCGAGGATTTTCGGGACGATGCGATGGCGCTGGCGAATACGCTCTCCGCACTTCTCACCGATATCGCCCCCACCGGCAACCCCGATTCGCTGGCTCAGGGGCTCGAAGATGAAGCCCTGCAGCGTCTCGGTCCCTCGCGGAAGGCCTGGATTTACCTGGCCAGCGGCTCGATGCTCACCCTGGTCGCGTCGAGCGATACCGTACTCGATCATCCCGCCGACGACGCTGATGCGCTCGCCTTCGCCCGGCGCGCCATGATCGTGCGGCGGCTGGACGCACCGCTCTCGGGATGGCACGTAGCCACGCCGCTTGGTCGAGGGAGACCGTTCGGAGTCCTGGACATAACGGTCTCGACCAGGAAGCTCGAGGCGTGGGCGCGGGTCGAGCGGCAGCGCGCTTACTTAGCCGCCGTCATCTCGGCGTTGCTGCTCGCTCTGGGGGTCGCGCTGCTGACGCGCAAGTGGGTGGGGCGACCGCTCGAGTCGCTGGGTCAGGCAATGGCGGGGGCGCACGGAGGCGCCGCCGGCGCTCCGCCGGCGCCCGAGATAGGGCCGCACGAATTCCGGATGCTCGCTTCGCGTTACAATGAGCTGCGAGAGGCGCTGGCTCAGCGCGAGCGAGAAAGTCAGTCGCGCGCCGCGTTGTTAACGCTGCAGGAGCGAGCGCGAGGCCTCGACCGGCTGGCATTGCTGCAGGAGACCGCCGTCTCGTTTGCCCACGAGATCGGCACGCCGCTCAACACGCTGAACGGACACCTCCAACTCCTGCGTGACGACCTGCTCGCGCTGCGTCAGCCAAAAGCAGTCGAGCGCGTTCGCCTTCTGCTGACGCAAGTGGATCGGGTGGCCGGGATCGTGCGCGCGGGGCTCGACCGGGGACGCTGGCCTCAGCCCTACGTCCGTACCACCGACCTGAGAGAGCTGGCCGAGCGCATGCTTCGCTTCCTGGAGCCATCGTTCGTCGATGCCGGGGTGCAGGCCGAGCTTCGGCCCGGCTCGCCGGCGCAAGCGATTTGCGACCCGGCTCAGGTCGAACAGATCCTCTTGAACCTGCTCAAGAATGCGATCGAGGCGCTGGAGCCGGGTGGCCTGGTGATCGTGAGCACCGGTATCCGGAATGGGCAGGCTTGTCTCGAGGTCGAAGATGATGGTCCGGGTCTCGACCTTGAAGCGCAGGCCAATCTCTTCCGGCCGTTCACCACTACCAAAGGAGCGGGGGGCAGCGGGCTCGGATTGGCCGTCAGCCGGCGGCTCGCCCGTGGCCTCGGCGGCGACCTGGAGCACGTTCCCAGCAGCGCGGGAACCCGCTGGCGCCTCACCTTGCCCAGCGCGGGAGTAGCTGCATGACCGGCACCGAGGGCGAAGCCAGCGTTCTGCTGGTCGATGACGACGAAGCCGCCTGCCGGTTGCTAGCGGAGGTGCTCGAGCGGGACGGCTATCGCGTCGCCTCCGCGCTGTCGGTGGACGAAGCCCTGGCCAAGCTAGACCGAGAAGGCCCGTTCGACGCGGTGCTCACGGATTTGCGGATGCCGGAACGAAGTGGGCTCGATCTGCTCAAGACCGTTAGGGATCGGGAGCCCGATGCGCTGGTGCTGGTGCTTACGGCGTTCGGCGACGCGGCCGCTGCTGGCGAAGCCATCCGGGCGGGCGCCTACGACTTCGTGAGCAAGCCGTACGATATCGCCGCGCTGCGGGAGACCCTGGCCCGCGCATTGGGTCGCCGTCGGCTGGCGAGCGCGAGCCGCGAGCGCCGCGGCGCTGCCCAGCGACCCTCCGGCGGCAGCCGTGGTGGATCGCTGGTGGGCCACAGCCTCGCGATCATCGAGGTCATGAAAACCGTTGCCCGGGTCGCTCCCACCCAGGCCACCGTGCTCCTCCTGGGAGAAACCGGGACGGGCAAGGAGCTCGTAGCCCGAACCATCCACTCCTTTTCCGAGCGAAATGGCCGACGATTCGTGGCCGTGAACTGCTCGGCCCTAGCCGAAGGCCTGCTGGAGAGCGAGCTGTTCGGGCACATCCGCGGGGCCTTCACCGGCGCGGCAGCGTCCCGGCCGGGTTTGTTCCGCGAGGCGGATCACGGCACGCTGTTCCTCGACGAGATCGGCGACATTTCCCCTGCCCTGCAAGCCCGCCTGCTGCGCGCGCTCCAGGAGCACGAGATCGTTCCGGTCGGCTCGGAGGCGGCAGTCAAAGTCGACGTGCGAGTCATTGCGGCCACGCACCGCGACATTGCCAGTCTCGTGCGCACGGGCAAGTTTCGCGAAGACCTCTACTACCGGCTGAACGTGGTGATGCTTCAGCTGCCGCCCCTTCGGGAGCGGAAGCAGGACATCCCGCTTCTGCTCGATCATTTCCTGCGCGAGCTGACCGAGCGGCATGGACGCGGCCCGGTGGCTTTGGATTCCGAGGCGCAGCATCGGTTGCTGGCCTACGATTGGCCGGGCAACGTTCGCGAGCTGCAGAACGTCCTCGAGCGTGCGCTGGTTCTGGCCGAGCAGGACGTGATCGGTTCGGAGCATCTTCCGCCTGAAGTGAAGCCCAACGGAGGCCCGGAGCTGTCGCCCGAGCCGGCCCCGGCCGAGCGGGGGATCGGGTCGCCACCGTCGGCCAGTCCATTGCTGTCGCTGGAGGAGGTCGAGCGCCGGCACGTCATGCGGGTCCTCGAAGCGACCGGTGGAAGCCGAGAGGAAGCGTCGCGCATACTGGGCATCTCCCGCCGCACGCTCACCCGCATGGTCCAGCGGTGGGGGCTGCCACCCCGGCGTCACATCGGCGCTTAGGCACGGACCCTGCGCTTTCTGCCCTCCGCCGAACCACATCCGGAGGTTTCCATGCTGCTTCGTCGCGCTATTGTCGCGGGATCTTTCCTCGCCCTCCTCACGAGTGGCGCGTTGTGGGCGCAAGCCAAGCCTGCGGCCCCGCCTTCACAGGCCGCGGCCCCAGCTCCGGCCGGCGCCAACAAGGCCGATACGGGCAAGATGGCCGGCCATAATGTCGCCAGCACCGATCTGCTCGATATCAATACAGCCAGCAAGGATCAGCTCGAGGCCCTGCCGGGAATCGGCAGCGCCTATGCCGACAAGATCATCAAGAATCGCCCGTACAAGCGGAAGGACGAGCTGGTATCGAAGAAGGTGCTGCCGAACAGCGTCTACACGAAGATCAAGGATCAGGTGATTGCAAAGCAGAAGTAGGATTGGCCAGCGGTTGAAGGCCTACCTACCCCAGGGCCGTCTGAATCGCAACGGATTCTGAAACAGGTGACTGGGCAGTACGAAGACCAGGACGAACATCCCGATTGACACGACCAGCCCGACGGCCAGCACCTCCAGCCGTCGGGTTGCTGCATATACGACCGCCGCCATCACGCCGAGCCCGAGCGCGAAGAGCGCAAGCAGGGTCCGGCGGACCTGTTGGGCGAGAAAGCGCTGCAGCTCGACCGTGTCACGCGGGTGCCAGCGGACCCGAAGCTCGTCCCGCTCTACTCGCCGAAGCAGGTCTCTGACGGTGCGAACCGTCGCCGCGGCTTCCAGACTCCAATCGGCGATGCGGGCGCGACCATCTCCTCCCAGCAAGCCATGCAGCAGCCGCGGTGCCGACTGCGCGACTACGGGCCGGGCAGCCGCGAGTGCATTGAAATTCGGATCGTACCGGAGGCCAATGCCTTCCACCAGCACTGCCGCCCGACCGAAGTACGCCAGGTCTGACGGCAGCATCAACGGCCAGTCATAGAATGTGCGGAGCACGTCCTCGACGATACGCTGCATCTGGCGGGGCGACACGTTATCGCGTAGGGCCACCCCCATGAGCTGCTGGGCTGCATCCCTTACGGTCCCGCGGTCCACGTCGGGATCGAGAATGCCCAGCTCGTAGAAGCCATTGATGACGCCGTCAACATCCTGCCGCACCGCCGCCGTCACCGTTCGCACCATCCGCGCACGGGTCTCGCGCTCGACCTGCACCACCATGCCGAAATCGAGGAGAACGATGCGGCCCAATTTGTCGACCAGCAGATTCCCGGCATGGGGATCGGCGTGAAAGAAGCCGTCCTCCAGCATCATCTTGATGTAGACCTCGACGATAGTCCCGATCAGCAGGTCAAGCGACAGCTCGCCGGAGTCGAGCCGCTGCTGCAGGCGATCGATCCGGGTGCCTTCGACATACTCCAACACCAGCACGCGACGCCGGGTGAGCGGTTGGATCACCTCCGGGACCACGACGCGAGGCTCCGCCGCGAAGTTACGCCGCAGAATTTCCGCGTTGCGCGCTTCATCCCGAAAATCGAGCTCGCTCGAAATCCGCTTGGAGAATTCGGTGACGATGGTCGTGATCGCGCGAGTATGGTGGTTGGGAAACAGCAAGTTGACCAGAAACAGGACTCGAAACGAGATGTCGAGATCGCGACGAACGGTCTCCTCCACCCCGGGCCTGAGCACCTTCACGACCACCTCGCGGTCCCCATGACGGGCGCGGTGGACCTGGCCCAGTGAAGCTGCCGCCAGCGGCGTCGAATCGAACCGCCCGAACACCTGCTCTGCGGGCTGCCCCAGCTCGCTCGCGATCACCTGCTCGGCAACGCCCGCGGCAAGCGGCGGGACCTGATCGGTGAGCTGGCCGATCGCGCCCAGATACGGCTCCGGAAGGATGTCGGCCCGAGCTGCGAAGACCTGCGCGAGCTTTATGAACGTGGGCCCCAGCTCGGCGAGCGTCCGGGTGAGCCGCTCGGCTCGACGCCGATGATGCGCCTCGTCTCGCCGGGCGGGCCGCCCGAAGAGAATGAATCGCCGGCGGTCGCGCAGAAAGGCGACGACGAATGGCAGGAGACGGATAAAGACTACGAGGGCACGCATTGAAACCGGATGCTAGAACAGCACCCACCCCGCCAGACCGAGCAGCAGCAGAAATCCACAAACGTCGGTAAATGTCGTGACGAAGATGGACGAGGCCACGGCCGGGTCCACCCCCTTGCGTTCGAGCAGAATCGGAATGAAGGCCCCGGCGAATCCCGCAACCAGCAGATTGCCCGTCATGGCAAGAAATACGACCACGCCGAGCTTGGGACCTTCTCCCAGCAAGACGGCCACGACCGCGACGACCAGACCGTTCGCGAGCCCGTTGATTAGACCCACCAGCACTTCCTTCCCGAGCACTTTGGTGAACAGGGTGGGCTGAATGAGCCCCAGGGCCAGCCGCCGCACCGTTACCGCGAGCGCCTGCGTTCCGGCATTACCGCCCATTCCGGCGATGATCGGCATCCATACCGCCAGCGCCACAGCCCGTTGCACAGTCCCCTGGAAGACATACACGACACCGCCTGCCATGAACGCGGTGAGGAGGTTGACGTAGAGCCAGGGGAGGCGGCTCTTCACCGCGACGTTCCAGCCTGCCTCCAGCTCTTCGTCGGCCGAGACGCCGCCGAATTGCAGCAGGTCCTCCGTGGTCTCTTTCTCGACCACGTCCACCAGGTCGTCGAACGTGACCCGTCCCAGCAGCCGGCCGGCCGGATCCACCACGGGAACGCTGGGCAGGTTGTAGCGCGACATGATACGCGCCACCTCTTCCTGGTCCAGCTCGGGCTGCACGTAGATGTCGGCTGGCTCCATGAACGCGCGCACCGGCCGATCAGATGCGCTCGTCACCAGGTCCTTGAGCGGCAAAGTGCCGACCAGGCGCCGGTTGCCGTCCACCACGAAAACCTGATAGAAGTCCTGTACCTCCTCGGCCTGCTTTCGGATGGACTCGAGCGCCTGACTTGCGGTGTCCCCGTCACGCACCGTGACGAGGTGCGTGGTCATCCGACCACCCGCAGTCTCCTCGTCGTACCGCAGCAGGCTTTCGACGTCAGGCCGATCCTCGACCTCCGAAAGGATGCGCTCCTGTGTCTCGGGCTCGAGCTCGCCCAGCAGGTCGGCCGCGTCGTCATCCTCCAGCTCTTCGACGATCTCGGCTGCGTGGGCCGGCGCCAGCGCGGCCAGCGTCGCCTCCGGATGGCTGCCTTCGGGCATCTCGACCAGCGCCTCGCCCGAGAGGCGCGGCGGCATCGCTCGGACCACCCGGAAGCGGTCTTCGACGTCGAGATGTGCGAGGATGTCGGCGAGGTCTGCAGGCTCGAGCTTCTGGGCCAGCGCAATGAACGCTTCGATGCGTCCGGCGCGGGCCAGCTCGATCATCGCCTGGTGATGTTCGGTCAGCGCACTCACGTTCCGGCCCGGGCGAGCGGCACAGCGGAGGCCGGACCGGGTCGGATCAGAAGCCGTTCGATACGGGTGGGTGAGGCCTGCACGACGTCGAATTCGAGCCCGAGCAGCGTGAAGCGCTCCCCTGCGTTAGGAATGCGGCCCGCCAGCTCGGCGACCAGGCCGCCGATCGTGCTCGCCTGGCCGGTGGGGAAAGTCACCCCGAAATGCTCACCGACGGCTGACGTTGGGGTCGTTCCGTCGGTCTCAAAGACGGTCGCCGAGCCGGGGGTAGCTGGCTGGACTCCTTCGTCGTGCTCGTCGAAGATTTCGCCGACCAACTCTTCCAGCAGATCCTCCAGAGTCGCGATGCCAAGCGTGCCGCCGAACTCGTCGAGCAGCACGGCGAGGTGGCGCCGTTCCCGCTGCATGTCGAGCAGGAGATCACCGCAGCTTCGGCTGGCGGGTGCCACAGCCACAGGCCGGATCGGCAGCGGATCGCCGGGCTGCAGCTTGAAAAGATCGAACGCGTGGAGCATCCCGATGATCTCATCGAGCGTGCCGCGATAAACGGGGATGCGACTGTAGCCACTTTGCGCAAAGACCTGAGTAATGTCTTCGAGTGCCGCATCTTCGGCGATCGCTACCAGCTCGGTCCTCGGCGTCATCACCTCGCGCACGGGCCGCTGGGCAAAGGTCATCACACCGCCCACCAATCCCAGCTCGCTGTCCTGGGTCAGGCCGACGGCGGCACCTTCCCGCCAGATGGATCGGAGATCCTGGGGCCGATCGGCAGTACGGGCGGGGAGCGCCACACGCAGAATCGACGACCAGCCCCGGAGGACCGGCACCAGACGGTCGGTCAGTCCGCCCGGGAGCGATGGTGTCAACCATCGAGGGATGAAGTAGCCGCTGAAGAGAACGAACGGAACGGCCACCAGCAGCAACAGGATGAGCGAGCGCACGGCCCCCGACCCCACCAGCAGAGCCGGAATCGCGGCGCCGAGCAGAAGCACGCCGAGGGATGTCGTGGCCGAAGCCGTCGTCAAATCCAGGTCGATCTGTCCGAGCGACCCCATCGATGCCTCGCCACCACGAAGCTGGCCCGAGATGACGCGCGCCAGCTCGCTCCGGCTCAAAGCAATGAGGGCTCCACCGGCCACCGCGCCGAACACGGCTAGAATCAGACCGACCGCCACGACCAGCCAGATCATTCTTCCTCCGGCCCCGGCGAGCTGGCCGGCACCGGTACCCGGCGCACGGTCACCCGGCGCACCCGGCGGCGCACAATCTGCTCGACGATGAGCTGGAAGCCGTCCAGCTCGAGCATCTCGCCGGTCCGCGGCACGCGTCCGAACTCCGCCAGTACCAGGCCACCCACTGTGCTCACATCCTGGCGCTCGAAGCGATGGCCGAGGGCGGCCTCGAGCTCGGTAAGCGCCGTGCCGCCTTGCACCCGCCACTCGTCGTCTCCCAGCTCCTGGATTTGGGCGACTTCATCGATGTCGTACTCGTCGCGAATCTCCCCGACGATCTCCTCCAGGATGTCTTCCAGCGTCACCAGGCCCGCCGTCCCGCCGAACTCATCGACCACGATCGCGATGTGACTCGGCCCGCGCTGGAAGTCGCGCAGTTGCCGATCAAGAGTCTTCGCCTCGGGGACGAAGGCGCCGGGGCGGATGAACGCGTGCCAGGAGGTGTCCGCGTCGTTCAGGTGCGCCAGCATGTCTTTCGCGTAGATCACGCCCACGATGGCGTCCGGGTTGCCGTCGTATACCAGGAGCCGGGCATGCTCGGAGCTCTTGAGGGTCCGCACGACGTCATCGCGAGTGGCGCTCAGGTCCACCGCGACGATGTCGATTCTCGGCGTCATGATCTCGGTGACCGTGGTGTCGGCCAACGAGAAGACACCGAGCAGCATGTCGCGTTGCGCGCTCCCCATGTGTCGCTGCGCGGCACTGTGAGGCGAAGGCCGCATCCGCGCGTCCGCCCAGGCGATGAGCCGGAGCAACGGGCGGAACGGTCCCAGCGTCCGTACGGCAGCGCGGCGCACTGGCGCAGTTAGCTCGGGGGCCACGGCGGCGACAACTCGCGGCATCAGATCTCCCACTACCCAGACCACACCCACCGCGAGCACCAGGCGCGCCAGACCAGACAACGGTGCCCACGCCCACCAGACCACGGTGGTTCCGGCGGCAGCACCGGCGAGAACGAGGCAGGCAAGATGGGCAACGTGCAACTGGCGGGATACCGCGATGGCATCGTTGTTGGCGGGGCCCGCAAGAGATCGAGGCAACTCGGCATCGGCCTCAGCCGCGAACGCCAGCCAGGCAGCCCAGAGGGTCAGACCGGTGAGAATCAGCGGACCGAAGAAGAGCTGCAGCATGGCGATCATGCGAGCTCCTCCACGTATCTCTCCTGTCGCCTCCACATGGCCGACTGGGCACGTTCTTCACCGTCGGGGTGGTCGTACCCCAACGCGTGCAGCGTGCCGTGCACCACGAGGCGGATCAGCTCCTGGCGCAGGGTCACCCGATGCGCGCGCGCCTCGCGGGCTGCCACTGCTGCACAGACATACACATCGGCCAGGTCCGGGCCGGTGGGCTGACGGAGAGTGAAAGCCAGTACGTCGGTAGGCCGGTCATGCCCCTTGTACCGGGCATTCAACCGTCGCATCCGCTCCCGACCGAGAAACGTCACGGACACCGTGGCCCGGCGGCGCTCTCCGCGCAGCACCGTGTGCACGGCGCGTCGAACCACAGACGCGGGCAGCGGGAGGCGCCGGCCGTGAACCGACACGTCAGCTCCGCTCAGCCGGCTCGAACTCCGCACCAATGCCGCCGCTCGCGCGGGGGTAGCCGATTCGATGGTGGTACATCCCGGCCATGGAGCGACAGAACACATCCTTCACGCGGTCGAGGTCGCGCAGGGTGATGGGCGCCTCTTCCAACTGTCCAGCGGTGAGCTTCTGGCTGACGAGATGCTCGATGGCTCGGCGCACCGATTCCGGCTTCCGGTCTTCCAGAACGCGCACCGCCGCTTCCGACGAGTCAGCCAGCATCGCCACCGCAGTCTCCACCGACTGAGGCCGGGGTCCGGGATACCGGAAGTCGCGAATGTCGATGTCGACCGCAGGGCTCCGCCGGCGGGCACGATGCAGGAAGTAGTTGATCTCGCTGGTACCGTGGTGCTCGGGAATGAAGGACCGGACCACCTTGGGCAACCCCGCCTGATCCGCCAGCTCCAAACCGAAAGCAACGTGATCGCGAATGATCCTGGCCGACTCCTCCGGGCTCAACAGGTCGTGAGGGTTGTCCCCCGGCTGCTGATTCTCCACGAAGAACTTTGGTGCCTTGAGCTTTCCGATGTCGTGGTAGTAGCAACCGACTCGCGCGAGCAATCCGTTTCCGCCGATCGCATGGCAGGCCGCTTCACAGAGGTTCGCCATTGCCAAGCTGTGAGCCCAGGTTCCGGGCGCTTCGACGGCGAGCCGCTGCAGCAGCGGCCGGCGAAGGTCGGAGAGCTCGAGCAGCGTAAGGTCCGTCGTGACACGGGTCGCCGACTCGGCCAGCGGAACGGTCAGCAGCGCGAATGATGCGCTGGAGAGTGCGACCATGGATCCGGTGATCGCCGTGGTAATGATCACATCGGGCGCCCAGCCGGTCATCAGACCCATGGTGAGCGCGGCCAGGGTGTATGCTGCGGCGACGATCGCGATCGTGAAATAGAGATGCTTGCGACTCCGGACGAACCGCATACCGAGCGCCGCCGCTATGCCTCCGACCACGCCGAAGAATACGGTGTTGCTCTCGCGCAGGGCCCACTGACCGCCCAGCAGGATCGCCAGCGTCATCGCGGCGAACACCGCGGTGCGGCCGTCATAGAGCATGCTGACGAGGATGGCGGCAAACGGGATGGGGATCAGCTCAGGTCGCCAAGGAAATAGGTGGGTCAAGGCGCCCGACGCGACGACGACAAACCCGAACAGAACCCCGAAGAAGAACATCTCCCGCAGCTGTTCGTACGTCTCTCGCCGATAGAGCAGGATCACGAGCCAGAAGGCGCCGAGGATGAGCGCATTGTACAGCGCTCCCCCGAGGACCGTCCGCGTCATGACGGTATCCTCGCCGCGGCGCCGAAGCTCACGCTGCAGACCCGCGAGTTTGTCGCGGACCTCCTGAGTCACCGGCTGTCCCTGGGTGACGATGCGCTCGCCGGCCTGCACCGAGTATTTGACGGAGTCGACCCCCTCACGGAGCTGCTCCCGGCGATAGGCGGTCACGGCCGGATCGAAGACAACGGTGGGACGGTACAGGGAGGCGACGACCTGACGCAGGCTCCGCTCACCGGCGTCATCGCTGACACCCGGATGATGGGCCTCTGCTTCCGCCATGAGGTCTGCGAAGGAGAGAATCGAATCGCGCGGAACCAGGCGCTCGGCATCGCCTCGGCGGAACACCAGCCAGCGACTCGACTCCGCGCGCAACGTGGCCGCGTCAGCGACACCACGAGAGAGCATCCCGCCCAGAAAATCCTTCAGAGCCCGCCGCACCGCCGCCCGGCGATCCTCGTCGAGGAGGTACGCGGCCTCCGAGGCGCCCAATCGGACCCCGGCGGACGCAGCGGCCGAGCGCACGTCGCCCGGCGTGAGCACAGTAGCAGCGTCGATCCTGGCAAACAGGGTGTCCAACTGAACCATTACGGAGTCGTACGCGGCCGCGTCGAATCGGTAGACCGGTCGCACCCCACTCGCCCGGACTTCTCCCTCCAGCGCGCGCTCGCCGTCCGATTTGGGAACCACGAAGTAGAAAGGCGCAGAAACCGTCTGCGGCGCCGTATCGCCGATGCGGAGCTGCGGCGTAGCGAGGTGGGTCGGCAGGGGAAAGGCGTAGAACGCCAGCAGAGCGACCACGGCAACCGGTGCCCAGCGCACGGCGTGGTATCCCGCCCACGCGAGCAGTGAGCGTTGGACCGCAGGCCAGCGAATGCGGACGAACTCCACCATCAGCCGCTCTGATCCTCGGCGTAGGCCCGGATGATCTCCCGGACGATCCGGTGCCGTACGACGTCCAATTCGGAGAGGTAACAGAAAGCAATGCCGTCGATACCCGGCAGAATCCGCTCGATCTGGACCAGGCCCGAGTCTTCCCGCTTGGGCAAGTCTATCTGAGTCTTGTCGCCGGTGACGACGGTTCGGCTGTTCACGCCGAGCCGGGTCAGAAACATCTTCATCTGCGCGCCGGTGGCGTTCTGTGCTTCGTCGAGAATGATGAACGCGTCGGCCAGGGTGCGCCCCCGCATGTACGCCAGCGGCGCGATCTCTATGGTTCGACTCTCCAGGGCTCGCTGTACGCGCTCGTGCGGCATCATGTCTTCCAGCGCGTCGTACAATGGCCTCAGATATGGGTCTACTTTGGCCTGCAAATCACCCGGAAGAAAGCCCAGCGACTCTCCGGCCTCTACTGCCGGTCGGGCGAGGATGATGCGTTTCACCCGCTTTCGAGCCAACGCCTCCACAGCCTTGGCAACTGCAAGGTAGGTCTTCCCCGTCCCGGCCGGGCCGATCCCAACGACGATATCGTTGGCCGAGATGGCCTGCAGGTAGTCCCGCTGTCCCTGGCTTTTCGGCACAATGGCGCGGCGAAGCCCGGGCAGTACAATGCGCCCTTCACCCGTCACCGCGGCACCGTCGGCCGGCGGTCCCTCCGCCGCCAGCCGATAGACGTCTTCCGTTGACACCGACTCGCCCATGCGAGCCAGGTCCAGAAGACCCTGGACCACGGCCGTGGCACGATCGACCTGTTCGGTCGTTCCGCTCAGTGCCAACGCGTCTCCCCGGAACGATACGCGAACGCCCAGGGTGCGCTGCAGCTCCTGGAGGTTCGCATCGTTCACCCCGGCGAACAGGAGCGGATCGGCTCCCTCGGTCGACAAGCGATGGGTGACGTCGTCGCTCACAGTGCGCCCTCAGTCATCGCGAATCACGGCCAGATGCAGGGCCCGCAGGTCGTCCGGATCAACCTGGCTGGGCGCCCCCTCGAACAGCGCGCGCTGCGCGGTGGTCTTGGGAAATGCGATCACGTCGCGCAGCGACTCGGCATCGCTGAGCAGCATGGCGATCCGGTCCATGCCGAACGCAAAACCCCCGTGAGGCGGGGCGCCTTGTCGCAGGCCTTCGAGCAAAAAGCCGAACCGTTGCTCGGCGGCATCCTCGGCAATCCCTAGGAGCCGGAAGACCTGGCGTTGACGCCGGGGATCGGCGATACGGAGACTGCCGCCGCCCAACTCGGTCCCGTTGAGCACCATGTCGTAGGCCAGCGCGCGCACCCGTTCCGGCGCGGTCTCCAGCAGCGGAAGATCGTCCGGGTGTGGTGCGGTGAACGGATGATTTACCGAGCTGAGGACGCCGGAGACCGGATCGCGCTCGAACAGCGGAAAGTCGATGATCCAGACGAATCGGTTCACGCCGGGGCGGATCAGGTCCATCCGGCGGGCGACTTCCTGGCGCGCGCGGTCCAGCGCGGGACTCGACACGTGGTCCGGCCCCGCGACTAGCAGGCAGAGGTCACCGTCGGCCAGACCGAGCCGGGTGGCTGCCTCCGGGGGGAGGAACTTGGCGGCGGGCCCTTCCAGCGTCTCGGCAACCCGCTTGAGGCGGAGGAGCCCCGCAGCGCCCATGGATTTGGCTGCGGCCTCGATCTCGTCCAATTGCTTGCGACTGAGCCCGCCGCCGTTGGGAACTCGAATCCCGCGCACCCGGCCGCCGGCAGCAATCGCTGCTCGGGTGACCGAGAATTCCGCCCCACGAAAGACCTCCGTAGCGTCGAAGAGCTCTAGACCAAATCGGAGATCCGGCTTGTCGGTGCCGTATCGCTCCATCGCATCCACGTGGCGCATTCTCTCGATCGGAGTCTCGACCTGCTGACCGGCCTCCTTCCACAGCGCCTTCACCAACCCCTCTCCGAAGCCGAGCACGTCCTCAAGCGTGATGAAGGAGGCCTCGATGTCGATCTGGGTAAATTCGGGCTGACGGTCCGCGCGCAAGTCCTCGTCCCGGAAGCAGCGCGCGATCTGAAAGTAGCGATCGAACCCCGCCACCATCAGCAGCTGCTTGTAGATCTGGGGCGACTGGGGCAACGCGAAAAACTCACCGGCGTGTAGCCGGCTTGGGACCAGGTAGTCCCGGGCACCCTCAGGCGTCGGCTTGGTGAGAATCGGGGTCTCGATCTCCAAGAAGCCGAGGCCGTCGAAATACCGACGGGCGGCCTGCATCAAGCGATGGCGCAGCAGGATGTTCCGTTGAAGCTCGGCCCGACGGAGGTCGAGCACGCGATGGCGGAGACGCAGCTCCTCGGCTGGCAGCTCCTCCTTCTCCTTCCGCGCGACCGGAATCGCCGGGGTTACCGCCGGTCCGACGATCTCGAGATCGGTGAGGTGCACTTCGACGTCACGGGATGCCAAGGCTGAATCCCGTGCCGCCTCAGGGCGCAGCTCCACGGTGCCGGTCGCAAGAATCACGGTCTCGGCTCCGAGGCCGGCCGCTCGCTCGAGGACCGCGGGCGGGGTCCAGGCGGGATTGCAAGAAAGCTGAACCAGACCGTCTCGGTCGCGAAGGTCGATGAAGACGAGCCCACCCAGATCACGGCGGCGGTGAACCCACCCGCCCAGGCGGACGCGGGCCCCGACCTGATCGCGGGACAATGACCCGCATCGATGGGTGCGTAATCCGGTGGCCGTCATGCCGTATCTTACCGCTCCTCAGCATCGAGGAGGGCGCGATGGAAGTCCTCCGGCGTGCCGGCGCACACCAATTGGTCCCGCACGTCAGTGTGCCGGACCAGCCTGGCGATTCGGCTCAGAACCTTCACGTGCTGCCCGGCAGACGCCTCGGGGCCGACGATCAGAAAGAACAGCCGAACCGGTTCTCCATCCAATGAATCAAAGGGAACGGGTGTTTTGGTAACGCCGGCCACCACGCTGAGCGCCTTCACCGTGGGTGATTTGCCGTGCGGAATGGCGACCCCGAATCCGATGCCCGTGCTGAGCTCCTGCTCCCGCCGCACGACCGCCTTATAGGCGTCCTCGTAACTGCCACCAGCGCGGTCGACCAGCCGCTGCACCAGCTCGCCGATGGCTCCGGATTTGTCTATCGCTGTCATCGGCACCACCACACACTCGGGCGTGACCAACTCGCTCAAGAGCACGGCTGGGCCGGTAGGCGCATGGGGTCAAACGTAACCGTTCGCCAAAAGTGTCGCAAGCGATTCAGGGGTTTAGGGTTAGCGAACCAGACCGCTACCAGATTGTGAAGCTTCTGCTCCCAGCGGTGCCGTTCAGGCCCGCGAATTATCTTCCGAGCCCATGACCGCCCACCGGGATTCGCCGACCTTGCTCGACCTGGTGCCCTCGGTTGCTACGCAGCGCATTCGGGACTGGGTGGCCCACCGCGGACTTCCGGGGTACCGTGCCGGCCAGATCCAGCGACGGCTCTGGACTGCCCCGGTTGCGAGCTGGACTGCAGCCACGGAGTTGCCGGCAGCACTGCGGGCGGACCTGGCCGCTGAGCTCCCGCTCCGGCGGCTGGCCGTCGATACCGTCCAGGAATCGGCGGACGGTACCAGGAAATATCTCTGGCGGCTGGACGACGGCGAGGCGATCGAATCGGTCCTGATCCCGTCGGGAAAGCGTCGCACGCTCTGCGTGTCCTCCCAGGCCGGCTGCGCCCTGGGTTGCGTCTTCTGCGCGACCGGTCAAATGGGGTTTCGGCGCAATCTCACATCGTTCGAGATTGCCGGACAGGCCAGGGAGCTGGTGCTCGTCAATCCCGCCGACCGTCCGACAAACGTCGTGTTTATGGGGATGGGTGAGCCGCTGCTCAATTGGGCGGCCGTCGATACCGCTCTCACCATCCTGAACGATCCGGATGGCCTCGGCATTGGGGCGCGTCACATCACCGTGTCGACGGTGGGGATTCTGCCCGGCATGGCCGAGCTGGCGAAACGCCCGGAACAGTTCCGTCTCGCGATTTCGCTCCACGCGCCGACGCGGGAGCGCCGCATCGGCTTGATGCCGATCGAGAAGAAGTACGACCTGACGCGGGTGCTCGACGCCGCGCGCGCGTTTCGCAAGCGAATCACATTCGAGTACGTCCTGATCGCGGGCCGCAACGACAGCGTCGGAGACGCGGATGCGCTTGCCAAGCTGGCCCGCCGATTGGGCGCCTTGGTGAATCTGCTGCCGCTGCATCCCGGCGGGGCTCCCGGCCTCGCTGCGACCGCCGCGCCACGGATTCGGGCATTCCGGGAGCGACTTGGCTCTCAGGGTGTCGAGGCGTCGGTCCGGCGAAGCCGAGGCCTCGATATCGATGCCGCGTGCGGACAGCTTCGCGTCAACGTGGAAC